>ENA-ORBV01003169-ORBV01003169.1-microbial-mat-metagenome-genome-assembly--contig:-NODE-3169-length-33458-cov-7.503999_pt1 | contig 33458 bp, 21 predicted proteins | sample MGYA00237777_ERZ505514 | MGnify/ENA primary metagenome ERZ505514 (study PRJEB26160, sample SAMN06269048) | microbial mat metagenome | isolation source: Oligotrophic lake microbial mat | place... | reverse complement strand
TTCAAGCAGAAGACGGCATACGAGATTCGCCTTAGTCTCGTGGGCTCGGAGATGTGTATAAGAGACAGGTATAAATAGCTCTGCGGAAAGATTCTTCGGAAGCAACATTTTTTCCAGCAATGTCATAAGCCGTTCCATGATCGGGTGAAGTTCGAATTACTGGTAATCCTGCAGTAAAATTCACACCCGAATTAAATGAAATTGTTTTAAAAGGAATCAATCCCTGATCGTGATACATTGCAAGAACAGCATCAAATTTTTCGTATGACTTATTGCCAAAAAAACCATCGGCAGGATATGCACCGTATACCAACATTCCTTCTTCCTTTAATTGATTGATGGCTGGAATAATAATATTTTTCTCTTCATCACCAATCACTCCATTATCGCCTGCGTGCGGATTTAATCCTAGCACAGCAATCTTAGGTTTGCGAATTTCAAAATCCTGAATCAATGATTGATTTAAGGCTCTTAATTTTTTTACAATTTTTTCTGTAGTTAATTCTTGTGCAACTTTGGTAACAGGAATATGTCCGGTTACTACTGCCACTCTCAAGGTACTACTTACCAAAAACATTAAACTGTTTCCATCACCAAATTTATCATCTAAATACTCAGTGTGACCTGGAAACTTAAAATCTTCGGATTGAATATTTTCTTTATTTATAGGAGCAGTTACCAATACATTTACTTTCCCTTGCGCCAATGCATAAGCTGCGGCTTCCAAGGATAAAAAAGCATACTTTCCACCATCTGCAGTTTGTTTTCCCAATTCAATGTTCACTTCTTCTTCATAAACATTAATAAGGTTTGCTCGCTTGTGATTTATTTCTGAAACATCTTTAATCTGATTAAAACTAAAATCTTCGATGCCCAATGCTTTACGATGAAAGCTGGCTGTTTTCATAGAACTGAAAACAACTGGTGTACATATTTCAAGCATTTGTGGATCCAGAAATGTTTTGATAATCACTTCCAGTCCAATTCCATTTATATCTCCTTGAGAAATTCCCACAATTATTTTTTCGTCTGACATACTTTTTAGTTTAAAGTTTGAAAGTTCAAAGTTCAAAGTAATAAAACCTTAAATTTAAATCTCTCGACTTCTTGAGGCACAAAGATAAATTTTAATTGATTGAATAAAAAAGTAAATTTCCTTACCTTTAAAGGTCATACTTTTTTGAACTTTGAACTTTGAACTTTGAACTTTGAACTTTGAACTTTGAACTTTGAACTTTGAACTTTGAACTTTGAACTTTGAATTACTCCTCCACCCAGCCCACAATATCGCTCAAATTATCGATGTCCAAAGTCATCCATTTTTTTGTAGTAGTATTCCAAACCCCAACTCCTTGAGAAAAACGATCTTCGCCCATTAAAATTTCATTTTGAAAAGCTGCATATCCCGAAATTGTTTTTGCATTATCCAATCTGCACCATTTTTTTCCAAGAGGATCAATTTCATACATCACCATTCTGCCATATTTTGGATTTTCATCCGTTTCAACGAAAAAATTATTTCCAATGGGTTGATAAAGCAATTTTGTGGCAACTTTTTTCTTGAAGTCCAATGTAAATAGCCCTTTCCCACAAGAATATACCACCGCTCCATCACTGGAATATTCGAAAAATGCATTTGCAGCTGTAGACGGAATCTCAGAAATCTCTCCTACCTTTTCAATCGAATGATTGATGTTTACTTTGTAAATTGTTGCCTTATGCTGGTCTTTCGAAAAATTTGCATACAAAAAGGAAGTGTTATCGAGCCAGAAAATCTGAAATTTTCTTTTTACATCTGCCCCTAAAAGTGGTTGGGACTCTCCAAATCCGGCATCCTTTACCAAAATATCTTGTTTCCCGTTCGTATAATAAGCTGAAATGCTAAAAGGTTTTGTTGTTTCATCCACTTCAATGTCGGGACGAGGGTTCGGATTGTAGTTCGCGTTTTCTATTTTGCCAAATTTTTCTGTTTTTAAATTCAACACAGAAAAATATTTTCCTTTAAAAATATCGTTGGTACGAAAAATAATACTGTCGCCACTAAATTTGACAAACTCACCTCTTTCAAAAACCAGTAATTTTTTTGTTTTGATATCGATTACATTTCCGATTCCGGTAATCACATATCGGTTACGATAAATTCTGTTTTTCCCTAAATCGAAACGAACATAGTTACCAGTTACTCCAGCTTTTTTTGTTGGAAGAGAAATCACAGTTTCTTTTGAAACCATTGCTCCATCTACAAAATGATAGTTTACTAAATGTTGTAAATTATTTGTTGCTGCATTGTTGTCATACTCTGCTAGAAGCAAGGAAACTTTTTTGCCAAGCGGCAAGTTCTTTTTCTGAGGCAAAAATGCCGCAAAAAAAACAAGGAGAAAAATGAGAGCAGAGAGCTTAAAGATTCTCATTTAAAAATTTAATTACGCATTATTTTTTAAGAAGTCGAACAGCAATCGTACTCCAACTCCTGTGCCGCCTTTTAATCTGTAGTTATCTTTGGTAGTTAAAAAAGCTGGACCCGCAATATCAAAGTGCATCCAAGGGTAATTGATGTAACGTGCTAAAAATTTTCCTGCCGTAATGCTTCCTGCATAAGGTCCGCCTATATTCTTCATATCAGCAATATCCGATTTGATCATTTCATCATAATCATCCCAAAAAGGCATTTCTGCCAATCGCTCAAACACAGCATTTCCACTTTGTTTCAACTTATTTTTTGTGCGCTCATCAGCTGTTCCCATTGCCACAATTCCCGAAGTTCCAATGGCTGCAACTGCGGCACCTGTTAAGGTTGCCAAATCTATCACCAATTTCGGATTGTATTTCTGAGCATACGATAATGCATCTGCTAAAATCATTCGGCCTTCGGCATCCGCATTCAACATTTCTACTGTCATTCCATTGTACATGGTAATCACATCTCCCGGAACGTAGGCATTTTCACCCGGACGATTATCTGTGGCAGGCACCAATCCAATCACGTACACAGGCAATTTCGCTTTGGCAATAGCATACATCGTTCCAGCCACTGCTGCAGATCCCGCCATGTCGCATTTCATCATATCCATACTGTTTGGTGTAGGTTTTAAACTTAAACCACCCGTATCATATACAACGCCTTTCCCAACTAGAATAACCGGTTGTTTGTTTTTTGCATTACGCGGCTTATATTCCATAATGCTGAATGTAGGAGGCTCTATACTTCCTAAATTCACGGATAACAATCCGCCCATTTTTAATGCTTTTATTTTTTCTTTATTAAACACCTCCACATTGAAACCTGCTTCCTTACCCATTTTTTGGAACTCTTTCGACAATTGAGTCGCTGTTAAAAAATTAACAGGTTCATTCACTAACGTTCTCGAAATGCAAGTTGCTTCCACCACAATACTCAACTCTTCAATTTGTTTAGCATTCAAACTTTTTGAAACAATTGAAATGGATTTTAAGGAGTGTGTTTCTTTTTCTTTATCTTTTTTATATTTCAAAAACTGATAATTACTCAAGGCTAATCCTTCTGCAAAAGCTAATGTTTCAAGCGCTTTTCCGTCAGCATCAACAATTGTTATTGCTCCTAATTTTGCATCCGTTATCCAAGTATGAATTGTGCTAGACGATTTACGAAGCACTTCTGCTGTTTGATACTTCTCTTTTTTTACATCAATCAGTTGGACGATAAACAAACGATGGAGTTGATTAAGACAAATCGATTTTTTTTCATTCTTATTTATTTCATTCTTTATGAAATCAATTTCAGCTTTGGATAAACCATAGTTATTAAAACTATTATTCTTGCCACACAACAAAACAACGCTCTCATTGTTATTTATTGCAGATTTTTTGGAGATATTCGTCATATAATTTCTACTTTTGAGAAAGTAAATGTAGTAAAAGAATCGAGAAATTCCGAACGATACAACTACTTGCCGAAAAGCCCTTTAAAATAAACAGTTGAGAGCATGAATACAGAACAATTATTGAAGCGTGCATTAAATTTCGAGTTTCTTTCAAAAGAGGAAGGTGTTTACTTATTTCAACAAGCACCCACTGCCGAATTGGTTTTTGTAGCAAACGAGTTGCGAAAAATTCAAAAACCCGATTCACTTGTAAACAATGGAAAACCAGGTAAAGTAACTTGGCAAATTGATAGAAACGTAAACACCACCAACGTATGTATTGCCAATTGTAAATTTTGCAATTTTTATCGCATTCCCGGTCACAAAGAATCCTATATCACCGATCTAGAAACCTACAAAACTAAAATTGATGAAACGCTGAAATATGGCGGAGATCAGTTGCTGTTGCAAGGTGGCCATCACCCCGATTTAGGATTAAAGTTTTATGTGGACACGTTTTCATCTATCAAAAAATTATATCCGAAAATAAAATTGCATGCACTCGGACCACCGGAAGTAGCACACATTACAAAGCTCGAAAAATCTACCCATACCGAAGTGTTAAAAGCTTTGAAAGAAGCTGGAATGGATAGTTTGCCTGGAGCTGGAGCAGAAATTTTAAACGACCGTGTAAGAAGATTAATATCAAAAGGAAAATGTACTGGTCGCGAATGGTTAGATGTGATGCGCGCTGCACACCAACTAAACATTACTACTTCAGCAACAATGATGTTTGGTCATATCGAAACAATTGAAGAACGATTTGAACATTTAGTTTGGATTCGACAAGTACAAAGTGAAAAACCAAAAGATTCAAAAGGCTTTTTAGCCTTTATTCCATGGCCGTTTATGGACGATGGGACTTTATTAAAACGTCACAAAGGAGTAAAAAATAATGTGAGTGGAGATGAATATATTCGAATGATTGCTATGAGCAGAATCATGCTGCCAAACGTAATTAACATTCAAGCAAGCTGGTTAACCGTTGGAAAAGATGTGGCGAAATTGTGTTTACATTCCGGAGCGAACGACTTTGGAAGTATTATGTTGGAAGAAAATGTTGTTTCAGCAGCAGGAGCACCTCATCGTTTCACTGCCAAAGGCATACAAGATGCTATTATAGAAGCAGGATTTGAACCGCAATTAAGAACACAGCAATACGAATACCGTGAACTGCCTGCTAATATGGTGGAACAAGTCATCAATTATTAATTTCTCGACTGCGCCTGTCTGCCGAGAGGCAGGCTCGAAATGACAGCGCAGAATGTCACTTCGAGCGGAGTCGAGAAGCATCGCAGCCAAAAACATACTAAATAAATGAAAATGACATACAAACTAAACATCCTTCTATTCCTAACGGTAATTGCACTTTTAACAAGCTGCAAAAAAGACTATACCTGCACTTGTACCGATCCTGCGGGAAACAAGACTATAGCCTTTACCGAAAAAACCACCAAAGGCAAAGCCTCTTCAAAGTGTGACCAACATTACAATTCTACTTATGGGAGTGTGCCTTTTAATGAAACCAGTTGCTCTATTGAATAAAATACACGCTCAGACATGTATACTTTTGCCTAAAATAGTTTTACTTCTTATTCTTTATTGGTATAACTTTATAGAATGAAAAAAATATTCCTGCTTTTTTTCTTATTTATTGTCTGCAATAGTTTCGCTACACACTTTCAAGCAGGCGAAATTACTTATGAGTATATTGGAACTCCCAACAAATATAAAATTACCATAACCACTTATGCAGAATGGTATACCTCTTCCAGCACCGACTATTGTGAAGTAAAAGTGTTTTTTGGAGATGGAGATAGTGCGATTGCGCCAAGAACAAATGGTGTACCAACAAGTGCATGTGCCCCATATTCAGAAGGCGAGATGATTCCCGGAACAAATACAAGAAAAAGTATTTATACAGCATTTCACAATTATAGTCCGGGGAACTATACCATTACAATGGACGAGATGAATCGACTTGCAGGCATTTGCAATATTCCAGGCTCAGTTGGTCAACCATTTTTTCTACGTTCCGAAATAGTTATTAATCCGTTTTTGGGGTACAACAATTCTCCTCAGTTATCTAACTTACCCCTTGATAAGGCTTGCGTAGGCGTTTGTTTTGAACACAACCCGGGAGCTTCTGATATAGATGGAGACAGTTTACATTATAGCATATCCACTTGTTATGGTGAAAACGGAAATCCCACTCCGTTATGGTCTCTCCCTCCAAATATGAATTATAGCAGTATTGACCCTCTCAGTGGAGATTTGGTTTGGTGTGTTCCTCCAGCTATATGCATTTATAATATTGCAATTGTTATAAAGCAATATCGCTTTTTACCTGACTTTAATGAATGGTATTACATTGGTTCTGTATTACGTGATATGCAAATTCGTGTTGGTTATTGTGAAAATACTCCGCCTCAAATCACTACTATAAATGACACATGTGTGATTGCAGGAACAAATTTGAATTTCAATGTAACAGCAACTGATTCCGATTTATCGACTCCTCTTGCTTTAACAGCATCAGGTGGTCCTTTTTTATCAAGTCCTTCGGCAACTTTTACTTCCGTATCCGGTTTAGGAATTGCAAGTGGAACATTTTACTGGAATCCTAATTGCTCACAAGTACAATTGGTTCCATATCTGGTTACTTTTAAAGCTACTGACGGAGATTCTATTACTCCGCTTGTAAACTATGAATCCATGTTTATTCGTGTGATTGCTCCTCCTCCGGCTGGATTAACAGCTGTCCCAAGTGGCTCAAGTATTATTTTGAACTGGAATTATCCTTTTTGCGATAGTACAGGAAGTAACCCACTTAGAAAATTTTTCATCTATCGCAAAAACAGTTGTGATCCTTGGTCCCCCGCACTTTGTGAAACAGGTGTACCAAGCTATACGGGTTATACATTAATTGGAACTGTAAATTACAACACTACAACTTTTACTGATAATAATGGCGGTGCAGGATTAACAAATGGTATTGATTATTCTTATATCGTTGTGGCCTATTATTTTGATGGTTCACAAAGTATTGCTTCTGATAATGCATGTGCAAAATTGGTTCGCGATGTACCAATTATTACTAATGTAAGTGTAATAACTACAAATTCATCTACCGGTTCTATCTGGACCCATTGGATAAAACCAATTGGAAGTACAAGTAATTTAGACACCATTTTAAATCCTCCTCCTTATGAATATCGTTTGATGAAAGCACCAGGATTTAATCCAGCATCATCTGCCTATACATTAGAAACAACTTATACATATGCTGCTTATTGGAACATGACAGATACAGGATTTGTATCCAGCGGAATAAATACGGATACAGTAAAATGGACCTATCGTGTAGATTTTTATTCGAATAACATACTCAAAGGCTCAACACCAACAGCCTCTTCTGTTTTTTTATCTTCCAGCCCAGCTGATGGAGAAGTAAATTTAACTTGGCAACATTTTGTGCCTTGGAATAATTACAGCTATCATATTTACAGAGAAACATTTCCCGGCTCAACAATTTTCGACTCAATTGGCGTTACAACAGCCTTAACTTATGCTGATACCAATTTGTTAAACGAAATAGAATATTGTTATAAAATTTTAGCTATTGGAGAATATTCCGACATCACTTTACCGAAACCATTGCGTAATTTTTCACAAATAAAATGTGAAACACCTGTTGATTTAATTCCACCTTGTCAACCACCATTTAATGTAGTTACTGATTGTGATGTGCTTCAAAATACAATCACATGGGTGAATCCAAATACAAACTGTGTGAACAATGATGCTGTTCAAATCAATATTTATTTTGCTCCAACGGTAAATGATCCTTTGCAGATTATTTATAGCACAACCGATATGAGTTTGACAAGCTATATCTTGCCAATATACTACCATCAAGGCGTTCCATCCATTGCAGGTTGTTATGCTGTAACAGCTGTCGACTCCGCAATTACCCCAAATGAAAGCCCGATTGTAAATAAAATCTGTGTAGATAATTGCCCAGATTATGAATTACCAAATGTTTTTACTCCTAATGGTGATGGTAAAAATGATTTCTTTACTCCGATTAAAAACTGGCATTTTGTAAAAGATGTAGATATAAAAATTTACGACCGTTGGGGATTGTTAATGTTTGAAACTACCGACCCAAACATTTTATGGGACGGAACAAGCAAAGACACAAAAACGAAATGTTCGGACGGAACCTATTTCTACGTTTGTACAGTAAATGAAATCCGAATTGATGGAATAAAACCTCGTATTTTAAAAGGTTTTGTTCAGGTAATTAATCAGGGATCCAATCCCGCACAATAGCAGCTTCTCCTAAACAAAGGGAAATTTGTGATTTTAGCTGATACTATGAAATAAAATCAGTAATTTAGAGTTCTATTTTGAGGCGTGTATCTGATGAAAAAATTACTCCTTTCCATATTTATTCTTTTGATTGGTTTCTCCAATGCATTTGCTACACATAACCGTGCGGGAGAAATTACCTATAAATACATCGGAACACCCACTACTCCTTACAAATACGAAATCACTATTACTACTTATACAAAATGGGTGGGTACTTCCGGTACCGATAAATGTGAATTGTATGTGCATTTTGGAGATGGTGATACAGCTATTGCTCCACGTATAAATGGATCTAGCATCAACTGTCCTTCTGCTGCTGATGGAGTATTAATTACACCCGACACCCGTTACAACGTTTATAGAACTACTCACAATTATGCCGGCCCAGGAAATTATTTCATCACGATGGAAGATAGAAACAGAAACTCCGGTATCTGTAACATTCCGGATTCCGACAATCAATCCTTTTTCCTTCGCTCCGAATTAGTCATTTCACCTTTTTTAGGTCAAAACGATTCACCAACTTTACTAAACAAACCCATTGACGATGCCTGCGTAGGTGTTTGTTTTGAGCACAATCCAGGAGCTTTTGATGCCGATGGCGATAGTTTGCATTATAGTATGAGTGTTTGTTATGCAAACGGTTCACCATTATTGTTATGGACTTTTCCACCAAACATGAACTCTAGCAGCATCAACCCTTTAACAGGTGATTTAGTTTGGTGTGCACCTCCATTACTTTGTCAGTACAACGTTGCTATTCTTATAAAAGAATATCGTTTATTAACTGGCACAAGCATCCGCTATTATATTGGTTCGGTATTGCGTGATATGCAAATTGATGTACTTTCTTGTTCTAACAACGCTCCACAAATAAATAATTTAAATGACACCTGTGTAATTGCAGGAACAAATTTAAATTTCACAGTTACAGCAACGGATGCAGAATTTAATACGCTTTCGTTATCCGCTACAGGCGGACCGCTAGAAGTAACAGCAACACCCCCTGCAACATTTGTTTCGGTTAGCGGAATAGGAAGTGCTACCGGAACATTTAATTGGAACCCTAGCTGTTCCCAAGTCCAACTATTGCCCTACCTTGTTACTTTTAAAGCATCGGATGGCGGAAGTGTAGGACCTGGATCATCATCCCCATTGGTTAATTACGAATCAATTTTTATACGAGTGATTGCTCCTGCTCCAACTAGTTTAACAGCTGTTCCGAGTGGTGCTAGCATTATACTTAACTGGACAGCGCCTTCATGTGGAGGCAGTGGACCAAATCCTTTAATAAATTATCGCATCTATCGTAAGAATGTTTGTGACACTTGGACACCAGGCCCATGCGAAACAGGTGTTCCGAGTTATACTGGTTACACATTAATTGGCACCACAGCTCCTTCCGTTACCACATTTACCGATAATAACGGTGGCGCAGGATTAACGAATGGCGTAGACTACTCTTATATTGTTGTTGCTGTTTTTGTAGACGGTTCACAAAGTATTGCCTCTGATAATGTATGTGCACAACTCATTCGCGATGTGCCTATTATTACAAATGTTAGTGTGATGAGCACAAACTTGTCAATCGGTAGCATCTGGACACATTGGGTGAAACCAATTGGTAGCAGTACCAACTTGGATACAATTGCAAATCCTCCACCTTACGAATATCGTTTGATGCGAGCAACAGGATTCAATCCACCTTTAGCATCTTATGTTTCGGAATTCACTTACACTTACTCATCTTATTCAGCAATGACTGATACAGGATTTGTAAGCACTGGATTAAATACCGAAGGAACTCCTTACACTTATAAAGTTGATTTTTATTCGAACGGAATTTTAAAAGGCTCCACACAAACTGCTTCTTCTGTGTTTTTATCATCTACACCTGCCGACAAAACAGTGAACTTAACTTGGCAACATTTTGTTCCATGGAATAATTACAGCTACCATATTTACAGAGAAACGAGTCCGGGCTCAACTATTTTCAACTTAATTGACAGCACTACCGCATTAACTTATTCGGATACTACTCTATTAAATGAAGTAGAATACTGTTACAGAATTTTAACAATTGGAGAATATTCCGATGTCACTTTACCAAAACCATTACACAACTATTCACAAATAAAATGTGAAACACCTGTTGATTTAATTCCACCTTGTCAACCACCATTTGATGTTGTGACAGATTGTAACGTGCTTCAAAATGTGATTACATGGGTGAATCCAAATACAAATTGTGTTAACGATGATGCGGTTCAAATCAATATTTATTTTGCGCCAACTGTTGACGACCCCTTACAAATTATTTATAGTACAACCGATATGAGTTTAACAAGCTATACATTGCCTGTATATTATTACGAAGGGGTTCCGTCCATCGCAGGTTGTTATGCTGTAACGGCAGTAGATTCGGCAATCACGCCAAATGAAAGTCTGATCGTAAATAAAATTTGTGTGGATAATTGTCCGACCTACGAACTACCCAACGTATTTACTCCAAATGGTGACGGCAAAAACGATTTCTTTACTCCTCTCCCAAACTGGCGTTTTGTGAAAGATGTAGATATTAAAATTTACGACCGCTGGGGATTGTTAATGTTTGAAACTAACGACCCCTATGTAATGTGGGACGGAACGAACAAAGATACAAATGGTAAATGTTCAGATGGAACTTACTTCTATGTTTGTACTGTAAATGAAATTCGTATTGATGGAATCAAGCCTCGTGTTTTAAAAGGTTTTGTTCAACTAATTAATGAAGGATCTAATCCGGCTCAATAATATGTTTTCAGGAATTATAGAAGGATTGGGAGAAGTTGTTGCCATCCAAAAAGAACAAAGTAATTTACACATTACTGTAAAAGCACCATTCATAAAAGAACTTAAGGTTGACCAAAGCATTGCACACAATGGCGTTTGCTTGACCGTTGTTGACATTCAAAATGATACATACAAAGTAACTGCCATAGATGAAACGTTGCAAAAAACAAACATCGGCTTACTCAACAGTGATGACAAAATAAATTTAGAACGCTGTTTAAAAGTAGGAGACCGTTTAGATGGACATATTGTTCAAGGCCATGTAGATCAAAGAGCTGTTTGTACAAAAATGGAAGAAACGGATGGAAGTTGGACATTCACTTTTGAGTACGATGCTTCAAAAGGAAATATAACAGTAGAAAAAGGTTCAGTTTGTGTAAATGGAGTTAGTTTAACAGTTGTAAATTCACAAAACAATTCCTTCTCCGTTTGTATCATTCCATATACATTTGAAAACACCAACTTCAATACAATCAAGCCCGGTTCTATTGTTAACATTGAGTTCGACATAGTTGGCAAATACATTTCCCGATTACTTCCTAAGGCTTAATAGCAGATTCTTCCATTTATTTTCGTAAAAAATTAGACGATTCGCTTTATCTTTCGTCAAATTATCTTAAATTAGCTATCGATTTAATTACAAGACGCTCTATAAAATCACGCATAAAATACGCATACACACAAATACATTAAAAAATAAAGAACCATGAATAAAAAAACTACTACTATTAAATTATTGTTTATTGCTTTTATGCTGCAGACTTCTTTTGCTTCAGCACAATCAACATATGCAGACATATACACTATTTTTCAAGCAAATTGTGTTACTTGTCACGATGCAAGTAGTCCGGCCGGTAATTTAAATCTTATCGCACCATCTGCAACAGTATACACCAGCATCGTAAATGCAAATCCAACAAATCCGGTTGCTTTAGCACGAGGCGACAAACGTATCAAACCGGGTGATCCACACAGAAGTTTTTTATTGCGTAAGTGCCAGAACGGATTGGATCCCGATAATGGTTTGTTAGCAGGTGAAGGAAATGCAATGCCAGAATCTCCAAGCCCTCCCTTAACAAATAAAGAAATCGAATTGATTCGTCAATGGATTTATGCAGGTGCTCCTCAAACAGGAAATGTGGTTGATACTGCAGTTGTTAATCAATATTATAATGGATATGGAATCACAAGTGTTGCTCCAGCTCACCCATTACCAACAGCACCCGGTTCATTTCAAGTACACGTAGGAAAAATTTTTTTAAATGTAAGTTCAGAAGTGGAATATTTTTTAAAGCATAATTTGAATCTACCTGATACTTTAGAAGTAAATCGTATCGAATTGTTTTTACCAACTCAATCACATCACTACATCATTTATAAATTTTTACCTGGAGCTGCTGCTACATTTTCGGATGCAATTCGTGTTCAAAATCCTTCAACCGGAGCTGGTTCATCTGATGGCTACAATACTATGGTGAGCTCTTTTCAAGCTTCCCGAAACGATGTGTTACCACCTACAACTGCTTATCAGTGGGAAACTAGCACCGTATTGGATTTAAACCATCACTTCTTTAATTCAAACCCCGATTCGGTTTTGGCTACTGATGTATATTTTAACGTTTATACACAACCAAAAGGCACCGCTGCAAGTATTATGTATAGCGAAATTATTACAAACACAAGTATTTTTATTCCAAACAACAGCACCGATATTTCTTTCTCAAAATCAGATTTCAATGCTTCTGCTTCTAATATGTGGAACATTTGGTTGCTATCTTCTCATACCCACAAGTACGGTGTTGATTTCGACATCTTCTTAAGAAATCCAGGAGGAAGTACAGGAACTCAAATTTTTGAAGGTTACTATAATAGTGATTATACTTTCAATCAAGGATATTATGATTGGGAGCATCCTCCTGTTAGATTATTTGACCCATTGTTACCGATGAATCCGAGAGATGGACTTATCCAAACAGCTAAATTTAATAATAACGGACCATCAAGTGTATTCTTTGGTTTGACTACAAATGATGAGATGATGCTGTATTTTGTACAATACACGTTAGGCACTTCTATTGTTGGAATAAATGAAAATGCTGCCATTGAAAACAAAATCAATTTGAATGCATTTCCAAATCCGTTCAATAGTTCTACTCAAATTTCTTACGAGCTAAAAGAAAATGCAGCAGTTACAATTGCAGTGTATGATGTACTTGGAAACAAAATTGAAACACTTGCAAATAATGAAACTCAAAACAATGGAAAACATTCAGTTGAGTTCAATGCAAAAAATCGTGCAAAAGGAATTTATCTTGTATCTGTTACAATTGATGGGCAGACATATACAAAACGAATTGTTTTAGCTGACTAACATCATTTTAAAATACAATCATAAAAATCCCGCTCCGTAAATTACGGAGCGGGATTTTAAATTTTCTCCCTTCTCCTTGACCAAGGAGAAGGGCTGGGGATGAGGTCTTAAAACACCTTACTTGCAACTCTTCTGGTTACTTCCGAACTTCCCATTGTATAATAATGCAAACACGGAGCTCCGGCTTTTATTAATTCTTTTGATTGATTAATACACCATTCAATTCCAACTTCCTTTACTTCAGCATCCGTTTTACACTTTTCTATCTCTTCCAACAATCCTTGAGGAACATCAATCTTAAATATTTTCGGCAAAATGGTTGCCTGTTTTTTGGTTGTGATAATTTTTAATCCGGGAATAATCGGAACAGTTATGTTTTGCTCTTTACATTTTTTCAGGTACTCGAAATATTGAGCATTATCAAAAAACATTTGAGTAACAATGTATTCAGAACCTGCATCAATTTTTGATTTCAAATGCTTCATATCCGAAATCATGTTAGGTGCTTCGAAATGTTTTTCTGGATAACCAGCAACGCCAATACAAAAATTTGTTGGTGCTACATCTGCTAAATCATCATCTATGTATTTACCTTTATTCATGCTTCCGACTTGTTTTACCAAATCAATTGCATACGCGTGTCCGCCCGGCTCCGGAACAAACTCCGGTTCACTTTTAATGGAATCGCCTCTCAAAGCCAAAACATTATCTATTCCTAAAAAGTGCAAATCAATCAATGCATTTTCGGTTTCTTCCTTACTGAAACCACCACAAATAATATGAGGAACTGCATCAACATGATATTTATTCATGATAGCAGCACAAATCCCAACTGTACCCGGACGCTTACGGATGCTCACTTTTTCTAAATAACCACCTTCGCGCTTTTTATATAAATATTCTTCACGGTGATAAGTCACATCCACAAACGAAGGTTTGAATTCCATTAATGGATCTATTCCATCAAAAATAGATTGAATGCTTTTGCCTTTTAACGGAGGAAGAATTTCTATTGAAAAAAGTGTGGACTGAGATTGTTTGATGTGATCGGTTACTTTCATAAGAATGGATTTGCAGATCTATCTGCCGACAGGTTAAATTAATTTTCGAGTGCAAAGTAAAGGCTTGAAGGCTTAAAAACCAAATAAATGTTTTGGCTTATTAATTACACCTCCAGCATACAATTGTTTTGCCCCTCTGGGGCAATGGATTCAATCCTAATTTGTTTTTCTAAAAATGCTAGGCCTCGCGGAGGCTTTATTTACAAGTAAAATGATTTTTCTTGAACACGAATGAAAACTCTTTTTACAAAACAGAGCTCCAAAACAAAACACACCTGACGAGTCGGATGAGGTAGGTATCAAGACCCAGAGGGGTCAAATATTAATAGAATAGAAGTTGCAATAATTAAACACGACCCCGAAGGGGTCGAACAATTTAGTAACCCAATGCCTTTTGACATGTAGTATTTCCAGTTATTTATTCGCATATTATTAGTAAATTCGCACTCCTTAAGAAGAAAGTAAAGAGAAATGGAGAACATTAGAAATTTTTGCATCATAGCCCACATCGATCACGGAAAGAGTACCCTTGCCGATCGTTTGCTTGAATATACAAACACTATCAACAAGCGCGACATGCAGGCACAAGTGCTGGATGACATGGACTTGGAGAAAGAGCGTGGAATTACTATTAAAAGTCACGCCATTCAAATGGATTATGAATTGAATGGCAAGAAGTATGTATTGAATTTAATTGACACCCCTGGTCACGTTGATTTTTCTTATGAAGTATCCCGTTCCATTGCCGCTTGTGAAGGCGCTTTGCTAATTGTGGATGCGGCACAAGGAATTCAAGCACAAACCATTTCCAACTTATACCTTGCTTTAGGAAACAATCTAGAAATTATTCCTATCCTCAATAAAATAGATTTGCCCAGTGCTGAACCCGAATTAGTGAAAGACCAGATTGTAGAATTATTGGGCTGCAAACGTGAAGAAATTATGTCGGCATCCGGTAAAACAGGAGCAGGAGTTCATGATATTTTAGCGGCTATTGTGGAACGCATTCCAGCTCCCAAAGGAGACCCTAAGGCGCCATTACAAGCTTTGGTTTTTGATTCTGTATACAATTCTTTCAGAGGAATTATTGCATATTTTAAAGTTACAAACGGAACCATAAAAAAAGGCGATAAAGTAAAGTTTATGGCTACCGATAAAGAATACAATGCCGATGAGATTGGGGTATTGCGTTTAAAACAGGAACCACGAACAGAAGTAAAGACAGGTGACGTAGGCTATATCATTTCGGGAATAAAAGATGCACGAGAAGTAAAAGTAGGTGACACCATTACCACTGTTGCCAATCCTTGTGAAGGTGGAATAAAAGGATTTGAAGATGTGAAGCCAATGGTATTTGCTGGAATTTACCCCGTGGATACCGAAGATTTTGAAGAACTGCGTTATTCAATGGAAAAACTGCAATTGAATGATGCGTCTTTAACATGGGAACCAGAATCCTCTGCTGCATTAGGCTTTGGATTCCGTTGCGGATTCCTTGGAATGTTGCACATGGAAATTATTCAAGAACGATTGGAGCGGGAGTTCAACATGACCGTTATTACCACCGTTCCAAACGTTTCGTACCATGCATACAGCACAAAAAATGAATTGATGGTGGTAAACAATCCATCCGATTTACCCGACCCAAGTAAGTTAGACAGAGTTGAAGAGCCTTATATCAAAGCACAAATCATTACTAAATCAGAGTACGTTGGAAACATTATGAGTTTGTGTATTGGCAAACGTGGAATTATTACCAATCAAATTTATTTGACAACCGATCGTGTTGAATTAATGTTTGATATGCCCTTGGGAGAAATTGTATTTGATTTTTACGACAGATTAAAAACCATTTCAAAAGGATATGCTTCTTTTGATTATCAACCATTGGACTACCGTCAGAGTTATTTAGTGAAATTGGATATTCTTTTAAATGCAGAGCCCGTGGATGCATTGTCATCCTTGATTCACAGAGACAATGCTTATGAGTTTGGAAAAAAGATGTGCGAGAAATTAAAAGAATTGATCCCTCGTCAGCAATTCGAGATTCCTATTCAAGCTGCTATTGGAGCAAAAATTATTGCCCGTGAAACCATCAAAGCGATGCGTAAAGATGTTACCGCAAAATGTTATGGTGGTGATATTTCCCGTAAACGTAAATTGTTGGAAAAACAAAAAGAAGGAAAGAAAAGAATGCGTTCTGTTGGTAGTGTAGAAATCCCGCAAAGTGCATTTATGGCGGTATTGAAGCTGAACGATTAACATTTTTTCGGAGCGGAATCAATTCCCCTCTAGAGAGGTTTAGGGGTGTGTTGCAGATGGTAATTTCGGAGCTCGAATCCCATTAAATCGATATTGTTTTTTCGGAGTAGAATCAATTCCCTCTTTAAAAAGAGGGCTAGGGAGATTTTGCAAATGTTAATTTTATTCCTTCACGATTTTCCTAACCACACTATTTCCTTTAGAATCGCTTAATCGAACAAAATAAATTCCTGCGAACTTATTTGATAAATCTATTCCTATTGATTTATTATTCAACTGCGATTGATAAATTATTTTTCCTAAAACATCTGTGATTTCTATCGAATTGAATTGCCATTCTGTTTCTATTTGAAATTTTCCATTGCTTGGATTTGGCATTAAAATAATATTGACCACCATTTCTGATTCATTTATCCCAACATTGTATGCAGCACATGGAAAGCCACCCCATGGATAAACAAGTGAATCGCGAACCGAAAAACACAATAGTTCTCCTCTACTCTCAAATAAATCATAAAGTTTGTAAAGCAGTCCATAAGTAGATCCTATTCCTTCTATTAAAGAAACATGATTAGTATACATTGAAAGTCCATCGATATTAGAAATAACAAATCGCTTATGGTATATCCCATTAACAAGAACAGAATCAATAGAAGTCACAACATTCGTCCAAGGGTAAAGTGAATCAGTATGGTTATTGAATGTTTCTGGAAGCGTGTCGCCTATGGCCAAATTAAAATCATACAATAAAGTATCTGTTATTTTACCTGGCTCGAGGTAGTAAATTTTTTTAGCGAGTGTATCTTCTCGAAAAGCGCCATTATATATTCCAACATTATAGTGAGATAAATAATTCCAACTATTTATACCGCCCCAACAACCCCAATAGGAACCTGAAACAACTGAGGTATTTGGCATAGAATGATTAACACCGGCATGCTTTAACTTGTGATAGCTCATCAAGCCAATAAGAGTATCTCCTGTAATGGTCAATTCATAATCATTACAACAATTACAAGTGATATCACCATTATTTTCTCTCCACTTCGCACTATCCGTTGGAAATGGATGATATACCCAGGATTGCGCACTCAATTGTGAAAGAGAAAATAAGAATACTGTTAAAAGTAGAAGTTTTTTCATGTTTTTTAATTTTTAATGAGTTTTCTCACAACACTATTTCCTTTTGGATCACTTAATCGAACAAAATAAACTCCTGCTAACTTTTCTGATAAATCAATTTCAGGTGATTTATTTTTTAGTTCGACTTGATAAATTATTTTTCCTAATACATCTGTGATTTGAATTTGACTTAACTCAACTTCTGTTTTTATTTGAAATTTTCCGTTGCTTGGGTTTGGGAATATTTCAATAGTTGACAATTCGAGTTCGTGGATATCAGTAAATAAGGAATTACAACTAGTTCCATCAACAAAAGGAGGCAGAATAGGGCCTGCCGCAAGGTATGGTAGTCCGTTTATTGATGCACAAGCAAGAAAATAGCTCCATTGATATTCAAAGAAAAAATAATGACTTACAGGATTGTAAATTTGGCCAACGCCTTCTATGAGTGGGTGTATTGTTATATTAAAATTATCACCCACCCCATAATAGTAGGGCCCCGGACTTGCACTATTAACTGTAACGCCAACCGAATCAGGATTACTATTTCTTACTGAACCACTAAAATTAAATCGTTTGTGAAAGAGTCCATCGTGAGGCATTAAAACACTATCAATTGAGGTAACCCAAGCAGTATCAACTGTTGCGAAAGCAACTCCTGAAACTGCTGTAGCAACTAATGGTTCATAAAAACCAAAACCGTTAGCACTATTAACTGTATCGCCAACCGAAAGATTAAAATCATATAGTAATTTTTCCATTCCTGTTGAAACAGAATATATAAATACTTTTTTATTTAAGGTATCATTTCGAATTGCTGCCGTAATAATAAATGGACTTGATCCCGAATAAAGTTTTTTATAGCTATAAGCTCCAATTAGAGTATCTCCCTTTACTTCAACTCTATGGGTCTCATAAACTGAAGGAGGCGAAGAATAATCTGTTTGGGTCCAACCATAAATAATCATGCTTCCCGGAAAAGGAATATATGCTGATTGTGAGCGCACAGCCAGAGAAAAGCATAAAAGGAAGATAAAAAGTAACAGTTTCTTCATTCAGGAACGATTAGTGTAAGGCTAATTTAAATAAACCCTTCTCAGTATCCTAATATTAAGTAATGGACGAGGTCATTTTTGCAAGGAATACTAAAAAAAAGAGAATTTCTTTAAAAACCCTGTAACTTTGCCATTCCTTAGTCGTCTTATACCTGAAATCGCACAAAAAACGCTACAATGACTGTCGAAGAATTCAACAAAACAGTTGATTTACATGCAGATAATCTTTACCGCTTCATCCTGAAGAATATCAAGGATTCGGAGAAGGCGCGCGACATTGTGCAGGATACGTATGAGAAAATGTGGTTGAAAGTGTCGGAAGTGGCAAGTACCAACGCCAAATCCTACATGTTTACCACCGCTTATCGCACCATGATTGATAGAATCAGAAGAGATAAGAAGCAGGGCGATATGACGGATGCAAATTTGAACAGCTTAAGTTCAAACCGACAGTACAGCGATTTAAAAGAGATATTGAATGAAGCTTTAAATAAATTACCTGAAATACAGCGCTCCGTAATACTCTTACGCGATTACGAAGGATACAATTACGCTGAAATTGGCGAAATAACTAATTTGAGTGAATCACAAGTGAAGGTTTATATTTTTAGAGCAAGAGGGTTTTTGAAGAATTATATTGGAGCAATGGAAAATGTAATATAACCTCATCCCCAACCCTTCTTGACAAGATTAGGGGCGTTAGGTGAGAAGTAATGAAAGATTAAAAACTAGAAATAAAATAATTAAACGAATCAAAAAGGCCCTCTCCTTTGGAGAGGGATTTAGGGTGAGGTCTATGAATATTAACAAAAATAACTACGAAGCGTTTTTCCTTGATTATCACGAAGGAAATCTTTCACCTCAACAGGTGGCCGACTTGTTATTGTTTGTTGAGCAACGTCCTGAATTAAAAGAAGAATTTGAAAGTTTTGAAAATGTAACCTTGGATGATTTATCTGCTATTCCTTTTGAAGATAAATCTTCTTTGAAAAAAGAAATCACTACCGAAAATAAAGAAGAATACTTTATTAAATCGATAGAGAATACATTAAGTCCAACTGAAAAAAATTTATTAGACATATTTATAAAACAACATCCCCAACTTTTAGTCGATTTACAATTGTTCCAAAAAACAAAAGTAGCGGCTGACATGTCTGTCGTTTTTGAAAACAAAGAAGCGCTTAAAAGAAACCTCAGCCCTGCCCTCTCGACCTCATCCGTCCTTCGGACACCTTCTCCAAAGGAGAAGGAAACGACTCCCGACATACAAAATTGGGACGAATTGCTGATTACTTCGATTGAAGGAACGTTGACTAAACAAGAAAGTGTTTTCTTAAACCAACAATTATCTGTTGATGCAGAAATGCAAAACGAATTTTCTTTGTACAAACAAACAAAATTAGTAGCCGATACTACTATTGTTTATGAAGACAAAGAAGAATTAAAACGCAAAGAAAGAAAAGTTGTGCCTTTCTTCTATTATGTTGCAGCCGCAGCGTCTATTGCTTTGTTGATTGGATTGTTCTTTATGTATAACAACACCAAAAACAACGAACAAAATTTTGCAGATAAAACAAACGAAACAAAAACAGCTCCGATTGAAAACAAGAACTCAAATGCTCTTGTGAAAAATAATCAGTCAATCGAGAGCAATGTTGTTGCTTCAAATCAAACTGCAAATGTTATAAAAAGCAATGAAGTGAAAATTGTTCGCAACCACAACTCTCAAAAAGTCCCTGTTATTGTGAACGAGCAGCCTGTTATAAACATTGCAGAAAACAAACAAGAGAATAACGTTGAACTTGCTCCAAAAAATAATTCAATCGTAAAAGTTGAAGAACCAAAAACAAATAACGAACAGCCAATAGCAATAGTTGAGAACAAAAAACCAACAACTAATGTCACCCTGAGCGCGTCATCCCGAGCGGAGTCGAGGGACGAAGGGCAAAAACAAAATGCTTCCGAATTTCTTTCTTTAAAAGAAGTGGTTGCACAAAAATTAAAAGAAAAAACATTGGATGAAGAATCACTTGCTGTACAAAAGCAAAATGGTCGTTCAAAAAAATTCACAGGATGGGATTTAGCTCAAATCGCAACCAGAGGAATCAGTAAAATTACAGGAAGAGATGTGGAAGTAAAACCTACTTACAACGATGATGGTGATGTAACGGCTTATGCATTTGGCGGAGGATTACAGGTAATGAGAGGAAAATAGGTTACAGATAACTAATCAAAACGAATTTACCAATCTGTGTGTGTTTGCTAATTTGTTAGAAGAACCAATTCCCCTCTCGAGAGGGGCTAGGGGTGTGTCTTTGTTTTCGGTAGCGAGATTCTTAATTCGTAGCTTTAGGATAGTTCACCGTATAATGCAACCCTCTACTTTCTTTTCTTTTTCTGGCGTGTTTGATAATAATGTAAGCCACATTGATAATATTTCTCAACTCACATAACTTCGGAGAAATAATTGTTTCCAGATACAAAGCTTCGTTCTCTTTGTATAAAATTTCAAGACGATCAAATGCTCTTTGCAAACGAATATCCGAACGCACAATTCCAACATAGTTCGTCATAATAGCTTGCACTTCTCGTAAACTTTGAATCAACAAAACCATTTCTTCTGGATGCGCTGTTCCTTCTGCATCCCAATCAGGAATAAGTTCACAAAAGTTTACCTTTTTTGAATTTTCAATCGCACTCAACGCTGCGTGATGAGAATAAACAATTGCTTCCAACAATGAATTAGATGCCAAACGATTTGCTCCATGTAAACCTGTGGAAGAACATTCTCCAATTGCATACAAATTATTAATATTGCTTCGCCCTTGTTTATCCACTTTTATTCCACCACACATATAATGTGCAGCAGGCACAACAGGAATATAATCTTTTGTGATGTCGATTCCCAGCGTCAAACATTTCTGATAAATATTGGGGAAATGTTTTATCAATTCTTCTTTATCTAAATGTCGGCAATCCAAATAAACAAAATCATCTCCACGTGTTTTCATTTCATTATCGATTGCACGAGCAACAATATCTCGAGGTGCTAATGATTTACGTTCATCGTATTTTTGCATGAATTCTTTTCCGTCAATCGTTTTCAAAATGCCGCCAAAACCACGCACGGCTTCTGAAATTAAAAAAGAAGGACTCTCACCAGGATTGTATAAAGATGTAGGATGAAACTGATAAAATTCCATTCCCTCTACCCTGCCTTTCGCACGATAAACCATAGCTACTCCATCGCCTGTAGCAATAGTCGGATTAGTAGTTGTGCTGTAAACATGCCCCGCACCACCTGTTGCCATTAAAATGGTTTTGGCTAAAATGGTTTCAATTTTTTTTGTTCTTAAATTCAAAACATACGCTCCGTAACATTCTATATCGGGTGTTCTGCTATTTACTTCTTTTCCTAAATGGTGTTGCGTTAAAACATCAATAGCAAAATGATGATCTAAGATTTCGATGTTGGGATGTTTATGAATTGCGACTAACAAAGCACGCTCAATTTCATAACCTGTATTGTCTTTGTGATGTAAAATACGATGTTCGGAATGTCCACCTTCTTTTGCTAAATCGTATTCACCACTTTCGGTTTTATCAAATTTTGCTCCCCAGGCAATTAACTCGTTCACTCTTTCGGTGGATTCGTTTATCACCATGCGTACAATTTCTTCATCACACATTCCGTCACCGGCAATCAAGGTATCTTGAATGTGCTTTTCGTAACTATCCGGACTATACATCACGGCCGCGATGCCACCTTGTGCATATTTGGTATTGCTCTCGTCCTCGTTTGCCTTCGTAATCATACATACCTTGCCATGTTGAGCTACTTTAAGTGCATAACTCAACCCTGCTATTCCGGAACCAATAATTAGGAAATCTACTTTTCTTTTCATTTGAACAGTTACAATTTGCTCGCAGATTTTGCGGACATACGCAGAAAAATAAAAAAATCTGCGGGAATCTGTGAAATCTGCGAGAAATATTTATTACGTATCTTTGTACCTCAAAATTACAGAAAAGATGGACACAATCGTTAAAAAGCCAATTATCATATACGCAGAAAGCACGCCCAATCCTTCATCAATGAAGTTTGTTGCCAATCAATTGATGGTACACGATGGGGCAACGGCACAATACCTCTCAAAAGCAGAAGCAAAAGGTTCGCCTTTGGCTGCAAAACTTTTTGAATTCCCATTTGTGAAAGCAGTTTTTATGGCAGCTAATTTTGTTACCATCACAAAAATAGATGCGATTCAATGGGAAGAAGTTACATTAGAATTGAGAGATTTTATTCGCATTTATTTGAGTGAAGGGAAACCGGTTATTACTGACGTACCAAAAACAGAAGTTGCAATTGACAATACCTTTACGGAAACAAAAGAAGTTTTTACTGAACACGCTGCACCAACTTCAGAAGTAGAAGTTAAAATTGTAGAAGCATTGGAACAATATATTCGTCCTGCTGTTGAAGGTGATGGCGGAAGTATTACATTCAAAAGTTTTGTAGATGGAATTGTAACCGTTCAGCTGCGAGGAGCATGTAGTGGTTGTCCGTCTTCTACTATTACATTAAAGGCAGGAATAGAGGGATTATTAAAACGAATGATTCCTGAAGTAAAGGAAGTTGTTTCGGAAGCGGTTTAGGATTGAAAATTACAAATTGGAAAATTGAAAAATTAAATTGACAATTGATGTTATAAAAAAAAGTCGCCTAGAAAATTTCTAGACGACTTTTTAATTTTACAATCTTCCAATCTTTAATTTTTTATAATCTTCTTCGTAACAACATTCTCATTCGTAATCACTTGCAAATAATAAACTCCATTTGCATTTTCGAAAAAGCTGATTTCTTTTTTATTCATTCCAGCAGCAGCATCCATCTCTTCTGAATAAATTAACTGTCCGGTTACATTCATCAAATTAATTTTCACCGCACTTGATTTTTCAAGAACATATTCAAACGTAAAATTACTGGTAGCTGGATTTGGATAAACGCTCAACAACAATGCATTTGCATTTTCTTCGATTCCAAAATTATTGATGTTAAAAAGAGCTGAAACGGTAGAGCAACCCAATGCATTAAACACCTCCACATAATAATTTCCATTAGCAGTAAATTGAAAATTCTGATCAGTAGCACCTACAACAAGAGATCCATTAAAATACCACTGATACGCAAAATAAGCAGGGCTACACATCAACGAATCTGTCCCTTGTGTTACAGCTGGTAAACCTGGATTGCCCAAAACATAAATAGTAACTGAATCGGTATTAGTACACCCGCCAGCAGCAGTTCCAATAACCGTATAGGTTGTAGTAACCGTTGGACCGGCAACAGGGTTAGCAATATTCGGATCGCTTAAAGATCCAGATGGAGTCCAAACATAAGATACTCCACCAGTAGCCATTAAATTCGCATTTGTACTTAAACAAGCACTATCATTCGGACCAGCATCTATTGGCGGCAAAGAAAACACAGTAACGATTTGTGTTGCTGTTGCAGTACATCCTGTTCCATTAGTAATTGTAACAGTATAAGTTCCTGAAGTTGAAACTGTAATTGCAGCAGTTATCGCTGTAGTGCTCCACAAATAAGATGTAGCAGGTGCAGCTGTTAAAACAACTGAACCACCTGTACAAAATGAAGTAGGTCCACTTGGTGTAATACTAGGTGAAGGAAGCGGAACAACATTCACAACAATTGTATCATTATCAGTACAACCATTTCCATTGGTAATTGCTACAACATAGGTAGTAGTAGTAGTTGGATTCGCAATTGGGTTTGCAATATTTGTAAAGTTTAATCCTGTTGAAGGTGTCCATAAATAACTCACAGCTCCGGGAGCGGAAGAATTTAATTGAACTGAACTTCCATTACAAATTGAGGTATCAGCACCTGCATTTGATTTTAACTGACAATATTTTATAGTTTGGTAATCTTCGTTAGAGCCAGCACCTCTACTCATTCCTGCAACAAAAACGTTACCAAAAGCATCTACTGCTACCGCTACTGCTTGATCCGAATTATTCCCTGTTCCATTATATTTAGTAAGCCATTCCTGAGCTCCTGTAGCATCATACTTAATGGTTACAAAATCGTTATTTGTACTTGTTGCAAAAGAATATCCAGTGATGTATACATTCCCTGTTGCATCTAGTGCAATTGACTTCCCTTCATCATATCCATTGGAAGGTCCATTATAACGCGCAGTCCATAATGTTGCTCCAGCAGCATTATTATATTTAATAGTCAAGGCATCTTCTGCAGCACTTCCTGCACCTACACTTTTTCCGGTTACATATACATTCCCGGTAACGTCTAGAGCAATTGCATTTGCACGATCGTAATCGTTACCTGTTCCATTGTATCTTTGCTCCCACTGCTGCACTCCTGCCGAATTGTATTTTACAGTTGCGTAATCGTAATTTGTTAATACCAATGTTTGCGTGTAACCTGTTACATAAACATTCCCTGAGCCATCTACAGTAATAGCGCGCGCTTCATCGAAGTTTGCACTCGGACTATTGTATTCACTTGCCCATTGTTGAGCACCGGCAAGATTGTATTTTACAGTAAGAAAATTAAAATCGTTTGCTGCGCTTTGAAAAGTATATCCTGCAACATAAGCTTCACCAGTAACGGCATCCACGAATATAGCATATCCGGTATCAATTTCATTCCCAGCACCTTCAAAACGATTTGCGTATTGTTGCACGCCCGCTGAATTATATCGAACAGTTGTTGCTGCACTATTAATTCCAGCACCATCGCTACTTCCTGTTACAAAAACATTTCCTGCGTTATCAACTCCTACATCCCATGCCTCATCTGTTCCCGTTGCTGTATTGGTATAACGGGAAGCCCATTGCTGCACACCGGCAGGATTATATTTTATGGTAGCATAATCGTATCCTCCTGTACCCAAACTCCAGCCGGTAACATATACATTTCCTGAGCCATCAACAGTAATTGCATGCGCTTCATCCAAGCCATTTCCGGGTCCGTTGTACTCCGAACTCCATATCTGAACTCCCGCAGGATCGTATTTAATAGTCACATAATCAAAGCCCCCGCTGGCGCCACGACCTATCCCGGTCACATATACGTTTCCGGAAGCATCCACAAACATGTCTTCTGCCTTATCAATAAAGCTTCCTGCACTGGTATATCGTGTTTGCCACTGAATGTTAATTTGAGCATTTAATGCCAAAAATGATGTTCCCGAGATAAGAGTAGATAGTAGTAATTTTTTCATGCTTTTATGCAATAAGTTTAGTCAAAACTAAGCTTTTTTATCTTTAATCTGACAATTTTGAAGATAAAAATTTGTGCAAACAAAATTTGTATTATATTTACATTTCTAATTTATACGGACTTAAACATCTATTGAATGAAGAATAAATTACTACTCCTAATTATTTTTGTATTCTCTTTTAGTTTTGTTTCACAGGCAACCCATGTTGTGGGTGGATCACTAACTTACGAGCAATTGGGAGGTTCGACCTATCGTGTTACACTAAAATTATATCGCGACTGTAAACCGGGAAGTGCTGCATTTCCTGGAACTGTTACAATCCAAGTTAGAAGAAGTTGCGGAACAGTTTCATTACCTAGTATTTCCATTCCTTTTCCGGGAGCAAGCTTGGTTCCACCAAACATTGATACCTGTGCGGTAAATCCTGGAATTTGTTTAGAAGAAGCAATTTACACAAAAGTAGTAAGCGGTTTACCTCCTACTTCTGGCGGATACGATATGTATTATCAATATTGTTGTAGAAATTCAACTCTTTTAAATATCGTTGCTCCATTGTCTGCTGGAGAAACATGGTATGCACACATTCCCGACAACGGAGTGGTAATTTCAAACAGCAGTCCGAAATGGGTAAATCCTCCCCCAGTATTTGTTTGTCAAGGCAACAACATGTTTGTTGATCATGGCGCAACGGATGCAGATGGAGATTCTTTAGTGTATTCATTGTATACACCATTCGATGATAACGCTATCACTTATCCAGGTTGTGTTTGGTCTACTCCATCAGTTGCATGGTCTAGTACCTATGGAGCCAACAACCCTTTAGATGCCGCCACACCTTTTTCACTTACGGTAAATTCGGTGGGAATGATTAATGGAATTCCTCCCTTACTCGGTCAATTTGTTGCTGGTGTAAGATGTGAAGAATGGAGAAATGGTGTTAAGATTGGTGAGATTTTACGAGATTTTCAATTCAACGTAGTTAACTGCCCGCCTCTTGCTGTAGCAAGTTTCAACTCTGGTGGAGCATGTAACGGAACTACAATTACTTTTACCAATACTACTACTCCATCAGCAAATACTTATTTGTGGGATTTTGGTGATGCTTCTCCTACTTCAACAGCAACAAATCCTGTCCACACTTACCCGGGATTGGGAACTTATACTGCTACGTTAATTATCAATAATGGCACTCCTTGTGCTGATACTTCTAGTCAAATAGTAAATATTTCCATTCTTAATTCTGGCTTTTCTAACAATGCTCCCAACTGCATGGGCTTACCTATAAGCTTTACAGATACATCAATCGTTGATGTTAGCAGTAGTATTGTGAGTTGGAATTGGAACTTCGGTGATGGCAGCACTTCTACTTTACAAAATCCATCTTATACGTATACCTACGGCTCTGTGTTTAATGTCACCTTAATTGTTACTAGTGCCGCAGGATGTATAGACACAGCAGTTTATCCTGTTAACATTCAAGGTATGCCGATCGCAAATGCAGGAGGCGATACAATCAGTTGTACAAACAATTCAACCATCACATTGGGTGGAACCATTTTAAATGCCGGTGGCGGACAATGGATTGGAGGAACGGGAAGTTTATTTACGCCAGGAAGTACAACATTAAATGCGACCTACACACCTTCTGCAGCAGCAATTGCAAGTGGAGCAGATACACTATTGTTATACACAACCAGCAATGGATTCTGTCCTGCCGATAGCGACCAAGTAATTATTAATTTCTATCCTGGTCCAACTGCAAATGCAGGTCCAGACCAATTTGTTTGTAAAGACACCGTTAGCGTTCCTGTGAACGGTTCAGTTACAGTGGCTTCTGGAGGTACATGGACAACATCCGGCTCTGGAACATTCACCACCCCTACTTCTTTAAGTACTACTTATATTCCTAGTACTGCCGACACTGCTGCAGGAACTGTGAGTTTATATTTAACCACCACGGGAAATGGCAATTGTATAGCCACGAGTGATACCATCCTCGTCACATTTACCGGAACACCAGTTGCAGTGATTACATCTGCTGATACTTCTTGTGCAAGCAATCCTGTAAATTTAAATGCATCAGTAACTACCGGAAGCGGTATTTGGACAAGTAGCGGAAGTGGATCTTTTTCACCAAGCGACACTACAATAACAGGTGGAGTTTATAATCCTAGTCCGGCTGATGACATTGCAGGAAATATTATTTTAATTTTCACTTCTACAAATAATGGTGGTTGCCGCGCTAATGCTGATACAATCTCAATAACATTAATTCCTTCACCTACGGCAGCATTCTCAAGCATAAGTGCTTGTCCGCAAGACACCGTTTCCTTTACAGATGCTTCTACTTCTGTTGGAACAGTTGTAGCATGGAACTGGAATTTTGGGGATTCAGGAACAAGTACATTGGAAGATCCAACACATATTTATGCTACAGGCGGTCCGTTCACCGTTACACTCGTAGTAACTTCTAATAATGGTTGTGTGGATACACTCAATCAGATTGTAAACGTATACGAAAAACCAGTTGCAAATTTCAGCGCAAACGGAATTTGTTTGGATGACGGAACCGACTATACTGACTTATCAACTGTTGGCGGAGGGGCTACTATTACAACTTGGAACTGGGCATTTGGCGATGTAAGTACAAACAGTACCATACAAAACCCTTCACACAATTTCCCAAGTAACGGAACTTACAACACACAATTAATTGTAACTTCTTCACAAGGATGTGTGGATACAGTTATTCTACCGGTAAATGTTTTAGCCGGACCAGCTGCCGCATTCACTGCGGATGACTTTACAGGAAACGTAAATCAAACAATTGGATTTATAGATCAATCTACCAATGGAGCAATTACATGGTTCTGGGATTTTGGTGATAGCTCTTCCGACTCAACATCCACCTTACAAAATCCATCGCATGTTTACGGAGCGGGAGGTTATTATGATGTATGTTTAATAGTAACAGATATAAATGGCTGTACAGATACTATTTGTCAGACAGAAGTAATTTCGATGCCTCCGGATGTTCCTACAGGATTCAGCCCGAATGGCGATGGCGAAAACGATATCTTTTATGTTTATGGCGGACCGTTCAAAGCAATTGAATTTAAAATTTACAACAACTGGGGTGAATTAATTTTTGAATCAACTGACATTGTGGATTGTGGTGGCCACACTTGTGTTGGTTGGGATGGTAAACGAAAAGGAATTGATCAGGCAATCGGAGTTTATGTTTATACGGTCATCGGTGTTACCGAAGATAATAAAGAACACAAAATTTCGGGAGACGTTACTTTGCTTAGATAATTATTTAGGCAGAAAAAAAATTATGAAACACATTTTACATACTTCATTTTTAAAATCGATGAACAAATCATTATTAGTACTGATACTTTTAGTTTCTATAAAAGTAGCCTCTGCTCAGGATTTCCACTTATCGCAGTACGATGCTCCACCAATGTTTTTAAATCCTGCAATGACAGGAATGTTTGATGGAAAATATCGTGTGCATGGTCATTATCGTACACAGTGGATGTCGGTTGCTACAAAGCCTTATACAACTGCTGGAATTTCTTTTGATATGCCTGTAAAAAAATTCGGGATAGGACTTCAGGTATTTAATTATCGTGCTGGAGCTGGTAATTACAATGCTTTAAGTGCCCTGCTTTCTGTTGGCTACGATGTGGTTATTGATAAACAAAAAAATCATCACGTTGCATTAGGTGTTCAAGGCGGGATCGTTAATAAGAGAGTAGATCAAAGTAAATTATCTTTCGGAAATCAATACACTACTGCCAATGATGGCGGTTTTGATACAGGATTACCAAGTGGTGAAAACTTTGCAAACTATAATTTTACTATACACGATATCAATGCTGGTTTCTTATATTATTATGCTAAAGAAAACTCAAGAATAAATCCTTTTATTGGTTTCTCTGCATTCCACTTAACACAACCTACTGAATCATTTTTTGATAAAGAAAATAAATTACCATTACGTTATTACGCTCATGGTGGAGTAAAAGTAAACGTTAACGAAAAAATTCAATTGCTGCCAAAATTCATTTATATGAAACAAATAAATGATCAGGAATTTACTGCAACTTTATTGTTACACTACTTCTTAAAAAGCTCTGATACTTATTTGATATTCGGACCAACTTATAGAAATAAAGATGCTGCTATTATTGAAGGAGGAATAAAGAAAGGAAACTATACTGCACGTATTAGTTACGATATCAATACTTCCAAATTAAAAGAAGTTTCTCAGTCTCGCGGAGGTTTCGAAATATCATTAACCTATGTTGCCCGCAGAAACAAGCCTAACCCTTTAGCAAATTGTCCTAGATTATAGTTATGAAAAGCACGAAAAATATTTTTGCATTATTATTCTTGTTTGTAACTGTATCCACTTTTGCGCAAAGTAAAAGAGAATGGTTAGAATACGCTGATATTGCATACAAAAACGGAGATTACAAGACTGCTGTTACATTCTATTTAAAAGTAGTTGACAAAGGAACAGCCGTTGATTATACTCGTCCATACGAAGCAAGACCATACACTCCTCCTGCGAAAAAAAACAAAGACAGTACCGCAGTTGCTGATAGCAGCAAACAAATTACTACTGACCCAACCGAGCAATATGCTGTTCATCAAATTGCAGATAGCTATCGTTTAAATCATGATTATGCAAATGCTGAGATTTGGTTTAAAAAATCGGTAGACAATAAACCTGCAGATTATCCTTATGAAAAATTTTGGTTAGGTGATGCTTTGATGAAAAATCAACGTTACCCTGGAGCTGCAATGAATTTCGAATCGGTGATGACCGATGCAGAGGGAAAAGATTCTGTAATGTTCAAACAAGCGAAGTTGAAAATTGCCGGCTGTTATTTAGCAACCGATACTTCCAATAATAAATCTGGAGTTATTGTTAAAAAGATAATGGACTCTCTTTTCAATTCAGGAACGGCTAGTTTCGCTGTTAATTATTATGGAGACGCAAACACCGTTCAATTTACTACAGCTCGTGAAGGAAATACAGTACTTGACCCTAAGAAACAAGATCCAAGATATGTTTGCGATATTTATACATTAAAGAAAACAAACAGCGGTTGGAATAGCCTAAGTAAAATATCAGGTCCGGCAAATACCGAAATGCATGAAGGTGCTGGATTTTTAACATTGGACAGAAGCAATTACTTTTTCACTCGTTGGTCAACAACAAATAAAAATGAATGTGGAATTTATCTTTCAAAAAGCTTGAATGATAAATGGTTAGGTGCAGAAAAATTAAACGACAACGTTAATCTTGCAGGTTATAAAACGATGCACCCATCACTTTCTCCTGAAGGAAGCATTTTATATTTCTCATCCAACCGCCCAGGTGGTTTTGGAAAAATGGATTTATGGTATGTGAACTTAGATGATGATAGTCGCCCAACAAGTTCTCCAATAAACATGGGACCATTGTTTAATACTTCGGAAGACGAAGTAACGCCTTTCTTTCATTACTATACTTCTACTTTGTATTTCAGTTCAAATGGTCATCCCGGTTTTGGCGGACTGGATATTTTTAAATCTTCATACAACAGTGACTCATTATGGTCTGCACCAAAAAACTTAGGCTCTCCTTTTAACTCAAGCAAAGAAGATTCCTATTTTGTTTTAGAACGCAGCCAACGTGCTGGATTCCTAACTTCAGATAGAGAAGAGTGTAAAGATTGTTCCGGTGGAGCTTGTTTGAAAATTTACACGATCGAAAAAGATCCTTTGGTGTTCGACTTAAAAGGAACGGTTTACAATTCTGAAAACAATCAGGTAATTGCAAACGCCATGATTACTTTAAAAGATATTCGTGGTGATAAAGAACCTTTCTTCTTGTTTACAGATGCTGATGGAAATTATTTCACTACTTTGGATGAAGGAATGGAATTGTATTTAAAAGCACAGAAAAATAAATTCTTCGGAGATGCGGGTAACGTTACAACTTTGGGGTTAACAGAATCTGCTCATTTAGTAAAAGATTTCTTCTTATCACCTATTCCTTCCGGAGATATCGTTATACCGGGTATCGAGTACGATTTGGATAAAGCAACTTTACGTCCTGCTTCTAAAAAGATTTTGGATGACTTAACAGATTTCTTGAACTTGAACAACAACTTAACGGTTGAAATTAACTCACACACCGATGAGCGTGGAAGTGATAAATACAATATGAAATTGTCACAGGAAAGAGCGAAGTCTTGTGTGGATTATTTAATTTCCAAAGGAATTGCTCCTGAACGTTTATTGCCACAAGGATATGGTGAAAGCAAATTGCTTATTGCGAAAGCATTAACGGAAGAAGAACATCAGAAAAACAGAAGAACAGCCTTCCGTCCTATTAAAGAAGGTGACATCAGAACTACTAAATAATCCCTCGACTTCACTCGTGATGACAAAAAAGAATCCAGACCGAAACGTCTGGATTTTTTTTAGCCTGTTTCTAGTTGTTTAAACCACGATTAAAATTAAATTTTGTAACTTTAACTTATCAAACTAGTATAATACCACATGACCACAGCAGTTTTAAATACTAAAAAGAAAGCAACCATCAATGTTGATGGCATAAATGCTATTGCTGAAAAGTTTGATAAGATCAATAAACTTATCGAAGATGGTAAGCCGCTGTCACCTGAATTAACTAAAAATTTTGTCACTGTCTCCATACCAAATAACCCTTTCGAAGGATTCGAATAATTATTATTTCTCAACCGAATCTGGCTTAGCCTATACCGTTTACGCAGACAGAAGATCCAATATTTTTCCTTTAGAAGAAATTGATAGAAATGCTATTTACATAGGATTTACTTGCGTACCAGCTAAAGCGTTGTTCGAAAGAGAATATGACCCGAGAGTAGGTTTAACGGTTATGGCAATTGTTGCATCCTTAATTCGTGAAAATCCTAAATTCATTATTACATATGTTTGCTCACCTAAAGATGGCCAAGCCAGACAACGCTCAATTGCTTTCTCAAGATGGTATAATGAATCACCTTTAGAGAAAACTGTTAAACTAAAAAAGAGAATATTTGAATCACATGCTTATTGCGGAGTACTTTATAGAAAGAATCATCCTAATATTGATGATATTGAAATTGCATTGCAAGATTTTAATCCAGGAGATAAATTTAATCCAGTAATTGTATCAGAACCTATAG
>ENA-ORBV01003168-ORBV01003168.1-microbial-mat-metagenome-genome-assembly--contig:-NODE-3168-length-33459-cov-39.064706_pt1 | contig 33459 bp, 28 predicted proteins | sample MGYA00237777_ERZ505514 | MGnify/ENA primary metagenome ERZ505514 (study PRJEB26160, sample SAMN06269048) | microbial mat metagenome | isolation source: Oligotrophic lake microbial mat | place... | reverse complement strand
GAGGCAACCTTTTTTAACCTACAATACGGAGGAAAAATTAGCCACGAATGCACGAATGAACAGCCAAAAAAAAGATAGATTGTGTTATTTACTTGTTTTTAATTCTTGCACCTGCTCACGGCAGTCAGGTTCGTGGCAACCTTTTTTAACCCACAATACGGATGAAAAAATTAGCCACGAATGCACGAATAAAAAATACCAAAGTAAATTTTAGAATACAAATAACCCACCCTTCGGCTGTTCATTCGTGCATTCGTGGCAACCTTTTTTAACCCGCAATACGGATGAAAAATTAGCCACGAATAAAAAATTGATTTTCTAATACAATCAACCTATGACTGTTCATTTGTACATTCGAGGCAACCTTTTTTAACCTACAATACGGAGGAAAAATTAGCCACGAATGCACGAATGAACAGCCAAAAAAAAGATAAATTGTGTTATTTACTTGTTTTTTATTCGTGCGCCTGCATGACGGCAATAAGGTTCGTGGCAACCTTTTTTTAACCCACAACACGGATGAAAAAATTAGCCACGAATGCACGAATGAATAGCCAACAGAAAGATAGATTGTGTTATTTACTTTTTTTTAATTCTTGCGCCTGCTGAAGTTAGCAGGCAGGTTCGTGGCCCCTTTTACCTGTTTAAATTAAACCTGATCATTTTATCAATATTGTATAATCTTCAAATTAAACCTGACGAATATAAAATAAAAAACCCGGCAGTTAAAAAACCACCGGGTTGCTAATTTAAATATGTAAACTGTTATTTTGTGATTTGAATCTTGTGCATCACTTCTTCAGCTCCATTGGTAATACTTATAAAGTATAAACCAGAATTAAAAGAGCTTGTATTTAAGGTTGTGATATTGGAGCCTTTAGAAATGTTAACGTTAATTTGAGGTATTACTATTCTACCGGTAATGTCACGAACTGTAAGTATAGATTCAAAATTTTCGTTCGCAATAATATTTACCGTGATCAAATCTGTTGCAGGGTTTGGATATAAACTCACTGCATTTATTCCGGTGAAATCAGCAATTACAACTGATAAATTTAATTGTTCTTCTTTTACATTTACATCTGCGCAAGTTCCCACTGCAGTTAAAACAACATTAAAGGTGCCGAGATCAGTATAGGTATAACTTGGATTTGGATCGGTGCTAAAATCAAGATCTGATAAAGGATCACCAAAATCCCATGTATAGGATACTGCATTGGAAGAGGTATTTGCAAAATTTACGGTTAGTCCTGCATTATCGTAAGTAAAGGATGCAATTGCAGGAGCAATTGTTCCCGGCACTTCACCATAATTTGTATTTTGGGGATCCCAGTTTGCCCAACATGAAGTCCAGTTTAATAATCCGAATGCGCCGCGATATGCAACATTATTAAATCCTGCTAATTCAGGAGCAGCAAATGATGCACCTGTTAAAAGTGGAGATCCTGCCAAAGGCACACAATTAGGAGAGGTAACATTATATGCATCTGTTAACATAAGATCACTGCTCAGATCATAAATGGTATTATTATAAGCAGGAGTATTAAACCATGCAGCAGCGTCGAATGTACTTCCTACCGCAACTTCAAAATCATTATTGTGACCTGCAATAATAGTATTTTGTACTTTAAGTGTATTTGCAAGAGCACTTGCCTCACAAAGAGCACCATCTATCATTAATCCACTTGGATAACCAACTATTACGGAATTAAAAATATCTGTTGAAGTATTTCTGCGTAAATGTGCACCGCGTTTATAGTTTACATTAATGATGTCTCCCTCATTTTCAATTGCACCAATAATAGTAATATTACTGAATGTCGGATTTGTTTGTGGAGAATTTGTACTTCCTGTTGCATCATTATCACTTTCAAAACCATTTGAACCTGATACGTCAGCAAAATTTGGATCGCGTTTCACCAAACCGAATTGTATTTTTCCTGAAAACCCAAAATCAGTATCAAAATCATCATCGTAGGTATTGTGTCCAATCAAATAATTTCCATTTACTGTTCCACCAAAAAATTCAAATGCATCATCACCTGATCTGCTTACCATGATGTGATCTAAAATTGTACCGTTACCAACTCCTCCACAAGTAAGGCCATTGATCTCGTTTCCGGGAACAAAAGCAATACCGGGATATTCAATACGAACATACGTAAGCTCACCTGAATTATCGAAAGCATTTACACCTCCGTAGGAACCATCACCTTCGGGTGTATCAACACCACCTTCAATAACAGCAACTCCACCGGGAACATTTATTGGTGCATCACCTAAAATAATTAATCCACCCCAATCACCATAATTTCTGGTTCCTTCGGCTTGGTTACTTGTAAATACAATTGGCTGATCAACAGTTCCGTTTGCATAAATTTTTGATCCACGTGTTATGATCAAAGTTCCTTTAGTGTCTTTGTCGCCACGTATAATAGTACCCGCTTCAATATTTAAAGTTGCACCATCTTCTACGTAAACAAAACCATTTAAAATGTAAACCGTATCGTTCACGAGATTACGTGTTATTCCAGAAATTTCTCCGGCCAAAGTGTGGGTAGGTAATTGTGCGTTAGTTGATGCTGTAATAAACAGCATAATAAGAATTGTTAATGTTAATTGCATTTTTTTCATAATACTAGTTTTAAAATTTATAATTAATAGATAATGATACTTTAGCACCACCGTCGATGCTTCGTATTGCGTTGTCAATGGTTTCATCATATTTTCCGTCTTCATCCAGGTCCTGATAAAAAATGGCATTTTTATTTAACAAATCGCCGATATTAATTTTTACCGACCCTTTTTCCTTTAAGAAGGGTATTGAAACCTGAGCATCTAAAAGTGGTCTCGGATTTTCATAGATATTGTCGTATTGTGCATTTCCATATTCAGAAATTCGACGTCCTATCTGATTAAATAATGTGGTAACAGACAAACCGTTATTTGGATTGATATAAGTAATCCCGAAATTCATAACATAATCTGATTGGCCTTGTAATTGTCTTTCGGAAGTGCCTGCCAGTGCAGTATCTGCAATATTCAATAAAGTATTGGAACGGATAAGTGAAAGATTTGTACTAAATGTAAATTGCTCCAGAACTTTTGCATTGCGATTAATAAATCCTAAATTTTTCCTCAATTCAAATTCTACTCCGTACACTGTTGCCAATGAATCGTTTACCGGTTTTAATTCGCGGGCTGTTCCAAAAAAGAAACGCTGTCCTATCGGATTAATAAATCTTTTATAAAATACCCCGGCAGAAATAATTTGTCCCGCACCAAAAAAATGTTCAACCTTAATATCGCCGTTATAAATATCAGTTGCGAGTAATGATGGATTTCCAATTATACTTGAATTAGTTTCAATATCATAAAATCCAAAAGGAGCTAATTCTCTTAATTCGGGACGAGCAACAGTTTTATATCCCGAAACACGAATATTGGATTTTTCATTCAATGCATAGGTAATATTGATGGAGGGTAAAAGATCAAATGGTAAACCGAGACTATCCGTTTCTGCAGAATTCACTTCAATTGGTTCCGGATTTGGATTTGCAGTATATTCGAAGGAACTTAAGGTTTGTACGAAAAACTCTGTGCGCACACCCCATACTATGCGCAGATCTTTACCAACCTTGTTATCTAACATAACATATAAAGATTTATTTGTCTGCTGCGCAGTGTAACTATCAGATGCATTAGTGGTTTCATCGATATAAAATAAACTATCGGAAAAATTTTCAGGTGCAAATTGTTCTGCGGGCGACATTGCAACGATTGCAAAATAATTTGGATTAAAAAATATTTCATTTGAGGTTGCAACACCCATACTACGTGCGTCAAATACACGATCTTTTAACATATAGCCTCCTCCAAAACCAAAGGTTTGTTTGGTTTCACCGATAAGAAAAGGGTAGGTAAGATCTAAATTGGCAGAATAGGTTTGTTCCTCCATATAAGAATAAAAAATACCCATATTATCAGGTGATGCAAATGGGGAAGGAGAGGTTTGAAAGGAAGTATCTCCATCAAATGCAGGTGTAATATTTTTCAAATAATTTACCGTTCTGTAATTAGGTTGATCGCGAACCAGGGTATTCACACCAAGACCCCATTTCGCCCTTAATTTGGAACCCGGTAAATAATGATCACCACCTAAGATGGTGGAGAATAATTGATTGGAGCTGAAATAATAATATTCATTTTGCACATATGCAGCTTTGGAATAATTAATTCCACTTCGCATGGTGGTAATATCCGTGGAGTTTACGGAATAAGAATTTTTTAAAGTGATTTTGTTGTTGTCATTTGCTTTGAATGACAGATTAAGTAAACCTCCCCATAAAATATTATTTTTATATTGATTATCTTCGTATTCATATATCGGTGTTGTTTCATTATCAAAATCTTTGCGTTCAGAAATATTTGTTACATAGGAATTATTGTAAGTTAAAGCGCCAATCAATCCAAATTCACCTGCTCCTTTAAATTTTTTAATAAGTCCACCTGATAATTGGTAACTCTGGTCAACCGGAGCAGAAGGATTGCTAAATGCACCCCAAGGCGAAAATTCTTTTCCGAGATTTGCTTTTTCTACTAATGGAATATCAACAAATTCGTCGCGTGTTGAAGGAAATGCAGCAGGAAGTTGTCTAATTCCATCATCAATTCCCAACCAGTCGGTTTTTCCTCCGGTATAGGTATAATATTCTTTAAAAGTGCTTAATGTATTATATCCGGCACCGGCTGAAATGGAAAAAAAGTTTTGATCGGGGATATCTCTGGTATTCATAGAAATGATTCCACCTGCAAAATCTCCAGGTAAATTCGGTTGTGCCGATTTATATACAATTAAGTTATCCAACATAGCAGATGGAAACAGATCAAAAGCAAAGGTTTTTCTGTCGGGTTCTGTACTTGGCAATAAATTTCCGTTAACCAAAGCGAGGTTATATCTGTCGCTTAATCCACGTATCACCACAAATTTTTGATCAACTATAGAAGTGGCACTCATCATTTTTAGGGCGTCACCGGTAGTTTTTGCAGGTGAACGTGATATGATATCCCTTGATAATACTTCGGATGGACCTATATTTCCTTTCTGAATGGTTAATACGGCATTAATCGTTTCCTGACCCGGTTTTCCTTTAATTACAAGTACAAGTGAATCACCCAATGCACTCTTAAATTCCGTATTCAAAACAATATCGACAGTTGTAACTTTGTTACTTTCTACACTAATTGCTTCAATAATTTTGGTCTCATAAGAAACATAGGTAATCTTGATGGTATATAAACCTGGATTTAATCCGGAAATATTATACCTTCCATCTATATCGGTTCCTGTAATAAATCCGGGAGTATTTTCAACGTTAACAGTTGCACCAATTAACGTTTCAGAATTATCTCCATCAATTATTACTCCCGCAATGGTTCCTGTTTGAGCAGAAAGGGAGGCTGAAATACCTGAAATCAGTAGGAAAAATATTGTTTTGATGTTCCTTAACATGGCATGTATTATTTACATACAAAGAACTCGCTTTAATGTTACCTAATCTTTAATGTAACATTAGTTAAACATAAATCCAATGTAAACAAAAAAGCCTTCCGAACGAATCCGGAAGGCTTGCAATCATACTGCAATTAACATTTTATTTACTTATTACTAACTCTTTGGTAACATTAACATTTTCACCTTTAACATTTACCAAATATATTCCTGATTCTAAATTGTTTACAGAAAGGTTGATAGTTGTGAATCCATCAACACTGATATTGTTATTTTCATAAACAATTTGTCCAACCATATTTACGATAGAAATATTCACTGTAGCATTAGCTTCAATGGTTAATTCCACATTTTCAGAGGCTGGATTTGGATTGATCTGAATTAAATTCTCATCCACTATAACATTATTTTCAGCACGGAAAGGCAAAGTGGTGAAAGAAATAAATGCTGTTGGAGTAGATGTGCCACCACCACAATTTGTAATTATGCGTACTTCATAAATAGAAGAAGCAAGTAAACCCGTAATGGTTCTTGTAGTTGTAAATACAGCCGGAAGTGTTATCCAAGGTTTTACTGGATTTTTGCGATATTGAACTGTATAATTATTTGTAGCACAAACATCAGCCCAGTTAATAATTGCAGAACTTGCAGTTATACCTGTTGCAGTGATACCAGTAACTTGTCCACAAACTACTGTTGAGCTAGTTTTTTTAGCCCAAGCGCTTTTTTCGGAAGTAGCACATTTTGATCTAACCTGGAAATCATAAGCGGTACTAGCTGCTAAACCTGTAAATGTAAAATCTGTTGCAGCACCAACATTAACCGGAGATGAATAAACACCACCTGCAATTCTAAAACGCACTTCATAAGTTGTAGCACCTGAAGCTGCTGTCCAACTAACTTTTGTACTGCAATGTGTTATATTTGAAGCAATTAATGCAGTTGGTTTTGCAACAGTAACATCATTTACAGTGTATGTTGCAGAAACGGAACAACCATTACTTGTAACAGTAACTGTGTATGCCCCTGCTGCTAATCCTGAACGGTCTTGTGTTAATGCACCGTCATTCCATAAATAAGTGTAAGTTCCAATTCCACCTGCAGGAGAAATGTCAATAGAACCTGTGTTAGGACAAGTCATATTACTAACTACACCTGAAACGGTAGGATTATTATTTATTCCAGGAGTCGCATATGCAGTTGTTTGAGGATTAAAATTAACCCATGATTCATCTGTCCAGTTGTCGGTTGTAGAAAATGCACCTGCATAACTAGTTGCGGTAAAGAATGGATCACTTAATAAACCTGCAAAATAAGTTCCAATTGTTGTTGGAGCAGAACCTGCTGTTGGACGAGGATCAGGATTTGATAAATTAAAAACATCAACCAAACCTACACCTGAATTTAAAAGTATAGTTTGATTTCCATTGGATGAACCATATGTATCAATATTAAAACCTACATCACATGTGGTGCAAAGATAATCGTCACTGTGCCCGGAAAGAATATTGTTTTTGAATTGTAAATTATCAGCAGCAGCATTTAGGGACGTATTTGTTCCTTCAATTTTAAATCCTGCTTCCGGATAACCCATGATAATTGAATTATAAATAGAAGTCATGGTATTTCTTCTTTGGTGAGCACCTCTTTTATAATTTACATTTATAACATCACCGGTATTTACTTTAGGACCTGCAATTGTTATATTTGAAAACAATCCTCTTGAAATAGGTGTGTTACCTGAACCTGTTGCGTCATTGTCTGATTCAAAACCATTAGAACCTGAAACGTCGGCAATATTTGGATCACGTAAAGAATAGCCAAACTGTACTTTTCCAGAATAACCGAAATCTGAATCAAAATCATCATCAAATCCACGGTAAGCAATCAAATACTTTGCATTAACTGCACCACCGAACCATTCATAAGAATCGTCACCTGAATAAGAAACCTGAATATGATCAATTGTAGTTCCTGAGCCAACTCCACCCATGGTTAAACCATTGATTTCGTTGCCCGGTACAAAAGGAATACCTGCAAATTCGATACGTACATATTGAAATGTTCCGCTGTTATCTGCTGCATTTGCACCACCATAAGTACCATCTCCTTCCGGAGTGTCAACACCACCTTCAATAACTGCACTTCCACCGGGAACGTTAATTATGCCTTCCCCTAAAATGATAACTCCACCCCAATCTCCGTAAGTTCTTAAACCAGCCGGCTCATTTGAAGTGAAAACAATTGGCTCGCATGCCGTTCCCATTGCCATAATATTTCCAGTTTTGGTAACAATTAAGCTTCCTTTCGAAGCTTTATCACCTTTAATAAGTGTACCTGCTTCAATGGTTAATGTTGCACCATCTTCAACATAAACAAAACCACTTAATAAATAAATATTGTTTTTGGTCCACGTTGTGTTGGTCGTTATTTCACCGGTTACGGTGATAACCTGAGCTTGCATCGCGGTGAAACCGATCGCGATGGCCAGAAAACCTAGTAATAATTTTTTCATTGTTTATTGCTTTTTTAATTATGAATTAATGAGGGCAAAAGTAGAAGTGCAGTATTAATACCGTAGTGTTATTACATTATAATAATCTGACTAAATGGTGAGTTAACTGTAAACTCCAATGCAGAATTTAATTGAAGTGTTAAGTAATTATAAATTTAATGCAATTTTTCAGAAGGGATTTGGCTACAATTGCTATATAACCCTTTTGTAGGAATAATATTTATGCGGAAGTCATAAGTTAGATTTTTGGAAATTGGCACTTAGAGTTTACAATAAGGAAATATTAAAATAAGATTAAATACGCATTTTAGCTTTTCTTAAGGCAGCTTAACAATGTTTCAAGCAAATAGACCTTTTTATTGCGGAATTTGAGAATTCAATATTGGAATACGCCCTGAAATTAAATTTTGACCTATACCAATTGTAACTCACCAACCAATTGAATACATGCTTTTTTAATTTCCTCCCTTACGGTGCGGAAATCCGTAAGTATTTCATCGTAATCGCTTGATTGAAGCGGATTTCTAAAATTGAAATGTTTAACGGATGAGGATGCCTCCTTCCCGGCGTTTGTATTCCTATTGATAAAAATTGTAACGTCTGCATTTATTGCAATTTTTGACAAGTTAGTGGATTCAAATTCAATTCCATCCTCCGATAAAACCTGCTCTGCAAGTGGATGTATTACCCTGTTTTTACCGTAAATTGTTACTTTGATCTTGTTTTCACTGTAAAACCTCAGGTATCCACTCATGATCTCCGCCAACCCGTAGGTGGAATCACTAATGATCAGAATATGGATATGACCGTTCATGTTTAAGTATATTAAATTAACAACAAATTAATAGAACTGTTGATTTATGCATGTAAAAATAAAATTATAATACTAAATTGCAAACTCAATTTTAATTATTAATCACAGAGCATCGATGTTCAGAACTCAATTTCCGGTTAATCCGCTCATATCAGCCATTGGGCCTGTATCTTCTGTTTTTTTAATAGGATCCTGTTTTTCGGAACATATTTCTCAAAAACTGTCAAATAATAAATTTGATATTTTATCAAATCCCTTTGGCATACTATTTAATCCTGTTTCAATTGCCAATGAACTGAGGCGTCAAATGAAAGGTTCCTGGGTGCAACCAGCAGAAATATTTCAAAATGGCAGTTTGTTCAGAAGTTTTGATTTTCACAGCAATTGTGCACATCCTGATAAAGAGGAGGCCATCAGGCGGATGAATGAAGCTATTCGGAGTGGGAAGATATTTCTGGATAAATGTTCACATCTGGTAATTACATTTGGTACATCACTGGTTTATACTTTAAAAAGTTCAGGCAGGGTAGTGGCAAATAATCATAAAATGCAAACTTCCTTATTTGAAAAAAAACAATTGTTATCCGAAGAAATAGTTGCGGATTGGTCGGACCTGATCAGGGAAATAAAAATAAAATACCCGCTTCTGCAAATTATTTTCACTTTAAGTCCCGTTCGTCATATAAGGGATGGTGCTGTGGAAAATGCATTAAGTAAAGCTGTTTTATTGCAATCGATTCACCAACTCAAAAATAATTTCCCCAATATTTATTATTTCCCTTCCTACGAAATTATGATGGATGATCTGCGCGATTATCGGTTTTATAGTAAAGATATGATTCACCCAAATGAAGTAGCAATTGATTATATCTGGGAAATTTTTAAAAAGGTTTGTATCGAAGAAAAGTGTAATACCTTAATGGATCAATTAGAGCAAATTCATACAGCCATGTTGCACAAACCATTTTTTCCGGAATTAACAGAACATAGAGATTTTAAATTAACTATGTTAGAAAAAATTGAAAAATTGCATAATGAATTCCCACGAATAAATCTCAACACAGAACGAAATTATTTTTCGTAAAGCAATTTGAAAAGTCGCAGATAATTAGCAAATTGTTTAATTAGGAGATTAGCAAATGGAACAGCCGTAATTTCGTGTATTAATCAAGAGTAAAAGTATCCGGTTATCATAGCTCTACTCATCACTCATTACTCATTTCTCATTGCTTGAATGTTTCTGAAATCTTATCCCGATACGCCCTCAATCCTCCTCAATCAGCGCATCATTTATAATTGTTCCCGGCAAAACCTTCTTGCCCTGTACTCCCAATTTTCTCAATTTTTCTGCCTGACCTATCAGGTTTCCGCTTCCGTCTTTTAATTGTTTCATTGCCTCATCATAACTTTTTTGTGATCTGCCAATATGATCACCAACGTCTACTAAATTCTCTACAAATCCTACAAATTTATCATACATGGCTGCACCTCTTTCCGCAATGGCGACAGCATTTTTATTTTGTTCTTCCTTTTTCCAAATTTCTGAAATAAGTTTTATTGCCGCAATTAAATTTGTTGGCGAGATTAGAATCACTCTTTTTTTATAGGCATAATTCCAAAGGTCAGCATCCTTTTGAATTGCCAATAAATAGGCAGGTTCAATTGGAACGAACATCATTACAAAATCCAATCCTTTTACAAACTGCGAATAATTTCTTTTATTTAATTCATCAACGTGATTGTATATGGCAGCAATATGATTTTGCAGTGCCATTTTTTGTTCCGTTTCCTCCTCCGAAGAATTATATCTTTCATACGCACTTAAAGAAACTTTACTGTCAATTATCACCTTTCTTTTATCGGGATATAACAAAATAAAATCCGGTTGCATTTTTTTACCATCATCGTTCATTATCGTATTGCCGGCTTCGTCTTTAATAAATTCTTGTTTGAAATATTCTCTGCCTTCTGTTAATCCGCTTTGTTGTAAAATATTTTCCAATATCATTTCTCCCCAGTCTCCTTGCGTCTTTCTTTGTCCCTTTAATGCTTTTGTAAGATTATTAGCCTCTTCGCTTATCCTTTGATTTAAAACAACCAAATCTTTTATTTTTTCTTCGAGTGAGAATCGCTGTTTATTTTCTTTTTCATAAGTTTCTTCTACTTTCTTTTTAAAATCTTTAATGTCATTATTCAGTGGTTCTAAAATTAATTTAATATTTTTCTGATTTTCTTCTGTAAACCTTTTGCTTTTATCCTCCAAAATTTCATTGGCAAGATTTTTAAACTGGGAAGTATATTTTTCTCCTATTTCTTCGATCTCCTTTTTAATGGTATTATTTTTCTCCTTAAGCACTTCATTTTCCGCAATTAATCTCTGTGTTTCATTTTTCAATTCATTATTGATAGTAAAGCTGTTTTCAAATTGAGCCCTTAGTGAAACAAAATCGGTTTGTATTTTTTCAAGGGATGTTTGGGATGAGGAAAACGCAAAATTAATTTTATCCTTTTCTTCCAGAATTCTTCTCAATTCAGTTTCACTAATTGAAGCGATGGTTTGAAGTTCATTTACCTTTTGCTCTAAAAACAGTATCTTGCTTTCAGATTGAGTGAGCTGATTGCGTTTGTCTTCTAGGTCGCTGCGTTTCACAAGGTCTTTTTCCACAATTAATTTCCGGATGAACCAGGCCAGTATAGCACCTATTATTAACCCCGCTAAAATATATACCAATGGATCCATATCGCTAATTTGGCATGAAGATAAATAAAAAAAGGAGCTTTTCTGTTGATTGTTGGTAGATTTTGATTCAATGAAATAACGATCTAAATCCGCTGTTGTGAAATCCTTTTTTTAAGCGATCCCTAATTATTTATTATCTTGCATTAAATATGAAAAACAAATCGAGAGATTCAGTTATATTGAATTTTATTAATGAAATGCGTCCTTTGCATAGATTGATTGCAAGTCTGGCAATAACGGGAATTACTTTATTGTTAATTCCTAAATCATTGGATCTGTTATTGATTTTAATGATTTCCTGGATAACATTTTCCGGAAGTTATCTGATTTTTAGTTGGATAATATTATTTTGTCGACGGGTAGACGATATTCGCAAACATGCTACAATGGATGATGGAAGTAAAGTATTTGTTTTTGTTATGATATTGCTTTCCTCGTTTTCAGGAATGTTAATGGTGCTCTTATTAATGATTGCCCCTGATTCACAGTCAACAGATTTCGGGGTGTATTTAATTATACCTATTTCAGGTATGTTGTTGTCATGGATGATGGTGCATACCATTTTTACTTTTCATTATGCACATTTGTTTTATGATAATATTGATAATGACAATAAAAAGGCAGTAGAAGGATTGGTGTTTCCTGAAACCAAAGAACCGGATTATATTGATTTTGTTTATTTTTCACTGGTGATCGGATGTACATTTCAGGTTTCTGATGTGGCTATTACCTCCCGAAAAATGAGGCGTATGGTATTGTTTCACGGACTTTTAGCATTTGCATTGAATACTTTTGTTGTTGCACTGACTATTAATCTGGTTGCAGGATTAAGTAAATAATTATTAATTTTTAAAACGCATTTTCCTATAATTACTTTTTGTATACCATAAAAAAGGCGATGACCGCTATTGCAATCAGCTGCTTTTGAGTTATGGTTGGTTATTTATATTAAAATGGAATATTAATCACTCCCAAAGTTGTTACGTTGCCTGTTTGTACATTAACGTTATTTACTGTAATATCAGAGAATCCTGCGACAGCTGAAAATGTTACATCGTAAGTTCCTGCCGGAACACCACCGATCAAAAATGACCCGTCAGCTGCTATCAATGTTCCAATAGTATCAGTTGGTGTTGATGCCATCACGTAATAAGCAGCATCAAAAGGAAATACCGTTCCGGAAATTGCACCTGTTTCAGCCTGTGTATAAACATGAATTACAGGTTTAAGTGAATAATCACCATTTCCTTTTTCTACTATGGATTGTTCTGCATCAAAGTCCATCCACAATTCATAAGCAATGCCTGCTTCAAATGTGTAATGAACGTTTAACTTTAAACCTGATGTTTCAGCCGATGGTGCTTCCAACGGATGTACTACGCCATCAACCACAACACTATTGTTATCACCCAAGATCAATCGAATTTGCGAGATAGTCTGTGGTGCTATATCTTCATCAATAATGACTGTATCAATGCCTGAATTAAATTTCAAGAGGTCGTAAATACCAGGATTTATTACGTTTAACGTTTTCCATCCATCAGCATCGGTATGAATTTCAACTGATAGTACATCAATATAAACTGCATCGTACTCGGCAGGTGCATCGGTAAGAAATATCTTTAATTGTGCCATATCACCAGAATTCGCACCGGGATCTTCCTTACAAGATATTAAAAGAGTGAAAAACAAGGCAAATATGCTTGTTAAAATTATAGTCTTCTTCATACAATCAAATTTAGTGTTAAGTAGATTCAAATAATGTTCCAATATGTTAATGCCTATAAATACAGGACATTGAACAAATGAATAAAATGGGCATTTAGGGAAATTGGGGAAATTTTTCACAGATGGATATAGAATACAACCAACCTCGAATTTGTATGTATCAGTGAAAAAAATTATCCTCTCTTAGCTACTTTGTGCCCCGAGAAATGATAATAGGATGTCATGTTAAAAATTTCAATTGTGGCTCAACTTATAAATCAGGAGGACAAATCTTAAATCCAGATTAATTCAATTAATACAAATCTATAGTTGTTAGTAAAATACTCCCCAAATGTGAAGGTGGTTGCTAATTTGCCAATTAGCTAATTTGCTAATTTTCTTCCCTCAGTTTAATTAAAAATCAAAAACCCAACTATCATAAATGATAATTGGGTTGACTGTAGCGTGAGGGAGACTCGAACTCTCGACCTCAGCATTATGAGTGCTGCGCTCTAACCGGCTGAGCTACCACGCCATTTATTCCTGTGGCTGAAACCTACATTTCATTCACTTCGGGCGGCAAAGATAATAATTTGTGATTTTAAATGAAAGAATGAACACTAATACTTTAGGATAATTTAAAAAAGTGCTGTTACCGGAATCTCTGATAAATTGTAAAATTCCTTAGGTCGTATGCCTTTATCTGTCATCTGCAGGGTGCAACACTCGTGAATGGCATCGTGTTCAAAAAACAGGATATATTTTTTGTCGTTTGCTTCTTTTAAAAAACTTTCCTTTTCTTTAATAGAAACCAGTGGGCGAATATCGTAACCCATTACATAAGGAATAGGTATATGTCCATACGAAGGCAAAAGATCAGCGCAATACACGATGGTTTTATCTCTGAATTTTATAACGGGCAACATCATCGCTTCCGTATGGCCATAGGTCCAGATGGTGGAAAATCCAGGAAATAATTCTTCATCCTCTTCTATAAAATGCAGAACTCCATGTTGCTGCAGTGGCAGAAAATTTTCTTTTAGAAAAGAGGCTTTTTCACGTGAATTTGGATTTGTTGCCCAGTTCCAATGCCTTTCATTACTCCAATAGCGGGCATTTGGGTAAGCTGGGATTAATTTACCTCTATCGTCTTTTTTAACTGCACCCCCGCAGTGATCAAAGTGTAAATGGGTAAGGAAAACATCCGTAATATCCTCAGGCAAAATACCATTTTCTTTCAGATTGCTATTTAAGGTAAAATCACCGTGCGGTTCATAGTGGCTGAAAAATTTTTCGTCCTGCTTGGTTCCCATGCCGCAATCTATCAAAACTACCTTTCCGGAGGCAATCACCACCAAATTGCGCATAGACCAGGTACATAAATTGTTTTCATCTGCCGGAATAAGCTTATTCCAGATCTTTTTTGGCACCACACCAAACATGGCACCGCCATCCAATTTAAACATTCCCGAATTGACCGATATGAGTTGCATAGGGCTAAAGTAATTAATAATTACCAAATGCGGTTATTTCCCGCAGAGTTTTTAAACAAGTTTAGTTAAAAGTTCCCGCAGAGAAGCAGAGTGCGCAGAGGGAAAATGTGTTTTTTATTCTCTGGGGAGATTAAAATTTGAATAATGTATATTTTTTGGAAATCGAAATAATAATTGCATCATGCACTACTAATAATATTCATCTGTTCGATTTCAATATCATAACAATTACAACTCCATTAATACGTTTTATTTAATTGTGTTCCTCTGCGCACTCTGCTCCTCTGCGGCCTCTGCGTGAAACCTTTTTTTAATCCACAATAATCTGCGTGAAACCATTTTAATTCACAATAATCTGCGTGAAACCTTTTCAATTCAAAATGCTCCTCATGAAACCCCTTAAATTAATTTCTCTCTGAGTGCAGCCATTTTTAATGCTGTTATAGCGGATTCATCTCCCTTATTTCCATATTTACCACCCGACCTGTCCAATGCCTGTTGTTCATCATTGGTAGTGAGCACTCCAAAAACAACCGGTGTAGAATAATCTATGCTTAAATTCATTATACCATGTGCAACAGCTGCTGCAATATAATGATCATGTGTTGTTTCCCCTTTAATAATACATCCGAGACAAATGATTGCATCAAGTTCCTGCGATTCTAATAATAATTGAGCAGCTTGTGGTAATTCAAAACTGCCGGGAACATAAACCGTAATAATATTTTCAGATTTAGTATTAAACTTTAATAACGAAGCATGACAACCCTGATACAATTTTTCTGTAATAACAGAATTCCATTCAGAAATAACTATTCCAAAACGAAATTTTTCGCCCGAAGGAACTGTTTCTTCCCGTAAATGTGATAAATTCTGATGTTTGGAGCCCATTATTTATTATTCACCAAGTTTGGTTTCGGCATAAGAAATATCGCTGTCGATATTCATTCCTTCTGGTGAAAGAGGATATAGTTGCTTTATTTTTCTATACATTTCCAAAGCTCCTTTCAGATCATTTTCCTCCGACATAAGATCTCCTGCAAATTTATAATAAGAAGGACTTTGTAAGTTATTATTCGCCGATTCACCTGCTTTAATATAAAGGTCAATTGCTTTTTTGTATTCCTTTTTATCGGCATACATATGACCTAATAATTCATATGTTTTACCTGCAATTTCATCAGTGCCCGGTTTGTATGCTTCCAGTTGTTTAATTGCGTTATCAAGGTCATTGTTTTTCATATAACAAACACCTGCATAATAATGTGCAAGGTTTCCGGTTGGAGTGTTGCCATACTGATCAATAATACTTAAAAATCCCATTGTAGAGCCATCACCATTTAATGCGAGGTCGATAGAATCTTTCATAAAATAGTTTTGTGCTCCTGAAATTGTATTCTGTGCATCAGCAACACGCGGTTCCATGTATAACTTTTTATAGCCGAAATATCCTCCAATACCAACAACGATAACAGCAAATACACCAATTATCATATTGCGGTTTTTCAGGAAGAAATCTTCTACATTTAAATAGGTTCCCTGCTCTTTCGCAGGAGTTTCTTCAGTTATTTTTTTAATTTCTGCCATAGCGTATTTTATAAATTAGTCTTTAATAAATGGGTAATCCTGTTCCATATAAATATCTTCATAAACCGCATCATCTTGCGGATAAGGAGATTCTTCTGAAAATTTAACACATTCGTCTATTTCTTTTTCGATGCGTTCATGCATATCATCTATCTCTTTCTGATTTGCATATTTTTTATCTAAAATTTTCTGTAAAGTTGTTTCCAAAGGATCACGCATTTTGTATTCTTCCACTTCCTCCTTCGATCTGTATTTTGCAGGATCGCTCATAGAGTGACCGCGATACCGATATGTTCTTATTTCTAAAAATGTTGGTCCTTCTCCATTTCTTGCTCTTTCCACTGCTTCATAAACAGAGGCATGTACGGTTTCCGGTTGCATACCGTCCACAGGATAAGAAGGCATATCGTAAGCAGCTCCAATTTTATACATGTCGAGCTGATTTGTCGATCTTTCCAACGAAGTTCCCATTGCATATCCGTTATTCTCACAAATAAACACAACGGGTAATTTCCACAACATAGCCATATTAAAGGTTTCATGCACTGAACCCTGACGCACCGCACCATCTCCAAAGTAACAGAGACAAACATTTCCGCTGCCCTTATATTGTTCCGCAAATCCGATTCCTGCACCCATTGGGATCTGAGCGCCAACTATTCCATGCCCGCCAAAAAAATAATTTTGTTTGGAGAAAAAATGCATAGAACCACCTTTTCCTTTGGTGCAACCTGTTACTTTTCCAAATAATTCGGCCATAGCCGCATTACAACTAATTCCCTTTGCAATGGCGAGTCCGTGATCGCGATACGCAGTGATAATTGGATCTTCATGCCTTGTGGCACTAATAGTTCCGGCAGCAATTGCTTCCTGACCAATATACAAATGACAAAACCCTCTGATCTTTTGTTGGCCATACAATTGCCCTGCTTTTTCCTCAAAGCGACGCATTTTGTACATCAGTTCATACCATTCGAGGTAGGTTTCTTTTGTTATTTTTGAGCGATCCATGTATCTTCTTCGAAAATTCGAAGTGCAAAGGTAAGAAAAGCGGGTTACAATTTAAACAAACAGTGTTTTTAACAGGTATTCACATCCTTCAATACAAGAACTACGGCGAGGTTTCCGTAAGTTTTAAGAACAAATTTTGTCTCATCAATGGATTGAACGGCTCAGGAAAGACCAATCTCATTGATGCTATTCATTATTTGTGTATGTGTAAAAGTTATTTTACCCGCTCCGATCTGAACGTGCTGAATAAGGAATCGGAGTTTTTTCGATTGGATGGTAATTTTATGTTAGGGGATGAAAAAACGAGTATTACCTGTAAGTTCACTAAACAAAAAAAGGAGTTTTTTAAAAATGGTGTTATTTACGATAAACTCAGCGATCATATTGGAAGTATTCCGGTTGTTATGGTTGCTCCCGACGATATTGCGATAATTAACGATGGGAGTGAAGAAAGAAGGCGGTTTTTAGATGCAGCAATTGCGCAGGTGAATAACATTTATTTACAAAGATTGATCACCTATAATAAAATATTAATTCAGCGCAATTCCCTCTTAAAAAATTTAGGAAATACCGGCTACCCAGATGAAACATTATTGCATGTTTTAAGTGAACAGCTTGCGGAGCATGGCGATTTTATTTTTGAAGAAAGGAAAAAATATCTGGTTACTTTTTTGCCTGTTTTTGCCGAATTGTATAGTTTGATCACAGAAGGAAAAGAAGAGGGAAAAATTGAATATGTTTCCAATTTATCTCTGGAGGTTCACATTCAGTTATTAAAAGAAAGTTTGCGGGATGATATATATGCCCAGCGCACCACAACAGGAATTCACAAAGATGATATTCGTTTTTTGATCAATGAAAATATGTTGAGGGATATTGGAAGTCAGGGACAAATCAAATCATTTCTAATAGCACTGAAATTGTGTCAGTTTAAGATGATGTATTTGCTTACCGGTAAAAAAGCCATTCTTTTGTTGGATGATGTTTTTGAAAAACTGGATAAACGGCGCTTGGAAGTCGTATTCAAAATTTTATCAACAGAAGAATTCATTCAAATATTTATAACAGACGCAGATGAACACCGAAGTTTCGAATTTTGTCAGGAACACCTGAATGTTTTCGACCATTTTCATGTTGATAATAATTTAATTGAGTAAATTTAACCTGTGAAAAAGGACAACGAAAAGGAAATAGGGAAAGAAATAAAATTATTGTTTAAAAGTTACCATTTAGACGAAAAGATCGCTGAAGTGCGCATTAAAGAACTTTGGGAGACCATAATGGGTAAAAGCATTAAAAACTATACCACCGGTATCCGGTTGTATAAAGGAGTGCTGACCGTTTTTATTGAGTCGGCTCCTTTAAAACAAGATCTCAAATTTTCAAAAGATAATATTATTCATCGCATAAATGAGGAGTTAGGGGAGAAAATGGTGAGGGATTTGGTGATAAAATGAGCATTTCCATTGTACCTATAGCTTCTTTGATGCTGTCAACAAGCACTTCCCAATAAAATTGTGCATCACATGTTAACTCTTACTTTAATATTACAATTTAAACGGGTTAATCACCCTTTTTTTTCGTAAATTAGCGTTTAATTAAGAACACGGAAATAATTATGGAGCATCTCATCGTAGAAAAATTATCCCAGGACTATACACAATACACCCCCGAACACTTTAAAGTTTGGGAGATACTTTTTGACCGTCAGATGGCTTTGTTGAAAGACCGCGCTGCACAGGTTTTTATGGATGGAATTGAAACTATTCACTTTACTGCAGATAGTATTCCGAAATTTGATGAATTTAACATTCGATTGGATACCCTTACAGGGTGGAACGCGGTAGTGGTTCCAGGACTTATCGGCAACAAAGAATTCTTTGAATTGTTAAAAAACAGAAAATTTCCCGCCAGCACCTGGTTGAGAACAATGGAACAATTGGATTACTTAGAAGAGCCGGATATGTTTCACGATGTTTTTGCACATCTGCCGCTTTTAACAAATAAAACCTATTGCGCTTATTTATATGGTTTAAGCAAGATTGCACTCAGTTATATCGACAATCCCGTTGGAGTGGAGCTCATTTCCAGAATTTACTGGTACACCGTTGAATTCGGTTTGATACGCGACAACGGATTATTGCGCATTTATGGCTCCGGAATTTTATCTTCTCAGGGCGAAAGTATTTATTGTTTGAAATCGGGAATTCCCTCCAAGCGATTGGACTATAATCCCGATAAAATTTTAGATACTCCTTATATCAAAGATAAATTTCAGGCTACCTATTTTGTGATAGATTCCTGTCTCGATCTTTTTGAAAGTCTGCCGGATATTGAACAGGGAATTATCAAGAGAATTGAACATCCAGAACTCTTTGTTCCCTAACCCTCAGAATTTTATTTGCACTGAAACAATAATTTGGCACAACATTTCGTATTTGTGTTAGATATGCATAAAAAACATATTGCAGGATGTTTATAATACTGTACATCATGCAATTACCTAACTAATAAGTTATCAATTATAGCCAATAATTCTACGCTTTAAGCTGTTTATTTGTATTCCTAATTTAGGCTAGCTAATTCAATATTGTAAATTTATTTAAATAGATATTAACTATGGTTTTATCATTCATTCTTCAAATACAGGATACTGCTGTATCCACCCTCACCTCAACTCCTGTAGAAACACATGAAAAATTAAGAATATTTGAACTGCTTGCAAAGGGTGGTCCGGTAATGATTCCAATTGCGATATTGTTGGTGATTACTATCTATGTTTGGATATATAAATTCATTATGATAAACGCCCAATCAAAAATCGACAACAGATTAATTCCTCAAATTAAGGATCAACTTGTTTTGGGAAATTTAAAATCTGCTAAGAGTTATGTGGCGAATGTGAACACCTCCATTGCAAGAGTTGTTGATACCGGATTAGACATGGTTGGGAGTCCGATGAATGAAGTGGAATCAGGTTTGGAGACGGCTTCCAATATCGAAATACTGGAAATGGAAAAACATATGGGTGTGTTGAGAATTGTTGCCGGTATTGCTCCCATGCTTGGATTTATCGGGACCATTGCAGGTGTGATATTGATATTTTATGATATCTCTACCTCTAATGATGTCAGTATCACCGCGATCTCTGCCGGTCTTTATCAAAAAATGATAACGAGCGGTTTCGGTTTGTTGACCGGAATTATCGCTTATGGTGCATTTAATTTACTTACCATGAAAATTGAACGTTTTGCGTTAAGATTGCAGCGTGCGGCTTTCGATTTTATTCGTATCATTAATACTAAAGAATAATGAAAATAGGAAGAAAAAAACATTACGATCTCGAAGTGTTTTCATCAACGATGAACGATATCATGTTCTTCCTGATGTTATTCTTTTTGATCATTTCCACTTTGGCAAATCCAAATGTGATAAAAGTATTATTACCGCAAAGCGGAACTACCGATACTTATAGCAAACAAGATGTAACGCTTACTGTAAACGCTGCAAAAGAATATTTTATCGACGATCGGCAGGTAAGTTTCGATATGCTCGAAATGGAACTCAATAATGCAACGGCAAGTTCAGCAGAAAAAGTAGTTGTTTTAAGAGCCGACGCAACTCTCACCATTCAGGATCTTGTTGACGTTCTTCAAATTGGAGCAAAAAATCACGTGCGCATCGTGATGGCTACGGATAAGAGTAATTTTTAGAGGGAAAGGGGCAGAGGGAGAAGGGACACGGGACAAGAGACAATTGACATGAGATATTGAATTAGAAAGCGATGGCATTATTGCTTATTTGAGATTGAGATATAAAGCGTAAAATTGAAAGGAATCAAGAAAGGGTTTTGTAAAGTTTTAAAAGAAATATTCCTCCTCTTTCTTCTCTAATTTCCACTTAAAAATAGGTCGCAAATTTGGCGGAAAAGCTCCTAACTTTGTGTGATGTTATTCAACACAATTCCACTCGCTGAACGTCTCCGCCCTAAACATCTCGACGAATTTATCGGACAACAGCATTTAGTGGGGGAGGGTCAAGTTTTGCGCAGGATGATACAAAGTGGAAAACTGGTTTCCATGATATTTTGGGGACCTCCCGGAGTTGGAAAAACTACCCTTGCCAATATTATTGCAAGATCTGCAGACCTGCCATTTTTTTCTTTGAGTGCCGTTTCTTCGGGTGTTAAAGATGTGCGTGAAGTGATTGAAAAAGGAGAACGGGGCGGGAAAATTGTTTTATTTATTGATGAGATACACCGGTTTAATAAAGCGCAACAGGATTCGCTTTTGGGCGCTGTTGAAAAGGGCACAATTTTATTAATAGGTGCTACAACAGAAAATCCCTCCTTTGAAGTAATTTCTGCTTTGTTGTCGAGAAGTCAGGTATTTGTACTAAAGGAATTTACAAAAGAAGACTTACAGCAATTAATCCAACGCGCAATTACCGAAGATGAAATTTTATCTAAAAGAAAAATAATAATTGAGGAAGAAGAAGCACTACTACAATTAAGTGGTGGTGACGCCAGAAAATTATTAAATCTTTTAGAATTAATAGAAGAATCAATTACAGAAGAAACATTAATTATCACTAACGATCTGGTAAAACAAATTGCACAGAAAAAACTTGTTTTATACGATAAAAACGGAGAACAACATTACGACATTATTTCTGCATTTATAAAAAGTATGCGCGGAAGTGATCCGAATGCTGCAGTGTATTATATGGTGCGGATGATTGAAGGCGGAGAGGACCCAAAATTTATTGCACGGCGTATGTTGGTGCTCGCGAGTGAAGATATTGGCAATGCAAATCCCAATGCTCTATTATTAGCTACGAGTTGTTTTCAGGCTGTAACTATGCTTGGATATCCCGAATGCAGATTAACACTTGCGCAAACTGTAATTTATCTTGCTACTTCACCAAAAAGTAATGCTTCTTATATCGCCCTGCAAAATGCAACAAATATTGTAAGAGAAAAGGGCGACTTGCAAATTCCATTGCCTATCAGAAATGCTCCCACTAAATTAATGAAGGAATTAAATTACGGCAAAGAATATAAATACGCCCACGACTACGAAAATAATTTCACGGAAATGGAATTTCTCCCCGACGAAATTAAAGGAACAAAAATTTTCGAACCCGGAAACAATACAAAGGAGAATGAGATAAGAAGGTTTTTGAAGGAGCGCTGGAAAGGGAAATATAACTATTGATGCTGCCGCTCCGATTTCGGGTTATGAATCTAAAAATTAAGATTTCAACTTTTTTAACCCAAAATACGGATGAAAAGTAAGCCACGAAAAAAAACACATTTTATAATACATAAAACCCATACCTATGGCTGTTCATTCGTGCATTCGTGGCAACTTTTTTTTTCTCCACAATACGGAAGAAAAAATTAGCCACGAACCAGACTGCCGTCAGGAAGGCGCACGAATAAAAAAACACATTTCATAATACAGAAAACCCATACCTATGGCTGTTCATTCGTGCATTCGTGGCAACTTTTTTTTTCCACAATACGGAAGAAAAAATTAGCCACGAATGCACGAATAAAAAAACACATTTCATAATACCTAAAACCCATACCTATGGCTGTTCATTTGTGCACCTGCCTGGCCACCTTAGCGAGAAGGGTTTGTGGCAGCCTTTTTATTTACAATACCTATAAGTAACCGAATGGTTACAGGTTGTATTTAACACTTTTTTAATTCCATTATGATTTAATTGCAACAAGACTTTGGCAAGATTTAAAAAAGGGCTTGCAATAGGATATTAATTGAGCATATCCATAGGCATATCCTCATCCTTTTCGGCATCCATTATACCTAATTCTCGTCGGAGTGATTCTGCCTGTTTTGCAGCAGTAAGTCCACTCCATAATGCAACAATAATTATTACCCTGAATAACCAACCGGATGTAATAGTGGATGGATCTGAAATGCCAGCGATAACTATTAAAGAAATGTATAAAATTAATCCGGATAATACTGCCATATACGGTTTTTTATTTACCCAAAATGCCAATCCAATAAAAAGTATCCCTATAAAACAATCTATACCTGTAGAAAGTAAATTTTGTTGGTCATATCGAAAAAAATAATAATAGAGTGCCAGGGCTACCGTAAAAATGCCAACAATAATTAACCACATTTTAGCATTTTTCACCTTGTTTTCTACCTTAAAAAGTAATACCTCACGAGGGTCTATTTCTTTTCGGGAATCAATATATTTTTGACCGTATTCATCCATAGGGTAGAGGAGGAATTATTTAGATTAATTAATTATTATTATCAAAATTGAATTGATACCTGCTGTGTATAAACCACATCCTCTAAAATAGCTTCAAGTATATAATTGCCTTTCGCCAAATCAGATACAGAAAATGACCATGTGTTTTTTCCTGCAGGAATTTTATCATAAAACAATTGGACAACCTTACTGCCGGATAAATTATAAACTGAAAAACGTGCGTTGCAGATCCTCAGTGTATTTAATTCAAAGTATACCACAGAATTTTCAGCATATAAATGAACGAAATCCGAAACTAAAGTTTCATTTGTGCCAACCGAAAGGCATTCAATAATTTCGGCAGCTGCTCTTGCGCCGCTTTCTAATGCACCATGCACTGTTGCTGGATGATAATTATTGGTTGCTTCCCCTGCGAAAAACAAAGCACAATTGACCGGTGCTGCAAGATCCAGTCTGCAACTTTCAGTTTCCGAAGTATATGTTCCCGGAGACGGAAATGAATAGGCACCTTTTATAAACGGTTCTAAACTCCAGTCCTGTATGCTGCTTTCCATGAAATATAAACTTGCCGCGCCGCCAAATAATAAATCTAATTCCGCTAGTGCAACATCAACAGCACCCGCATCAATACTACTCATATATTCGGCATTTTCGCCCATAATGAAACAGATCAGGACGTTATTGGTAGCGCCTGTTTTCCCCAATCCGGGACTCCATATATAAGAAGTGTATCCTTCCATAGTCATGCCCTGAATTTCATCAGTCCAAAATGTTTGCGAAAATTTCAGGATCAATTTCATTCCCGCACCCATTCCAATTGTTTCTATAGCACTTATTTTTTCAGTTGGTAAAACAGGATCAAACAAAATACTGTTTTCTTTTAAAATAGTAAGTGGAACTGTAACAAGCGCTTTATCACCCGTAAATATGGAACCATCTCCGCAATTTACGCTTACACTGGTTGCACTATATGTTATTGAAGTAACAATTTTATTATATTGAATATCTCCCAAAACCGGTGCAAAAAATAATGTTTCCAGTAATGGTAAATAAGAAGTATCCAACAAAAAATCCTGATCACCTGTAAGCCATAGATTTTCACTAATTGCTATACTTTTCATTCCGATACGTTTTATAGAAGTCCCAAATTCAGAACCTATCCATGCATCATAAATATGCCAATAGGGATGTGCTTCATCAATGCCATATTCAACAGCTAAATGCTCACTCATCAATATATCATCTCCGGCATAACTATACATGTTTAAATAAAACTGCCAGGCATTTTCTAGTTCAGCATTCCAATATGGAGGGTCGGTTTCGTACCCGGTCCCAATTTGATATAATTCTTTATATCCTCCATATTCTAATAAAAGTGAAGGGTCATATGCATTAATACTGCTCCATAAAAAGGAGGGAGGATCTCCAGCAATATTTCCTTTACCATGAACAAATTCGGCACCAGCCTCAACATTAAAATCTGCAAACCCTGCTATTGGTCTTACACGCCCGCCATGCGTAGTTGAAGCCTCTAGAATTATTACGTTAATTCCTGCTTCCTTGAGTGTTTTAGCGGCATATAATCCTGCTGCACCGGCACCTACAATTATTACTGTTCCACTGCTGATTTTTGGCAAAGGTTTAGCAGATAAAAAAGAAGGGATCATCAACGCACCAGGAATTAATGTTCCAATTGTTTTTACAAATTTTCTGCGACGCATAAATTTTTTATTTATATATTTTTTAAAAAATCTTTTTAAAAAAATCAACCTTTAATTTTTTAATATTTTCCATGCTGACTTTAGTTGTGCCAAGACCCGAATGGTAATAATACATTACTGTTGCACAATCTAAGTCTATATTTCCAATTAGGGTGTTAATGGCACTTCCAATATTTGTTTGTTTGCTGACAATATAATCATTGTATTCCACTGCAGTGGCGAAGCTGGATTGTCCCGAAACGTAAACCGGTGTAATTATTATGAGAAAAATTATAATGATATTACGCAACTTTTTTTCTCAAAGGTATAAAATGTCCTCAAATATTCAAGAAGTGCATAAATTTGACCTCAGGAGCCCAGTGCAGCAAGCGCAAACACAATATATTCCGTGAAAAACAGGGCCCAGATAAATTGATAATATTTCGATATGGAGCCTTTGTTTTTAACATCTGTTTTGAAGGCCGCAATTAATAAAACTACCAACATTAGAATATGCATTATAATAAAAATGGGTTTATTTAAATCAAATGGGACAAAAAAGGGAATGATGACGAGGAATAAGAATAGGAAAGCCAATAATGAATTTCCTAGTATAAACACAGTTTTCGATCCAAGCCTTAAAGACAAAGTTTGAATATTGAATTTATGGTCTCCTGCCATGTCGGGAATATCTTTAAACAATGCGATAATAATGCTGTAAATTAAAATTGCTGCAGTGAGCAAACGAATACTTAAAGGTAAATGGTAATAACCTAAAACCATGGTATGCAAATGTAAAAATAAAAATATATTGACTAAGATACCTCTTACCGCTATGATACAAAATGCAGCCCAAAAATAATAACGTTTTAATCGGAATGGAGGTAAGGAATAAATAGTGCCCAAGAGTAAGCTGGATAAAACCGTAATTAATAAAAATTTCCCTAAATAAAATGCAATGCTTAATGAAATTAAAAGGGCAATTGTATTAATAACATATGCCATTTTTAAAGTATATGCACCTGAAGCCAACGGCAGATAAGGTTTATTTATTTTATCAATTTCAATATCGGTTATCTGATTTAAACCAACAATATAAATATTTGCACCCAAGCAGCTGATAAGTGTTAAAATAAAACCAGCGATATGATACTCCACAGGTTCCAGTGAAATTGAAATGGATATAATGTATAATGCACTAACACTAATTGTTGTACCTATAATTGTATGCAATCGGGAATATAGGATAAAGTTTTTGAAGAAATTCATATTTTTAGACCTTGTATTACAATAAATTTGATGGTGCCATCACGAAACCCTTTTTTCATAAATTGCATTGCCCAAGCACCTTTAATTGTTGTTACGCCTGCCCGAATTAATCCAAATATACCTTTCCACGAGATTGCTGTTCTGAGCACAGCATTCCAAAAGGGAGCAACTGCAGCGCTCCAATCAGAAGAGTGCACATTAATAAAACCGGATTCTTTCATAAGAATGGTGTATTCGTGTAATGATATCATGGGGGGTAAATGATATAATTTTTCAATGTTTTGTATCAGATTTTGTTGTTTTTCTGTCAGATTTCCATAGGATGAACTGGTACACCAGGTAATAATTACACACTTTCCCTGTGGTTCCAGCAATGAATAAAATAATTGTAACATCCCTTTTTTATCCGGAATGTGTTCAGCACTTTCTAGCGACCATATTAGATCATAAGTGCCGTCTTTTTTTTCAAGGGTGAGCATATCCTTAACTATAATTTGAACAGTATTTTCTAATTCTGCCGACTTATTATATTTTTCTGCTGCATCAGCTTGTACATTGCTGAGTGTTACGCCCAAAACATTTGCATTAAATTTTTTGGAAAGATATCGGGCACTGCCTCCAACTCCGCATCCTGCATCTAAAATTTTGTTTGCATTTTTTATTTCTGCCCAACTTAGTATTTCATTTATGAGATCAATCTGGGCTTGTTTGTTTCCTTTCTTTGCACTTCCATCAAAACCGTAAAACCCGTGATGCATATGTTCACCCCAGGTATTAAGCCAAAGTGGGGTGGAGTTATTATAAAATTTGCGTATCTTTTCGTTTAGTGTAATCATAATTTTGTTACTATTAACCAGATTGCTAAAGTTATGATCATGGTTATAAAAATTAAAGCAAGTGATTGTTCTTTATTTAATTTTTCACGATATTGAGGTGAAATATTTTTATTCTTTCTGAATAGATTAGTGAAATAACCAAAAAGCGCAACGGGAATAAAAATAAATCCGGCAAGAGAACCTATTAATACCCGCCAGAAAATTTGTAAAGGTCGGAATATTGATTTTTTTGCTTCTGTCACTTTTATTTCCATGGGAGCATCAACAATTCCATTAAAAGGTTTCACCCCTGATATTGCTAAACCGTATTCGTATTTACTTTTGTACCATTGTGGTTTAATATATTTTATTTTTATGTCCAAAAAACCTGCATTTTGAAACCAAAATAAATATTCTTCCTCCTTTGGGAATAACATCCAGGTATTTGCAATAAATCTGCCCAGTTTATTGCCTGGTTGCAAGGGACCTATCATTAATGCTGTTGCACCCGGTTTTATTACGCGAATTGCTTCCTGTATACCCTTCTGAGGATCAGGCCAATATTCTATGCTTCCGGCTGAAATATATCTGTCGAAACTATTATTTTCGAAAGGAATATTTTCAGCATCTCCTAAAATAAAAGTGCAACCCGTAAGATCAGATTTTTGTTTTGCTTTTTGCATCTGATGCGGACTCTGATCAATACATGTTATTTGTTGTGGGGATATGAATTTAGTAATGCCTTGTGTTGTAAAACCTGTTCCGGAGCCTACATCAATTACAGTTAATTTTTTATCATTTAATAATGCGAGTTCAAGACTTTGATCGCGCATATATTCTGTCCAAAATAACGGGTTTACATATTTATCATAAAAGACGGATAAAAATTTGTAAAACCAATATGCTTCTTGTTTGTGCTGTATGAGTCGCATGTTTTGTATTAGTGCCTTGGGTTTAACTGAATAAATGAAGGATTTTTAACGATCTCCGATTCTTTTAAATGAAAAATAGTACTAACAGGACAAATAATCTCGCAAGCCATACAAGCTATTTCGCAAGATGTATTTACGGCTATTGTATTAAACGAAGTAACAAACCCGGGTGGTTGAGGGCAAACGGCAATACATGCGCCACAATTGATACATGCGTTCCAGCCAATTTGAAATATCACTGATTCATGACTCATAATTATATTTTTTTATATTCAGATTCAGGACTAAAATAATTCGACATCGTATTGTATAACATTTCATCGCGTAACAACACATCTTTTGTATTAAAAATATTATGTTTCACCTGATATAATTGCCACATTTTGTTTCCCATTGCATTTAACCATCTTTCCTGATATTCTTTTAAATTTTCTTTTGTTGGTTCTTTATCAGATTTGATTAATTCTGCAAGAAATTCACCGGCTATTTTACCGGACGCCATTGCAGTATGTATTCCTCCACCCGTAATTGGATTCACGTGTCTGGCAGCATCCCCCACTAAAATTAAATTGTCCGCATATTGTATATTTAATGGAGCTGTTAATGGCACCCCGCCGCCCTGAATTTCCAATATACGTGCATTTAAAAACCGGTCCTTAAAAAAGGACTCTTTCATAAATTGATCAAGATACCTTTGGGCATTTTGTTTTGCAAGCGTTCTGGTTACACCTAATCCGATCTCTGCATATCCATTTCCTTTTGGGAAAATCCATGCATAACCACCCGGAGCCCATTTATCTCCTGTAATAATTTCTAATAATCCATCCGTTTTAACTCCATCTACAACAAATTGCAAACAACTGGCAAGTTCCGTCAATTTAATATGTGTATTTAATCCCGCCCATTTTCCAACTTGAGATTGCAAACCATCTGCACCTACAATAACTTTTGTATTTATTTTTATTTCTTCATTAAATCGCCTGATGGTTAATGTGCAGGTTCCGTTTTTTTCCGGAGTATAATTCAAACCTTCTGATTTCAGTGAAACCTCTACGTTTTCGCGTTCAGCCATTGTCATTAAATAGCGATCAAAACGCCGTCTGTCAACTACAAAACCTAATGGTTTTTTGGATTTACTATATTCATCAGGTTTTAATGTTCGGTAGTCAATGGTGGTTTTTATGCCTACTTCATTATAAATTCCAAAACCATAGATCTTTTCCTGAATAAACTCATCATCGGCAATAATTTCTACATTTTCTAAGGCGTTTCCACTAATTGCTCCTGAGCATTGTATAGGCGCTCCGAGCTCTTGCCTTTTATCAATAAGTAACACACGCAACCCATGTTTTGCGGCGTATCGGGCAGTTGTAGATCCTCCCGGACCAGAACCAATTACAACTATATCATACTTAATTGGGCACATTTGTTAGCTTTAAAGTATGCAAAATTGTACCAACAGCTACGTAATTATATAAGAGTTATGGACATATTCCATTTAATACTAGCAGGAATCATGATCTATTGAAATCTGTTCTTGAAGATTTCTAAAATTTTAAACCAAAACTTAATGTTAACTAAAAAAATGTAAATTAATTGAGAAAATATTGGGGATTAATTTCCCCGCTATTACCCAGTTTTTTAATTACAACACTAATGCGCTACGCTCACTTTGAAAACTTCCTTTTGATCATTGTTCAGCAAAATCAATATATACATACCTGAGGGCAGTTCACTCACATCAAATTGGTGGGTATAAATCCCGGGTGTCGATTCATTTGAGCTAAATATATCGGCAATTTTTTGCCCGTTGATATTAAAGAATGTTAACATGGATAAACCTTCCTCTGCAATAGTATATTTTATATTAATGTGATCGCGAGCGGGATTTGGAAATACAAGTAAAGGTAATTCTAAGGGTGCTTCCTGTATTAAAGGTGCAATGGGTGTGGTGTCAATTTCATGGTATATGGTTCGTATTGTATAAGACATTCCACCAGCCATTAAATTACACCAATATTGTTTGTTATCTCTTGAAATTACAACTTCGGCTAATGCAATAGGAGTGGAGTCCCTTTCTAATACTTCAATAATGGGTTCCTCTTCATTTATACATTCGCATGCTGAAATAGAAATGAGTGCGTTCCATTCGTGTAAATTTGTTTCTCTTGAAATGTTTATATTTTCAAAAAATGTGTTCTCAATTGATGATTTGATTATCATATTTTCTTTCTCATCACAGGAAAATAATGTTGTGCCGAAAACAATAAATAAGGTAATTGTAAACAAAAAATTGTAACTATATTTTTCAGGTTTCTTATAAATTAAACTTATAGGTTTATTTATTAGATCTACATTTACTCTACCACAAACAGACTTGTTTTTATTTTTAATTAAAAAACTTGCGAGTTGGTCTCCATCTAAACTTTCTAGATCATGCACCACTTTGTTGCAACTAGTGCAAAATGCACCTTTTTCATGTGGCAACATATTTTCCCAATTTTCACTGCAGGAAGTTAATTGAGGTTGTATTACGTTTAATTCGAAGCGGGTTTTCATATTTTGGTAGGTTTACTATTAATTGTCGTTGCAAAATACCTTGGATGAATATACAATATGTCAGTAAAATGTAAAATATAGATTAAGTTTTTAAACGCCGAACTGCGACGCTTTACCCAACTTCGTTTCCACAATTTTCACTATCTTTCGCAAAATTTTTAAAATGAAAAGGATCATACTTTCCACAACAATTTTATTTTTTTCCGCTTTCGCGATCTGCCAGGATGGAATGATCAGCGTTAGTGATATTTGGACCAACTATTCCTTTTATGCTGCCGGTATTGACGACTTGCGCAGTATGAATGACGGCTTACACTATACCCTCAATGAAAATGATTCCGCAATCGTAAAATACGAATACGCAACAGGTAATAAGAACGGCGACCTATTTAATGTAAATCAAACCGCGGGTGCAGTTACCAATTTTGCAAATTATGCCTTTAACGACGATGAAACGGCTTTGTTGCTGACTACCAGTATGAAAAAAAGATACAGACATGCAACTTATGACGAAAATTTTGTCTTTGACCTTAAAACAAAAAAAACGACAAAACTTTCAGATAAAGGATTGCAGATGTATGCTGATTTTGCCCCTGAAGGGAATAAAATTGCCTATGTTATCGATAATAACCTCTACTATAAGGATCTTAATTCAAATACTGAATTTCAGATAACAACAGATGGCAAATGGAATTATATTATTAATGGTGGAAGCGATTGGGTATATGAGGAAGAGTTTGTTTTAGTGCGTTCCTTTGAATGGAGTCCTGATGGGAGTAAAATCGCCTTTTATAAATTTAATGAAGAGCAGGTTCCGCAATTTGATATGATGACGTATAAAGGAAAATTATATCCCGAAAATTATGAATTCAAATATCCTAAAGTAGGAGAGAAGAATAGTATTGTTGAAATATATATTTATGATATCGCTTCTAAAAAGACACAGAAAGTAAATATAACTAAAGGGTATGAATATATTCCTAGAATTAAGTGGACAAATGATGGTTCTGCACTTTGTGTTTTCACGATGAACAGACTTCAAAACGATCTCGAATTATTTCTTGCAAATCCTGCAACAGGAAATACTACCAGTATGTTCAGGGAAACTGCTCAATACTATCTTGAAATAAATGATGATCTCACTTTTTTACCGGACAATAAATCCTTTATCTGGCGCAGTGAAAAGGATGGATGGTATCATCTTTACCAATATGATATGACGGGTAAATTAATAAACCAAATAACAAAGGGTGACTGGGATGTTACCTCTTTTAAAGGATTTGATGAATCTACGAATATGATTTATTATATGAGCACTGAAGAGTCTATTTTTCAGCGTCACCTGTATGCAGTTTCTTTAGATGGTAAGAAATCAAAAAAGTTAACAGATAAAAATGGAATGAACTACGTTGATTTTAGTACCGGATATAAATATTTTATTAAAACGAACAGCAGTATGATGGTTCCTGATCATATTTCTTTATGCGATAATTCAGGAAAGGAAATCCGTATGTTGGAGAATAATAAAGCATTATTAGATTATCTAAATACTTTAAAAGTAAAAAAACCGGAATATTTTACTTTCACAACAACTGATGGTGTTGAATTAAATGGTTACATGATAAAACCATTTGACTTTGACGCGAATAAAAAATATCCTGTTTTCATGACACTCTATGGTGGCCCTGGTTCACAGGAAGTAATTGAGGGATACGATGGATTTAATATGATGTGGCATCAAATGTTGGCGCAAAAAGGATATATAATTGTTTGTGTTGATAATAGGGGAACAGGTGCCAGGGGAACAGCATTCAGAACATCTACATACGGACAACTCGGTAAATACGAAACCAACGATCAGATTGAAGCAGCAAAATGGCTTGCGAAACAAAAATATGTTGATGGTGGTCGTATCGGAATTTGGGGATGGAGTTACGGTGGATATATGTCGAGTTTATGTATTACTCGCGGTGCGGATGTTTTTAAAATGGCAATTGCAGTTGCCCCCGTAACTAATTGGAAATATTATGATAATATTTATTCTGAACGTTATATGGGAACTTTGGAATCAAATCCAACAGGTTATGATGCAAATGCCCCAATGTTTTATGCTAATCAATTAAAAGGAAAATATTTATTAGTGCATGGAACAGGTGACGATAACGTACATTTTCAAAATTCTGTTGAATTAATGAATACCCTAATAAAGAATAATAAACAATTCGATCTCATGGCATATCCAGATCGCAATCACGGAATTTCAGGCGGAGGCGCGAGGTTGCATCTTTATACCATGATGACGAATTTTGTGATCGAGAATCTTTGACAGGGAAGGGGGGAGTAGGCAGTGGCATGGCAATACTCACCACTCACCACTCATAACGTCAGGCGTGAATCGTGCGGCGTGAGTTCGGATTAACTTATCTTCCGAGGTTATTCTTTTCCCAGTAAGTTAACTCTCCGGCCAACCCTGATGCAAACTCATTACTCATTACTCATTACTCATTACTCATTACTCATTACTCATTACTCATTACTCATTACTCATTA
>ENA-ORBV01003166-ORBV01003166.1-microbial-mat-metagenome-genome-assembly--contig:-NODE-3166-length-33470-cov-24.072470_pt1 | contig 33470 bp, 31 predicted proteins | sample MGYA00237777_ERZ505514 | MGnify/ENA primary metagenome ERZ505514 (study PRJEB26160, sample SAMN06269048) | microbial mat metagenome | isolation source: Oligotrophic lake microbial mat | place... | reverse complement strand
CTGATCGCCCTGCCCGGCCTTGCCAACGCTCACGACCATGCACGCGCCTTTCGCACCAGCGCCTTCGGCGGCTTCGACAAGCCGCTCGAAGGCTGGATCTTTTATCTGGGCGTGGTGCCCGGGGTCGATCCCTACCTGACCTCCGCCACCTCGCTGGCGCGCTCGGCGATGCGCGGGGTCGGTCGTGTGATGATCCACTACACCCGCGCCCAGGGTTTGACTGACATGGTCACCGAGGCCCGTGCGGTGGCGCGCGCGGCGCGCGATGTAGGCACCCATGTCGGCTTCGCGGTGGCGCTGCGCGATCGCCAGCCGCTGGCCTATGCCGAAAGCGCGCAGGTGTTGCCGCATCTGCCGGCATCGATCCGCAAGGCCGTGGCGGCACGCCTTGACGGACCGCTGCCATCGGTGGCCACGCAAATGGCTCTGGCCGACGAGATCGCAGAAGCCTGTCATGGCCCCGGCTTCAACGTGCAGTACGGCCCCAACGGCGTGCAGTGGTGTTCGGATGACCTGCTGGGCCGGGTCGCCGAGGCATCCGCGCTCAAGCAACGCCAGGTGCACATGCACCTGCTGGAAACCCGCTACCAGCGTGAATGGGCCGACCATGCCTATCCTGGCGGCATCGTCAATCACATCTTGGCGCTCGGCCTTTTGTCGCCACGCCTGACCTTGGCGCATTGCGCCTATGCGCGCCCCGATGAACTCGAAATGATCGCCGCCGCCGGTGCGGTGATCGCGGTCAACACCAGCTCGAACCTGAGCCTGCGTTCCGGCATCGCGCCGGTGGCCGAGATGTTGCGGCGTGGCTGCAAGGTCGCCATGGGTCTGGACGGCAGCGCCTTCGATGAAGACGACGACGCCTTGCGCGAGATGCGCCTGCTCTACCACCTGCACAAGGGCTGGGGCTATGAGGTGGCGGTGACGCCGGCCCAGGGCTTCGCCATGGCCTGCCGCCACGGCAAGCAGGCCGTCAGCGGCATTGCCGCCAGTGGCGCCATCGCCGCCGGCGAACCGGCAGACCTGCTGCTGCTCGATGGCCGGGCGTTGATGGAAGACCGCATCTTCGACGATGTACCGGTGCTCGATTTCGTGCTGGCGCGCGCCAATGCCAGCCACGTCAAGCGCGTGATCGTCGGCGGCAAGACCATCGTGGCCGATGGTGTGGCCACCGGCATCGACTATCCCGCGCTGATGACAGAAGCTCTGGCGCAGCTCAAGGCCAGGCTCGATCCGGCCGATAGCTGGCGCGCCACGGTGCAATCGCTGGACGCGGCGCTCAAGCCTTTTTACCTGCAGGGACGGCACTTCGGCTGCGGTTGATTGGCTGCGGTTGATTGGCGCCAGCTATGGCGCCGGCAACAGCGACCGGCTCAGCTTATCGCAGCCGTCGCACGCATGGCGGCGATGTCTTCGGCGGCGTAGCCAAGGCTGCGCAACACCGCGCAGGGGCCGGCCAGCACGCGCGTGGCGTCGAGCACCTTGATGCCCGCGAACGGGCTGCGGTCGGCGCTAGCCATCGCTCAACTGCAAGACGGCAATGCGGCCATGCTACCGATCTTTGCCAAAAACATGGCAGCCTCGTGAGAGGCATGTTTTTGTCATGAATAATGTAGTGCTCAATAGCCGAATGCGAAGCCGGCATAGCCCTGGGCTGCGACCGCTTCGCACTTCTCGACGTAGCCCGGAAAGCCCAACAGGGGCATGAACACGCGGGTTTTACCCGGCACATTGGCGCCCAGGTACCAGGAGTTGCAGCTCGGAAAAATGGTGTTATTGGCTACCGTGTTGACATGGCCGACCCAGTCGCGCTCGGCAACGGCGTCCGCTTCGATGCGCGCATGCCCCTTCTCGCGCATCCACGCCAGGCAGTCCCCGATGAAGCGCACATGCTGCTCGATGGAGACGATCATGTTGGTCAGCACAGAGGGGCTGCCGGGCCCGTTGACGATGAAAAGGTTGGGGAAACCGGCGACGCTGAGCCCCAGGTAGTTGAGCGGGCCGGCATGCCATTTTTCACCCAGGGTGATGCCGCCGCGCCCGCGAATATCCATGCGCAGCAGGGTGCCGGTCATGGCGTCGAAGCCGGTGGCGAATACCAGCGCATCGAATTCGAAGTCGCGGCCCGCCGCAGTCAGGCCACGCGGCGTTATTTTCTCGATGCCGCTGTCGCTGATATCGACCAGATGCACATGCGGCAGGTTGAAGGTCTGGTAGTAGCCGGTATCGACACACATGCGCTTGCAGGCCACCGGCTGCGTCGGCGACAGCAGTTCGGCGGTGGCCGGGCCGGCGACCAGCTCGCGGATCTTGCTGCGCACGAATTCCGCCGCCAGTTCGTTGGCACGCGCGTCGAGGACGATATCGCCATAGGCGCGTGTGAAACCCAGGCCGCCGATGCGCCAGCGCTGCTCGAATTCGACCTTGCGCTCTGCGGCGCTGACCGCCAGCGCGGACTGCTCGTTGGCGCGCAGGTTCGAGCCGAAGGCCGCCGGCATGCGCTCGTTGCGGCGGCGGAACGCGCGGTAGTCGGCCTTGACTCTGGTTTCATATTCCGCATCGAGCGGCGCATTGTGCGCGGGCACCGAATAGGCGGCGGTGCGCTGGAAGACGAACAGTTCACGCGCCTGGGCCGCGATGAGCGGAATCGACTGCACCGCCGAGGAGCCGGTGCCGATGACACCGACCCTCTTGCCGATGAAATCCACCGGCTCATGCGGCCAGGCGCCGGTGTGGTACGACGGCCCCGCGAAGCTGTCGCGCCCGGCAATGGCAGGCAGGTTGGTTGACGAAAGCGAGCCGGTGGCCATCACCACGAAGCGCGATCGAATTTCAAGCCCGGTGTGCGTGCCCACGCTCCATTGGCCAGCGGCATCGTCAAACCGGGCGCTTGTAACACGTGCACCGAAACGGATGTCGCGCATAAGGTCGAAGCGCTCGGCCACATGGCGCGCATAGGCGAGTATTTCCGGCTGCGACGCGAAACGCTCGGACCATTTCCATTCTTGCTGCAGCGCCTCGTCGAAGCCGTAGGAATATTCAAGGCTCTCGATGTCGCAGCGCGCCCCTGGATAGCGGTTCCAGTACCAGGTGCCGCCGACGTCCCGGCCCGCTTCGATCACGCATGCGCTGAACCCCAGTTCGCGCGCGCGCACCAGCATGTACATGCCGGCAAAGCCGGCACCGACAATCACGAGATCAAGGTGCTGCGGCGAAGCCGCAGAAGATTGCGCCTGAAGGTCCGATCCTGCTTCCATCAACACCCTCTCCTCGAAATCCCCGGCCGACAAACCTGTTCACGCCGACATGGCCGCGGCCACTTGGTCTTCCTGCGACCGCTCAGGCAATCAGACGCGCCTTGCGCGTGCTCTCGATCAGCGAGGCGCGCAACAGGAACTGGTGGCAAGCCACCGGATCATTGGATATGCGCCTCAATTCATCATGATTGCGGCGACGGACCTGCGGATCGGATTCCTCCATGCGCCGCTTGTTGGTCACCGTATCCTGCTGCACGAATTCGATATTCAAGCTGCGACGCCTTCTCTGGTAGCGCTCGAGCATGGTCTCATCGACGCCGTGGAGCATGCTGTGCTCGAGGATTTCCGCCAGTTCCAGGCCGTCGTGAATGCCGCTGTTGAGCCCCAGGCCGCCGGCCGGGTTGTTGATGTGGGCGGCGTCGCCGGCGAGAAATACGCGGCCGACGCGAAACGACTCGGCTACCCGCTGGTGAAAGCGGTAGGCGCCGCGGTACTCGATTGCGTAGGGCAGGGCGCGCGGGAAGAAGCGCTGCAGGCGTTGCTGCAGCGAGGCCTCCGACAGCACCACTTCGTCCGGCTCGGTCGTGGTGGCGGGCGAGATCACGCGCCACAGGCCTTTGAGGTCGTTGCCGGCGACCTTGAACACCGCGCACCAGCGCTCGGGGTCCGAGAAGTAGTTGCGGTTCGAGTAGCCGTAGTGCTTCTCGAAATCGAAGCGGGTGGTCATGCCGATGAAACGTTCATCGAAGGTGTAGCCCGAAAAGTCGGCGCCGATGGCGCCGCGCACGATGCTGCGTGCGCCATCGGTTCCAAGCACGAAATCGGCGCTGAACCGGGCCGACCCGCCTGGCGTGTCACACATGACCTCGACACAGTCGTCGAACTGACGCAGCCCCGTGACCGTGTGCAGGCGCAATACCTGGGCGCCGGGCTGGACCAGCAAGCGCGCCTCGGCGATGGCCACCAGCTTGTGCGATTCACACTGCACCACATACGGGTAGGGTGTGTCGTCCTTGAGACGCGCATAGTCGAATTCGGCAACCATTTCGCCGGAGACCCGATCCCAGTGCTGGAAACGCGGCGAAACCAGGCCCTGCCGCAGCACTTCGTCGATCAGCCCGAGACCAGCGAGCATCTCCAGGGTCGAAGCGTGAGTCGAGGCGGCGCGCGGCCTGTCGTCGTAGCAGGCCTCCATCTCCAGCACGGTGACCTGCAAGCCTTTTTTCGCCATCGCCAGTGCCGTGACCAGGCCCACCGGGCCGCCGCCCACGACGATTACACGTAGCGCCCGGCTCATGCTTGCGCTGCGCAAGAGACTGGCACGCCCTGGACCCCGCGCGCCACCCGCCACGACATCTTGCTTGGATTTTTCTTCATGATGCGTTCGAATATAACAAGTTCCGGCCAAGCCCGGCCATACGCCTTGTTGATCGTTCCCAAAAACATGACAGCTTCTCCAGAGGCATGTTTTTGTCATGAATCATGCAATTCTCGATAGTGAGCGCTGCAGTACGGGTGATCGGCAGGCCTGCCGACAACTCACCGGCGTGCCGCGAATCTTTTTTCGTACAATCGCCCGGCACGCCTCCCGCTCGCATCCACTTGGCACAGCGCGCCCGGTGCACCACGTTTGCGCCCGCGCCGATTTCGCATCACCGACTCTTGATAACCACTCCCCTCGAACTCTGGCGCCTGTCCGCCACGGCACTCGCCGCCGGCTACCGCAAGCGCGACTTCACGCCCGACCTGGCGCTGCAGCAGGTGCTGGCGCGCATTGCCGCACACAACCCGCGACTCAACGCCATCGTCACGCTCGATGAAGCGGGTGCACGCAGCGCGGCGCATGCCAGCACAATGCGTCACGCCGAAGGCAAGCCCTTGAGCGCGCTCGATGGCGTGCCGCTAACCGTCAAGGACAACATCACGGTAGCCGGCATCAGAGCCACCTGGGGCAGCCGGCTCTTCGCTGACCACGTGCCGCTCATCGACGAATTGCCGGTGGCGCGCTTGAGGCAGGCCGGCGTGGTGATCCTGGGCAAGACCAACACCCCGGAATTCGCCATGCAAGGGCATACCGACAACCGGGTATTCGGTGCCACGCGCAACCCATGGGACCCGGCATTGACACCCGGCGGGTCGAGTGGCGGCGCGGCAGCCGCGGTGGCCAGCGGCTTCGGGCCGCTGGCGCTCGGCACCGACGGTGGCGGCTCGATTCGCCGCCCCGCTTCGCACACCGGGCTGGTGGGTTTCAAGCCATCGCGCGGACGCGTGCCGCGCAGCGACGGCCTGCCGGCGATTTTTCTCGACTACGAAGTCGCCGGCCCGCTCGCTCGCAGCGTCGACGACGTGATTGCAGTCATGCAGGTATTGAGCGCGCCCGACGCGCGCGATGCGGCCTCGAGCGCCTTCACCCAGTGGCCGTTTGTCGTGCCGGAACCGCCGCCGATGCAGCGCATCCTGCACATTCCCGCCTTCGGCGATGCGCCGGTCGACCCGCAGATCAGCGCCAGCGTCGCGCAGGCCGCCGACCAACTGCGCGCGCTGGGGCATGAGGTCGTAACCGACGCGCAGTTCGACCTGGCCGATGCAGTAAGTGCGCGCTGGATGATACTGGCGCAGGCCGGTCTGGCGCAGATGCTCGCAGCGCACGGCGCCTGGCGCGACCTGCTCACCCCGGCGGCGCTCGCCAATGCGGACGCCGGAGCCGCACTGCCGGCCACCGCCTTGTTCGAACTCCTGCAACTGGTCGATCAGATGCGCAATCGGCTGGGCCGGGTTTTCGAGACCTGTGACCTGCTGCTCACCCCGGCCGCGGCAGCGCTGCCGTGGCCGCTCGAACAAAGCCATCCCGCGCACATCGCCGGGCGCGCTGTCGGCTCGCGCGGCCACGCCGTATTCACCGGCTTTGCCAACGCCGCAGGTCTGCCGGCGCTCGCATTGCCATGCACGCCGTCGCCCGCAGGCTTGCCGATCGGGCTGCAGCTGGTCGGGCGCTTTGGACAGGACGGTCTCTTGTGCGCAATCGCGCGGCAATATGAGGCGGCGCAGCCTTGGCAGGCGCGCTGGCCGGCGTTGTGACGCGATTCCAAGGCTGGTTGCAGCTGCCGGCCCTCGACGGCCACCCGTGCGACGGCCACCCGTGCGACCGCCACCCGTGCGACCGCCACCTTGAGTGCATTGAAGGAAACAGCGATGAACCATGAATACGCCATCACCGAACCTTTGCGCAGTGCGATCGACAGGCTGCCAGGCCCGGTGCTGCTCGAATTCGGCAGCCCCGGCTGCGGCCACTGCCGCGCCGCGCAGCCCCTCCTGGCGACAAGCCTGGCCGGGCACCCCAAGCTGCAGCACATAAAGGTCGAAGACGGGCGTGGCCGCCCGCTTGGGCGCTCGTTCGGGGTAAGGCTGTGGCCGACCCTTATCTTCCTCCATGACGGCCACGAAGTCGGAAGGCTGGTGCGCCCGCGCGACGGTACCGAGATGGCCCGGGCGCTCGCGCTCATCGACGGGCCGCAATAAGACCAGACAAGCGTTTGTCGCTGCCTGGTCGAAGACGCATCGGCGGAGTGCGCGTTGAGCGCCAGAAGCCGGCAGCAGCGCTTCGAGTTCACGGTCGCAGCCGATAATGTGATCGCAACGATCGACGCCCGGCGCTGTTAGCGGCGGATCAACTCGACCAGATGTCCGACAAGTTCGCGCGCAGCAGCTTTGCCGAAACCGCTGCCGGCGGCACTGGTCCGGGCATGGCGATCGGATTGAACGCCCCGACTACACCGATACCCGCGGCAGATAGACTGTCGCCTCAACCTCCACCAGTACCGCAGAGGACGGCATCAGCCCCGATACACCTACCACGGTGGATGCCGGCGCCTCGCCCGGAAAGAACATGCCGCGCACCTTCGAGTAAAGCGGAAAGTGGTCAAGGTTGGTGAAGTACTGCACCAGTTTCACCACATCGGCCATGCCGCCACCGGCGGCTTCCACGGTCTGGCGTACGCGGTCGAGCACATACCAGCTTTGCGCCAGTATCGGTCCCTGCTTGAAATCGGTGGAGAACTCGCCAGTGGCGCCGATGGCGGCGGCGGCTTGCGGCGGAATGTCGTCGAAACCCTGCACGATGAGCTTGCGTGCCGGGTCAACGGCAATGATGCCGGAGAGAAAAATGTAGTCGCCGGCGCGGCGGTAGGCGGCATAGCGGGCCAGTGGCTTGGCGATTTCATTCATTGCTGTACGAGCTGTAACCGCTCGGGCGCGCGAGGTTTTCGAACTTGGTGTACTGGCCCAGAAACGCCAGTTCGACCTTGCCGATCGGGCCGTTACGCTGCTTGCCGATGATCACCTCCGCGATGCCCTTGGCGTTCTCGTTGTCGGGGTTATAGACCTCGTCGCGATAAATGAACAGGATCACATCGGCGTCCTGCTCGATGGCGCCGGATTCGCGCAGGTCGCTCATCATCGGACGCTTGTCGGTGCGCTGCTCCAGGCTGCGGTTCAACTGCGACAGCGCCACCACCGGGCAGCTCAACTCCTTGGCCAGGGCCTTGAGCGACCTGGAAATCTCGGAAATCTCGGTGGCGCGATTCTCGCTGCTGCCACCCGAGGCCGACATCAGCTGCAGGTAGTCGATGACGATCAGGTCGAGCTTGCCGTAAACCCGGTGCAGGCGCCGCGCCCGCGCCCGCAGTTCCAGCGCGGTCAAAGCGGGGGTCTCGTCGATGTGCAGCTTGACATCCTGCAGCCGCTCAAGCGCAGTGGCGAATTTGCCGAACTCTGCATCATCGAGCTTGCCGGTGCGCAAGCGGTGCAGGTCGAGACGACCGATCGAGCCCAGCATGCGCATGGCCAACTGGGTGCCGCCCATTTCCATCGAGAACACACCGACTATGCCGCCTTCGAGCGCCACGTGCTCGGCAATATTGAGCGAAAACGCGGTCTTGCCCATCGACGGTCGGCCGGCGACGATGATCAGATCGCCCTTCTGGAACCCTGAAGTCTTGCGATCGAGGTCGAGAAAGCCGGTCGGCACGCCGGTGACGTCGGGGCTGTTCAAATCATGCAGTTCCTGCACCCGGTCGCGCACCTGGGTGAGCAAGGGCCCGAGTTCGACAAAGCCCTGGCGACCGCGTGCACCGTCTTCGGCGATCTGGAACACCTGCGACTCGGCTTCGTCCAGTATCTGCCGCACTTCACGGCCCTGGCGGTTGTAGACCAGGCCGCCGATCTCGTCGATGGCGATCAAAAGCTTGCGCAGGATCGAACGATCGCGCACGATCTGCGCGTAGCCACGGATGTTGGCGGCCGACGGGGTGTTCTGTGCCAGCGCGTTCAGATAAGACAGGCCGCCGGCGTCTTCGGCCTTTTTCTCCGAGTCGAGCGACTCATAGACGGTGATGACGTCCGCCGGTTTGCCCTTTTCCACCAGCCGCGAGATGTGTTTCCAGATCAGGCGATGATCGGTGCGGTAGAAATCGTCTTCCCGCAGCAGGTCGCCGATCTTGTCCCACGCATGATTGTCGAGCAGGAGGCCGCCCAGGGTCGACTGCTCGGCCTCGATCGAATGCGGCGGGATCTTCAGTGCCTCGACCTGCGAATCCTGGCCTGTACTCTGGCGCGACGGTACTGCGGACATGGCTTGGCTTACTCCAGATTGAAGCAAAACTATAAACAAAAAGGCCACCTTGAAGGCGGCCTTTTTATACTATTTGCAAGTGCTTGATTAAGCGGTACTAAACGCCCGGTCAGGTGGCGTCGCCCAACACCGAGACCTTGATCGTGGCCAGAACATCGGTATGCAACTGCACCACGATGTCGTTGTCGCCCACGCTCTTGATCGGCCCTGCCGGCATGCGTATCTGTGAGCGATCCACCTGATGGCCCTGTTTGACCAGCGCATCGGCGATGTTGAAGTTGGTGACCGAACCGAACAGGCGGCCATCGACGCCCGCTTTCTCGGTGATCTGCACCATCAGGCCATCGAGCTTGGCCGCGGCCGCCTGCGCCACCGCCAATTTTTCGGCGGCGACTTTCTCAAGCTCGGCACGACGCGTATCGAATTCAGCGCGGTTGGCCGCTGTGGCACGCTTGGCCTTGCGTTGCGGGATTAGAAAGTTGCGCGCGAAACCGTCCTTCACCTTGACGATGTCGCCCAGCTCGCCCAGGTTCGCCACTTTGTCCATGAGGATTACTTGCATGTCGTGATCCTCCTAGCGCACAAGGTGCAGGTCGGTGTAAGGCACCAGGGCCAGATAACGTGCACGCTTGATCGCTTCGGTCAGTTGGCGCTGGTATCGCGACTTGGTGCCGGTCACGCGGGCCGGCATGATCTTGCCGTTTTCCTGGATGAAGTCCTTGAGCACTTCGATATCCTTGTAGTCGATCTGTTCGACCTTGGCTACGGTAAAGCGGCAGAATTTCTTGCGTTTGAACAAGCCCTTGTTGGGGTTATCGCGCTTCTTGAAGGCCGGCTTGCCGAAGCGACCGCCTGAGCGTCCTGGTGGCATGTGAATACTCCTTAAATGAATTCGAAATCGTTGATGTGCAGTACCAGTTGAACCCGACTCTTGCCTCTGTGGGCCAGGAATCCCTTGAGTCTGACCTGCGCCCCCAGCGGGCTTTTCGCCAGCTTGTTGGCCGCCTCTCCCGCCGCCAGCGCCATCACTTCGACGACGACTTCCCGCTTGCGACCGGCTTCGGTCTGCGCGGATTGGTGGGAGAGTTTGATCTCGATGATCGGGATGCCCGCCGGCGTGTAGCGCACCGCGTCCATCGCGGTGAGTGTGCCGGTGAGTTCAATCCGGTTGTGCGCCTCCAAATGGAACAGTCCGGGAAACCTTATTGCACCACGGCCGGTACTTCGGGCGCGGCAACCGACTCGTCCACCTTTGGCGCGGCTTCCACCGGTGCCGGCCCGGCGGTCAGGTTCCTGGACTTCTCTTCCTTCATCATCGGCGAAGGGGCGACTTGCGCCTTTTTCATGCGCACCACCAGGTGGCGCAGCACCGCATCGTTGAATTTGAAGCCATGCTCCAGTTCATCGAGCATCTTCTGATCGCACTCGATGTTCATCAGCACGTAATGGGCCTTGAAAATCTTGTTGATCGGGTAGGCCAACTGACGTCGCCCCCAATCTTCGATCCGGTGGATCTTGCCGCCGCCGCCCTGCACCAGGCCGCGGTAGCGCTCGACCATCGCCGGCACCTGCTCGCTCTGGTCCGGATGGACGATGAAAATGATTTCGTAGTGACGCATCTATGCAACTCCTTGTGGACTAGTTGGGACTAGGCCGCCCGATAATCCTCACGCCGTGCGATGCACATGGCACCCAAAAAGGCAACAAGGAAACGGTGCGGCAGGGGTTCGCCGAATTGGCCATGCCCCAAAGTGGCCTGGCTTCTTGATTACGTTTTATCGGCGAAGCCTGTAATTATAGCCTGCTTTATGTTCAAAAATCAAACGCTTACAACGAAGCCGCGAAGTACCGCTCGGGGGCTTGAAAAGCCGGCACGCGCCCCCACCATGGACGGCACGAGCAATAATTGGCCCTGTTTCCAGTGGAGTTTTTCATGGCGGACGAAGCAAAGCCTCAAGAAAGTAGCGCAGCACCGGCGGCCGAGGCCGCGCTGCCGTTTCAAAGCAATGAGGACCGGATCATCGAACTCGAAGCGCTGTTGGCCGAGGCGCGCGAGAATTTCCTGCGCGCCAAAGCCGAAACCGACAATACCCGACGCCGCGCCCAGACCGATATTGCCAACACCCACAAGTATGCTGCGGAAAATTTCGCCGAAAGCTTGGTTCCAGTCAAGGACAGTCTCGAAGCAGCCTTGAACGACCAGACCGCCTCGCCGGAAACGCTCAAAAGCGGGGTCGAATTGACCTTGAAGCAGTTGGTGGCCGCTTTCGAGCGGGCCAAGATCACCGAACTGAACCCGGTGGGGGCCAAATTCGATCCGCGCATGCACCAGGCGATTTCGATGGTTGACGCCGAAATCGAGCCCAATCACGTGGTCGCAGTGCTGCAAAAAGGCTACCAGATCCACGACCGCGTGCTGCGCCCCGCCCTGGTGACGGTGGCCAAGGCGCGCGCGGCCTGAAAGATCGACTGGCTGCCGTGCAATTGCCCCCTTGAAAAGCGCGGGTTAAAGCGGCATATCGATTTCATTGAAGACTTAGCGCATTTACGGAGACTGACATGGCAAGAATTATCGGCATCGACCTGGGTACCACCAACTCCTGCGTGGCGATTCTCGAGGGCGACACGCCCAAGGTGATCGAGAACGCGGAAGGCGCGCGCACTACCCCTTCGATCATCGCCTATATGGAAGATGGCGAGATCACCGTTGGCGCGTCGGCCAAGCGCCAGGCCGTGACCAACCCGAAAAACACGCTGTACGCGGTCAAGCGTCTGATCGGCCGGCGCTTCGAGGAAAAGGAAGTGCAGAAGGATATTGGCCTGATGCCCTACGGCATCGTCAAGGCCGACAACGGCGACGCCTGGGTCGAGGTGCGCAACAAGAAACTGGCGCCGCCGCAAATTTCGGCCGAAGTGCTGCGCAAGATGAAGAAAACCGCCGAGGATTACCTGGGAGAAGAGGTCACCGAGGCGGTCATCACGGTACCCGCGTACTTCAACGACAGCCAGCGCCAGGCCACCAAGGATGCCGGCAAGATTGCGGGCCTGGATGTCAAGCGCATCATCAACGAGCCGACCGCGGCCGCGCTGGCCTTTGGCATCGACAAGCATGGCAAGGGCGATTCCAAGATCGCTGTCTATGACCTGGGCGGCGGCACCTTCGACATCTCGATCATCGAGATCGCCGATGTCGACGGCGAGAAGCAGTTCGAGGTGCTGTCGACCAACGGTGACACCTTCCTGGGTGGTGAGGATTTCGACCAGCGCGTGATGGATTATCTGTGCGACGAATTCAGGAAGGATCAGGGCATCGACCTGAAAAAGGACGTGCTGGCACTGCAACGACTCAAGGAAGCCGCCGAAAAAGCCAAGATCGAGCTCTCTTCCTCGCAACAGACCGAGATCAACCTGCCCTACATCACCGCCGATGCAGCAGGGCCGAAGCACATGTCGATCAAGCTCACGCGCGCCAAGCTGGAAAGCCTGGTCGAGGAATTGATCGAGCGCACCGCCGGCCCTTGCCTTATCGCGATCAAGGATTCCGGCGTCAAGCTGGCCGACATTTCTGACGTGATACTGGTCGGTGGCATGACCCGCATGCCCAAGGTGCAGGACAAGGTCAAGGAAATCTTCGGCCGCGAACCGCGCAAGGATGTCAATCCCGACGAGGCCGTCGCGGTGGGTGCAGCGATCCAGGGCGCGGTCTTGTCCGGTGATCGCAAGGACGTGTTGCTGCTCGACGTCACGCCCCTTTCGCTGGGAATCGAAACCCTGGGCGGCGTGATGACCAAGCTGATCACCAAGAACACCACCATTCCGACCAAGACCAGCCAGGTATTTTCGACCGCCGACGACAACCAGGGCGCGGTCACTATCCACGTGCTGCAAGGCGAGCGCGACGTGGCCGGCGGCAACAAGAGCCTGGGCCAGTTCAACCTGGAAGGTATCCCGCCCTCGCCGCGCGGCATGCCGCAGATCGAGGTGAGCTTCGATATCGACGCCAACGGCATCCTGCACGTGAACGCAAAGGACAAAGCCACCGGCAAGGAAAACAAGATCACCATCAAGGCCAATTCGGGGTTGTCGGACGAAGAGGTGCAGCGCATGGTCAAGGATGCCGAGGCGAATGCCGCTGACGACAAGAAAAAGCTCGAACTGGTGCAGGCCAGGAACCAGGCCGACAACCTGGTGCATTCGATGAAGAAGTCGCTCACCGAGCATGGCGACAAGGTGCCTGACGAGAAACCGAAAATCGAAGCGGCGATCAAGGATCTCGAGGAAGCGCTCAAGACCGACGACAAGGACGCGATCGCGGCCAAGACCCAGGCGTTGATGACGGTTTCGCAAAAGCTGGGCGAGAAAATGTACGCCGAATCCCAGGCGGGCGAAGCCGGTGCACAAGCCGGCCCGGCCGAGGGCGGCGGCATGGGCGGCGCGGGGCCGAAGGCCGAGAAGAAAGACGACAGCAATGTGGTCGATGCGGAGTTCACTGAAGTAAAGGACAAGAAGGCATAAACCGCACGTTGCGTGACGACCTGGCCTGCGGCCAAGGCTTCACGCGACGCCGATTTATGTGGCCGGATTGGAGCGCTCGCGCTTTGCGCGCTGCTCGATCCGGCCGTTTCTGTTTTTAGTCACGAGACTGATCCATGGCAAAACGCGATTACTACGAAGTGCTGGGCGTGGGCAAGACGGCCGACGACGACGAGATCAAGAAGGCTTATCGCAAGCTGGCGATGAAGCATCATCCTGACCGCAACCAGGGCGACGCCAAGGCATCGGAGGCGAAGTTCAAGGAGGTCAAGGAAGCCTACGAGATGCTGACCGACCCCAACAAACGCGCGGCTTATGACCGCTTCGGGCATGCCGGTGTCGACCCTGCCGCCGGTGGCCAGGGCGGTCAGGGTTTCGGCGGCTTTTCAGACGCTTTCGGCGACATCTTCGAAGGCATCTTCGGTGGCGCCGGGCGCGGACGCGGCGGCTCCAATGTGTATCGCGGTTCCGACTTGCGCTACAACCTGGAGATCACCCTGGAGCAGGCAGCGCGCGGCTACGAAACCAAGATCCGCATTCCGGCGGTCGAAGCATGCGAGACCTGTCACGGCTCTGGCGCCAAGGTCGGCACCAGCCCCAAGACCTGCACCACCTGCGGCGGCAATGGCCAGGTGCGGGTCCAGCAGGGATTTTTCTCGATCCAGCAGACCTGCCCGAAATGCCACGGCGGCGGCAAGATGATCAGCGACCCGTGCAAGACCTGCAACGGCGCCGGCCGCGTCAAACGCCAGAAAACCCTTTCGATCAAGATTCCGTCCGGGGTTGACGAGGGCGATCGCATCCGCCTCACCGGAGAAGGCGAACCCGGCGCCAATGGTGGCCCGCCCGGCGACCTGTATGTGCAGATGTCGCTCAAGGCGCATGCCGTTTTCCAGCGCGAGGCCGACGACCTGCATTGCGAAATGCCGGTCAGCTTCGCCACCGCCGCTTTGGGCGGATCGGTCGAGATTCCAACACTCGATGGCGCCGCCGAGATCACGGTGCCGCCTGAAACCCAGAGCGGACGCACCTTTCGCCTGCGCGGCAAGGGTATCAAGGGGGTGCGCTCAAGTCACCCGGGCGACCTCTACTGTCATGTGGTCATCGAAACCCCGATTAATCTCACCGGGCGGCAAAAGGAATTGCTGCGCGAATTCGACGAGATCAACCGCAGCGATTCGGGGGCTCACAACCCGCGCGAGAAATCGTTCATGGATCGCATGAAAGACTTTTTCACCGGTTAAGGAAACACTGCGCAAGTCCGCAGGTTGCGAAAGTCGCTTCTGCATCGTGTACGAGCGCAGGGACGCTTCGTTCGAGACTCCGCATTCCAGAGACTCGTTCAGCGTTTTCTGAACTACGAACAGAGGCGGGCGTGAAGCGGATTCAGACCGCGCTCGACCGTGCTTCGCGCAGCAATGTCGGCCCGACCCGTGCCTCGATCGCGGCCTTGAGTGCGCATCGACCGCCAAGCATGAACACCACCTCGGCCAACACGAACAAGGGCCCGATCAAAAGCCCGAGGATATCGTCGACAAAGGCGGGCTTGCGCCCTTCGTAATAATGGCCGATGAACTGGATGATCCAGCCGACAACGAACATGCCGATACCCACCATGAGCCAGGTCGGCGTCGTTGCAGCCGCTATCATTTGACCAACCCAGGCCATGATGCCGATCACGAGTACCAAACCCAGGCCCAGACTCAAGTCGAGCAGCAGATAATAGATGCCGGCTGCGATCAGGGCCACGATGGCCGGCGTCACCGACAGGCCCGCGACTTCGATGGCGGGTCGCGCCAGCAGGATGACGACGCCAAAAACAATCATCGGCACGCCAAGCAGATGGCTGGCGATATTGCGGCGATCGCGGTGATAGGCGGCGTAGTTGGCCAGCTGGTCAGTCAGGTTTCTCATGATCGAACCCTCGCAGCAATCGGAAACGCCGCAACCTTAGCAGTCAATCAGGCGCTGCGCCACTCGGTTGCGCCGCCCGGCTTGTCTTCGAGCACGATGCCCTGGGACAGGAGTTGGGCGCGAATCGCATCGGCCCGCGCGAAATCGCGCGCCTTCTTGGCAGCGGCGCGCTCGGCGATCAAACTTTCTACGGCCGCGCCACCGCCTCCGGCGCTACCCTGCAAAAACACCTGCGGATCGCGTTCCAGAAGGCCCAGGAGACCGCCCAGCGCCTTGAGTTGTGCGGCTTTCCGCGAATCGGCGCCACGGTTGATCTCGGCGGCCAGGTCGAACAGCGCAGCCATCGCCACCGGGGTGTTGAAATCGTCATCCATGGCTTCACGAAATTGCCGCGCATGCGGCTCTTCCCAATCGAGCGCAGCCGGCGCGCCGGCTGGCGCCGCCTTGAGTGCGGTATAGAGGCGCGTCAGGGCATTGCGCGCGTCGTCGAGATGGGCGTCTGAGTAATTGAGCGGGCTGCGATAGTGGGCACGCAAAATGAAAAAGCGCACGACTTCGGCGTCGTATTTTTCAAGCACTTCATGAATGGTGAAAAAATTGCCCAGCGATTTCGACATCTTCTCGTCATCGACGCGCACGAAACCGTTGTGCATCCAGGTGTTGACGAATTTATGCTCGTGCGCACCTTCGCTCTGGGCAATCTCGTTCTCGTGATGCGGGAATTGCAGATCTGCGCCGCCGCCGTGGATATCGAAATGCGCGCCCAGGAGTGCTTCGCTCATTGCCGAGCATTCGATGTGCCAGCCCGGCCTGCCGCCACCCCAGGGCGAGGCCCAGCGCGAATCGGCAGGCTCGCTTTCCTTGGCGCTTTTCCACAGGACGAAATCGAGCGGATCGCGTTTGGTGGAATTGACTTCGACCCTTTCGCCGGCGCGCAAGTCGTCGAGCGACTTGCCCGACAAGGCGCCGTAGGCGGGAAAATCGCGCACCGAGAAATTCACGTCGCCATCCTGCGCCTGGTAGGCCAGGCCGCGCTCCTCGAGCTTGCCGATCATGGCCAGCATCTGCGGCACGTAGGCAGTGGCGCGCGGCTCGTGGTCCGGCTTTTGCACCCCCAGAGCGGCGGCGTCTTCGTCCATCAGGGCGATGAAGCGCGCGGTCAACTGCGAGATCGATTCGCCATTCTCGAGCGCACGGCGGATGATCTTGTCATCGATATCGGTGATGTTGCGTACATACTTGACAGCATAGCCCGCCGCGCGCAGCCAGCGCTGCACCAAGTCGAACACCACCATCACCCGCGCATGACCGATGTGACAGCGGTCGTAGACGGTCATGCCGCATACATAAAGTCCGACCTTGCCCGGCACGATGGGCTTGAACTGTTCTTTGCTGCGGGAAAGCGTGTTGTAGATCGCGAGCATGGCGGCAGAGTCGGTCGTATCGTTGGGGGAGGAAATCGGGCGCCGGACTAACCGGCGCGGATGCTGCGGACTGTCGCGTGAACGAAGGCCCGTCCGGTCAGGCGGATTTAAGCGCTGCGCGGCCGACATCGCCGCGCCGGCGCAAGCCGGGCCGGCGAGCGCACAGAGACTGACGCTCTGTCGCGCGAAAGGTACGCGATAATCTCAAGCGCGATACCAAAGTTGGGTAAAATCATGGGCTTGGATTGAGCGGGGGGCTGGCCTACGGGTGGCCGGCTCCGCATGCACACATAAAAATGCGAATTGAGTATAGCAGATGACTTTTCCCCGCTTTTCGCCTCTGTACCACGGCATCGTGGCGCTTCTTTTGACCTGTTGCGCGGCCGCGGCGGCGGCCGACGAGATCGCCGATATCGGCAAGCTGCTCAAGGGCGGGCAGCTCGAGCAGGCCTCGCAAAGAGTCGACGTGCTGCTTGCCAGCAAGCCGCGCGATGCGCAAGCGCAGTTTCTTAAAGGCCTGATTCTCACCGAGCAGAACAAGACCACCGAGGCGATTGCCGCCTTTACCAAACTGACCGAGCTATACCCCGAATTGCCCGAACCCTACAACAACCTGGCGGTGCTGTATGCCGGGCTGGGCCAGTATGAACGGGCACGCCAGGCCCTGGAAATGGCGATCCGCACCCATCCCTCATATGCCACGGCACATGAGAACCTGGGTGACGTATATGCCAAACTCGCCAGCCAGGCCTATGACAAGGCCTTGCAACTGGACTCCAACAATCCCACGGCGCAAACCAAGCTGGCATTGGTACGCGACCTGATCGGCAGCGGCGCGCGTGGTCGGCCACAGGTAGCTCAGGCCGGCACCAAGCCGCCGGCCGCCGCAAGCCCGGCGCCGGCGCCGGCGCTTGCCCCCGCGCCAGCGGCAGCGGCCAAAGATGCCAAAGCCGCACCGGTAGTCGCAGCGAAGGACGCCAAGCCAGCCGCGCCGGCGCCAGCGGCTCTCGCGCCACCCGCCGCTGTCGCTCCAGCGCCGCCGGCGCCGCCCAAGGAACCGCTGCGGCCTGCCAATGACCAGGCAGAGGTGATCGCAGCGCTCAATGCCTGGGTCATGTCTTGGGGCAAACAGGATGCTGCAGCCTATCTGGCTGCCTATGGGCGCGATTTCAAACTGCCACGCGGTGAGTCGCGCCAGGCCTGGGAAGCCAGCCGCAAGCAGCGCATCACCGCCCCGAGCAAAATTGAAGTCAAAATCGATAACCCCAAGGTCACCTTTGCCGATGGCGTGGCTACCGTCAAGTTCCGCCAGAACTACAAATCCAACCTCATCTCCGCGAACAGTGCCAAAACACTCGTGATGGCCAAAAACGGCGGCAAATGGCAAATTCGCGAAGAGCGCAGCGGCAATTGATGGTGGTTTCGACCTGGTTGTGGCGCGCCTGGCCGCGCGCATTTATGGCAACGCTGCTATGCCTCGCAGCCGTTGGTGTCCAGGCACAGACGCAGACGTTGCCCAATGACGATGTCGAGACCGCCCTGGTCGGCATCTTCAAGGCCATCGAGGGCCGACGCCTGGCCGAAGCCCTGGCGCGCACCGAAGCGCTGATCGCAAGCCGCCCGAATTACCGGCTCGCGCACCTGATCAAGGGCGACCTTCTGCTGGCGCGCGGCTGGCCGATCCGCACCATGGGCGCGGCCCCGAATGCGCCGCCGGAACGCGTGCGTGAGTTGCGGGAGGAGGCACTGGCGCGCCTGGCGGCCTACCGGCAGCGACCGCCGAAAGACGGCATCCCGCGCTACCTGCTGCAATTGCGCCCGGACCAGAAAAACGCGGTGGTGGTCGATACCAAGAAGTCGCGGCTCTACATCTACGAAAACGACAACGGCAAGCCGCGCTTTGTCGCCGACTACTACATCAGCCACGGCAAGAATGGTTCCGACAAATTGCGCGAAGGCGACCAGAAGACCCCGCTGGGCGTCTATCACGTGACCGCCAGTCTGCCCAAGACCAAACTGGCCGATCTCTACGGCGACGGCGCATTTCCGATCAACTACCCGAATGGCTGGGACCGGCGCAACGGGCGCGGCGGCTCCGGCATCTGGCTGCACGGCACGCCTTCGGACACCTTCGCGCGCGCGCCGCGCGCCAGCGACGGCTGTGTGGTGCTGTCAAACCCGGACTTGCGCTCGGTCGCGCACCTGATACAGGTGGGCTTGACGCCGGTGATCATCAGCGACCATGTCGAATGGCTGTCGCAAGACGACTGGAATAACGAGCGCCGGGCGCTGCAGAATGCGATCGAGCAATGGCGCCGCGACTGGGAAAGCCGCGACTCCGACGCCTATCTGAAACACTACGCGCGCGCATTCCAGGGCGACGGCATGAACCTCAAGGCATGGAGCGAGCGCAAGCGCCAGGTCAATGCGGGCAAGGCCTGGATCAAGGTGGGTCTTGCCAACATCAGCATGCTGCGCTATCCCGGCAAGGACGACATGGTGGTCGTCACCTTCGACCAGGACTACAAATCCAGCAACCTGGAAAACATGATGAAAAAGCGCACTTACTGGCTCAAGGAAGGTGGCCAGTGGAAAATCGTCGATGAAGGTGCGTCGTAGCCGGAAGGCGACCGGCCAACCTTTAGCCTTTCCCCCTTTTTTGTTTTGGAGCCAAGCATGAAACGTGTCCTGATCGCAGTTGTACTGGCCGCATTTGCCGGCGCAAGCGGCGCCCAAACCGTCGAGATGAAAACCTCGATGGGCGCAATCGTCATCGAACTCAACGCCGACAAGGCGCCGAAGACCGTGGCCAACTTCGTACAGTATGTGAAAGACGGCCACTACAATGGCACCATCTTTCACCGCGTGATCAACGGCTTCATGATCCAGGGCGGCGGCTTCGATGCCGGCATGAAGCAAAAAGCGGTACGCGCGCCGATTCCGCTGGAGTCGAAGAACGGCCTGAAGAACGACATCGGCACCATCGCCATGGCGCGCACCTCGGTGCCGGACTCGGCGACAGCGCAGTTTTTCATCAACGTCGCCGACAATGCCATGCTCAACGCACCGCAGCCCGACGGCCATGGCTACACGGTATTCGGCCAGGTCGTCAAAGGCATGGATGTGGTTGAAAAAATCAAGACTGCCGCCACCGGCAACGCCGGCGGTCAACAGAATGTACCGAACAACCCGATCGTAATCGAGAGCGCAAAGCTGGTCGATGCGGTGAGAAAATAACCCTTCAAAGGAATCCACATGACCCAGGTACTGATCACCACCAACCACGGCGCCATCAAGCTCGAACTCGATGATGTCAAGGCACCCTTGACGGTAGCGAACTTCGTGCAGTACGCACGCGACGGCCACTATGACAACACGGTATTCCATCGCGTGATCGCCAATTTCATGGTGCAGGGCGGCGGCTTCGAGCCCGGCATGAAGCAAAAGCCTACGCGCGCGCAGATCGACAACGAAGCGACCAACGGCCTGAAGAACGATGAGTACACCGTTGCCATGGCGCGCACCGGCGATCCGCATTCGGCGACCGCGCAGTTTTTCATCAACGCCAAGAACAACGACTTCCTCAATTTCACCAGCCCCAACGGCAATGGCTGGGGCTACTGCGTGTTCGGGCGGGTGATTGAAGGCAAGGAAGTGGTCGACAAGATCAAGGGCGTCAAGACCGGCACCAAGGGTTTTCATCAGGATGTGCCGGATGAAGACGTGGTGATGTTGAAGGCAGAAGTACTTTAGTCGCCGCCGCTGGCTGATTTGATACAGGGCCTGGCATGACGGCCTTGTTCATTTCCGACTTGCATCTGACGCCGGAACGCCCGGCGGCGACGCAGGCGCTGCGGCGTTTCCTGCGCCAGGTGCCCGATGGCGGCGACAGCCTGTATGTGCTGGGTGACCTGTTCGATTACTGGGCCGGCGACGACGACTTGGGCGCGCCCGCGCACGGCGAAGTCGTCGCCAGCTTGGCTGCGTGCGCTACACGCGGCATCGCGCTCTACTGGATCGCCGGCAACCGTGACTTCCTCGCCGGAAATACCTTCACGACCGCCGCCCGCATGACGCCGTTGAGCGAACCTTTCGCCTTTGACCTGCAGGGCGAGCGTACCGTGCTGCTGCACGGTGACACGCTGTGTACCGACGACCGCGCCTACCAGGCGTTTCGCAGTGAAGTGCGCAGCGCTCGCTGGAAGCGCGAATTCCTTGCGCGTCCGCTGGCGCAACGGCGCGCCGAGATCGAAGCCTTGCGCACGAGAAGCGAGCGCGAGAAGGCCGTCAAGGCCGCCGCCATCATGGACGTGAATGCCGAGGCCGTCAGCCGCTTGTTCGCCGAGTCAGGCGCGCTGCGCATGATCCACGGCCACACGCATCGTCCGGCCCGCCACGACACCCTGATGCTCGGTCGCCAGGTGTGCCGCTGGGTGCTGCCGGCCTGGGACGCCACCCCCGGATACCTGCGTGTAGATGCCGACGGCGCCGCACTCATCGACTTTGACTGAATCTTTTTTCCCTGCAAGGAGAACACAAGCATGAGCACAATCAACACCGTAGGCATCATCGGCGCCGGCACCATGGGCAACGGCATCGCGCAGGCCTGCGCGGTGGTCGGCATCAAGGCCCTGATGATCGACGTCAACGAAGCCGCCATCGAGCGTGGATTGAAAGCCGTATCCGGCAGCCTCGATCGCCTGGTGCGCAAGGAGAAGCTCACTGAGGCACAAAAGGCCGAGGCGATGGCGCGCATCGCCGGCTCAACCAGGATGGCCGACCTTGCCCAGGCGGACTTCATCATCGAGGCGGCCACCGAGAACGAAGACCTGAAACGCAAGATCCTCAAGGACGTCGCAGCCATCGCCGGCGCGGACACCGTCATCGCCACCAACACCTCGTCGATCAGCATCACCGGGCTGGCCGCCTCGAGCGGGCGCCCGGAGCGCTTCATCGGCATGCATTTCTTCAACCCGGTGCCGCTGATGGCGTTAGTGGAAATCATCCGCGGCCTGGCCACCTCCGAGGCCACGTTTGCGGCCACCGAAGAACTTTCCAAACGCCTGGGCAAGACCCCCATCTGCGTGAAGAACGCTCCCGGGTTCGTGGTCAACCGCATTCTCTGCCCGATGATCAACGAGGCCATCTTCGTGTTGGCCGAAGGCCTGGCCACGGCCGAGGACATCGACAACGGCATGCGCCTGGGCACCAACCAGCCGATCGGCCCGCTGGCACTGGCCGACATGATCGGCCTGGACACCATGCTCTCGGTGATGGAGGTATTCTACGAAGGCTTCAACGACAGCAAGTACCGCCCGGCACCGCTGCTCAAGGAAATGGTGGCCGCAGGGTATCTGGGCCGCAAGACCGGACGCGGCTTCTACCACTACAAGTAAGCAAGCCGCTTTACCGAAAAGTCACAGGGCCGCTCGCGCGGATCTTTGTGCTTTGTGCTTTGTGCTTTGTGCTTTGTGCTTTGTGCTTTGTGCGTATGCCCTTGCACGCCGTGGGCGCGTCCGTGCTCAGCCCAGTCCGCGCGCCAGATCCGCCTTCACGTCGGCCAGGCTCTCAAGGCCTGCCGAAACGCGCAGCAAGCCCTCGCCGATGCCGGCTGCCTCGCGCGCCTCGCCGCTGATGCGGCCATGAGTGGTCGAGGCCGGATGGGTGATGGTGCTCTTGGTATCACCCAGGTTGGCAGTCACCGAAATGACCTTGCAGCCATCCACCACCCGCCAGGCCTCCTCACGCCCACCCTTGACGACGAACGACACCACAGCGCCGCCAAGAAACTCGCCGCTGGCCGATTGCTGGCGCTTCGCAAGTTCGAACTGCGGGTGCGACTCCAACCCCGGATGCAACACACGTTCCACGCGCGCATGGCCCTCCAGCCAGCGCGCCAGTTCCAGCGCGCGTTTCGATTGCTCGCGCATGCGGATGGACAGGGTCTCCATGCCCTTGAGAATCACCCAGGCATTGAATGCGCTCATGCTCGGCCCGGCGGTACGCAGGAAGCCATAGATCTCGCCCATCACCAGTTCGCGGCTACCGAGCACCGCGCCACCCAGCACCCGCCCCTGGCCATCGAGGAACTTGGTGGCCGAGTGGATCACGATGTCGGCCCCGAACTCGAACGGCCGCTGGATTGCCGGCGAGCAAAAGCAGTTGTCCACCACCAGCAAGGCGCCGGCCTTGACCGCCACCTGCTTCAGTGCTGCGATGTCGGAGATCTCCATCATCGGGTTCGACGGCGTCTCGACAAAGAGCATCTTCGTGTTCGGCCGCACCGCTGCCGTCCATTCCCCCACCTTGTTGGGCGATACAAAGGTGGTGGCAACGCCGAAGCGCCCGAGGTTTTTCTCGAACAGCGTGATCACGCTGCCGAACACGGCGTTGGAGCAGATCACGTGGTCGCCCACCTTGAGCAGCCCCATGGCGCAGGTGAGCACCGCCGCCATGCCCGAACTGGTGGCAACACACGCCTGTGCACCTTCCAGCGCGGCAAGGCGCTCGCCGAAGGCGTCCACCGTGGGGTTGGTGAAGCGCGAATACACGTTGCCCGGCGCGCGGTTGGCAAATCGCTCCGCCGCCATGGCGGCGGACTCGTGGACGAAACTGGAGGTGAGATATAGTCCCTCGGAGTTTTCGTTGAACTCGCTGCGGTGCTGCCCGGCCCGCACTGCCCGGGTGTCGAACCCGTACTCGTACTCTTCGCTCATCACAAACTCTTTCGCAAATGAAAAACCCGTTTCGGCACAAGGCAGCGGAAACGGGTTCAACGAATTCTTGGACACGCTTTAGCCGCATTTGTTGGAGGGCGTTGCCCTTCCGCGCCCGCAAGCTGATGCTCAAATCGGCGCGCCTTGATTATAGGGGCTTTCGCCGGTATTGGCGCTCGCGCCGCGCATGATCAATCGACAGGGGCGCCGGGATGATCGCCTGTCCAGTCGCCCGCGTTGCGACTCAACTTGGCGTGCCTGCGTTCCTGCGGCAATCCTGAGGATCGCCAAGCCAATATGGATTCGCGCCTCAAATGTGCACGACGCCAAGGAGGCTGGGATATCCGACATTTCGGATTTGACAAAACTAAAATTCGTTTTTGATATTGTCAAATGTACAGGCGGCGCCAACTCGCATCCATCTTGGGAAAAGCCCTTCTGGCATTCCCGGCTGTTTTGGTGACGGGGCCGCGACAGTCAGGAAAAACGACTTTCCTTCGCCACGAGACCGGCGCGGATGTCGACTATGTCGGCTTCGACGATTCGCTCGAACGCGACTTCGCGGGCGTTGATCCTGCCGGCTTTCTTGCCAGGTTCGCGAACCGTAAGGTGATCCTGGACGAAATCCAGTACGTTCCGGCCCTGCTGTCGCACCTGAAGATGCGCATCGATGCCGAACCGGAACGCTGCGGCAGATGGCTGCTGACGGGATCTCAGCAGTTTGGCCAAGGAACGGATTCTTCCCAACGGCCATATCGCCATGCCGTGGAAGGCTTTTCCATCCTGGCTACGGGCCAGACTGGAAAAAACATCCAGTTGACCTGATCATTGGCAACGGTGCCGCACCTTCAACTCGCCGCGCGGTTTTTCATTTCCGGCGCCGTTTCTTGCCAGCGCGCGTTGGTTGCACCGGTGCGAGAACGTCGAACAGGCCGGCCAAATCTTCTGCGTCTACAAAATCCGCTTCAAGCCGGTAAAGCTTGAGCGCCTGGCGCAGATAGTTCGGGTCGCGAAACGCCGTCAGGTCATGCACCACCTCCCTTATCTGCAATTCGATTCGTGCGATCTCCACGCCCATCTCGCGATCCACGTTGTCCGGCGTCAATTTGGACATCGGGCCGACGCTGCCACGAAACGGTTCGACACACCGCTCCAGTTCGACCTCAAGTTCGGCAAGCTGCTCGCGCAGTATCTGGTTGTAATGCGCCAGGCGCTGCGGCGGTACCGAAGCCATGTGTGCGGCATCGATCTGTTCGATCTCCAATTGCAGCCCCAGCAGTGTCAGCAGGTCGTTGGCGTCGTAGGCCTGGTTGACCCGTTGCATCAAGTGCGTCTTGCGCTGTCGTTCCTTTATGTCGGGTTCACGATCCGGATGCAGCGCGCTTACGAGCTTGCGATACACCTCGCGCAAGGATTGGCCGACTTCCTTCGCGACCTGTTCGCGCCGGGTTTGGACGGCGTCGGCCTTGGCAGCGCCCGCTTTGGCACGTTTTGCGGCGCGTGCTTCTTGGCGCAGTTCCGCCAGCCGCTCCTCCTCTTCGAATTGCTCCACCATTTGTTTCTGCGCGAGTTCCAGCAGTTCCTCGGTGCTTGCCGCACCATCTTCGCCATCGATCTCAAGGCCGAACACCTCGCTTAGCATCGACTCGGTCATCTCCATTTCGGAACGCAGCACCTGCCGGTACGACACGCCGCTGTACTTGTCGTACAGCCCCTCCAGCGCCGCATCACCGCCTTCTGCGAGCAGGCCGCCGGCCATACCCGTGAGCAACTGCCCGAGCTTGGCGCGCTCCAAGCGCGTCAAGCGCATCGCGTTTCGAGGCAAACTCAAAAGTTCGTCGATCAGACCGACCATTTTGCGCTGCCCTTCGCGCAACCGTTCCCGCGACGGCTCGACTTCGTCGGTAATGCGCCGGTTGTAGCGCTGCAAATAGGCCTGCCAATGCCGCAATTGCTCGCGTTTGGCTTCGATCCTGCCAACCAGTTGCTGGAAGGCCTTCTGCGCCCTGTTGGCGGGCTTGTGTTGCGCGAGAACCCCGGTCAGCGACGAACCTGTGAGCGGTTCATCGCCGAACAACGAAGCGGAAGCGGAAGGTCGCATGATAGACGGGGTGTTTCGAGTCGGTCGTTGGGGCGAGTTGGATTTCAAGCCTGCGAAGGCAGGGCTTTCCACGCACAGCGCGGATTTTACCGACGCTCACACTCGGCATCGCCACGCCACTGACTACGGCGGGAAACGGAATGCCGTCAACATTGGCTACGAGTGGAAGAATTGGCGAACCTGCAAGAAGTCCGCTCCCATTACCTCGCCGTAGTTCAATGGGTGCCTTCAGAGGGAAGCACCAGTGCGGCGACTCACTTTCGACTCAGTTTGTATCCCGCGCACGCATATGGCGTTCGTGGCGTCCCCACGGGGACTCATAGCAAACCCCGGTTTGCGCGTTAGTCGGGTTGTGCAGCGCACGCGATAGCCAATCCTCGTCTAAAGCGACTTTGGGCGCAAGGCAGCCGCATTCTCAAACTGGCTGTAGGCACGACTTGGCACCAGATGCGCCCGGCAAGCCGACTTGAGCGCTACTGCTGGACGGTCTGATCGCGCCACCTTTTCCGACTAGTCCTTTTTTTGTATGCATTTTTCGGACAAATTCACCGCTTCACCATTGGATTTTGTCCGAAATATGTATATATTTTTCGGACAACAAGTGCTTGCCATGTCTGACGCATAAGACCAAATCTCAGCCCTGGTCGCCAACGATGAGCCAGGCCGCCTCTGGGTACCAGCCGATTTGGCGGCGCTGGGCAGTCGCGCCGTCATCGACAACACTTTGCAGCGCATGGTCGCACGCGGAGACCTGCGTCGGGTGGACCGCGGCCTCTACGATCGGCCCGCAACAAACAAACTCACAGGGCGCCCCACCGTCCCCAATTACCGGGCCGTCGTCGATGCCCTCGCTAGGCGGGATCAGACGCAGCTCCTCCTGGACGGCATGACCGCGGCAAACGACCTGGGCCTGACGAACGGCGTACCTGCCAGGGTCACCCTATACACCGACACCCGGAGGCGCACGATTCAACTGGATCAACTGACCATCGAATTCAAGCAAGCCGCGCCAAGCCGGCTTTACTGGGCTGGCCGTCCGGCCATGCGCGTCGTCCAATCACTGCGCTGGCTGAAAGACATGCTGCCCACAGATGGAGACCGGATCAGAAATGTGTTGGCGCGCCTCCTGAGCGACCGCGCGCACGGAGACAAGATCCGGGGCGATCTTGTGCAGGGTTCTCGTTTCTGCCGGTCTGGATGCAAAGCTTTCTGCGCACCATCCCCGGCTTCAATCCCGCACAAAAATTGGATCAACCCGTCACGCGCCCCAAGGCACCGCGCCAACCATCGAAAACCGCTGACGCGCAGAAGCCACGATGAACCCCACCTATTCCCAAATCATTGCGGCGAGCGACGCAGGCCGGGCCGGCCTGTTCGCCGCAGCGGCTGCCCGCCTGGGCACCGCCATCCAGAATGTCGAAAAAAACTTCTGCGTATGCTGGACGCTCGACGCGCTTTTCAATGGGCTCGAGTCCGATAGCCCGCGCATTCTCTTCAAGGGCGGCACTTCGCTGTCCAAGGCCTTCGGTCTGATTCCCAGATTCTCGGAAGACATCGACATCACCGTATTCCGGGACGACACCGTACCACGGTTTCAACCTTACCCTGGCAGCGCATGCAGGTGGATGGTGTCACCCTTGGTTGTCGTCTTACCGCGACCACGAATGACGATGTCAACGTCACAGCCGAGCTTGGTCAACATCCGCATCAGCCGTTCGACTGACACGTCGCGAAACTGTCCGCGTAGCAGCCGCGACACGTCGGGCTGGCTGAGCCCGATGCGTGCGGCAGCTTCAGCCTGGGTGAGTTCGCTGGCTTTGATGATGTCCCGGACGCGGGTAACCAAGCCCGCCTTCAGGAGGTGCGTTTCCGGGTCCGCGTGACCAAGGTCGGCGAACAGGTTCTTGCTGCCACGTTTGATACTGGTGTCGTCCTTCATGACCTGTTTCCTTTTGCAAGCTTCGCTTTGTAGTCGGCCTCGGCCAGTCTGAGCCTTCGGGTGATCATATCCATGTCGATGGCCGGAGTCTGGCTGCCCGTCTTCGACTTCTTTTGAAACACGTGCAGCACATAAATCGCAGCGGGGAATTTCACTGTGTAGATCCCGCGGCAGGTATCGCCTACGTGATCCGAAACGATCTCCAGGACCCCTGCACCACCAAATCCCTTGAGCGGCTTGGCATCCTCATGCTTGTTACCGGTTTGAGCCAAGTACAGGGCGTAGCCAATGTGATCCTGCACCTCGCCTGGAAACGCCCTGAAATCCTTGTAGCTGGAGCCGATCCAATCGACGGGCTTAAGGTCGCTATCTGCCATTCGCTGATTATGTCGAAACAACCATAATTCGTCAAGGAATTTTTGGCAAGCAGGCAAATATCGGCGACAAAAACTCCGCATCGTCGCGCGACTCACTTCCGTGTGAAATGGAATGCCACCAGGTGTGGTTGAAATTGGAACACTCGGTGCAAGCGCAAGCCGGCCGCCCCCAGACTCGCGCGTTCATTCTATGGGTGGTTCCAGAGGAAAGCACTTGTGTGGCGACTCACTTTCGCGTCAACTTGGCGCGCCTGCGCGGGAGGTGTCCTTTGAGCACGGCCAATTGGTCCAATGCGCGGCAAGTCGTACAAAATCAGGCAATGCGAGTGATAGAATCCCGACCCTTGCGGCGGTTCAGGGCCCGCCACACGCCGTTCAGTTTGCAGACACCGGCCACGACGCACTCCGGATCAACGCGCGACTCAGACTCAATACCGCGGAAGATGGAATGCCGTCAAAAGTGGCTGCGAGTGGAAGAATTGGCGAACCTGCAAGAAGTCCGCTCCCATTACCTCGCCGTAGTTCAATGGATAGAACGGGTGCCTCCTAAGCGCCAGATACAGGTTCGATTCCTGTCGGCGGGACCAAAGCGGAATTCACTGCTGCCATCGCAGCGCGTCTAGCGGACCTTGCGCTTGGCGCGAGCGCTACGTTCGGCCTTGCGGCGCAGAGACCGCTCCTGCGACACCTGCATCACGTGGATCATGCCCTTGACCAGTTGCCAGAAAACCAGGAGGGCCACCAAGCCAATGACCCATGGCTGCGCCTGATCAACCAGTTGAGAAAAGAGCATGCCCTCCAGCACTTTGGTTTCGCGCGACCTGTAGAGCGGAAAGTCCGCGCCGTCCGCTGCGCCAGACCCGGGGCTGCCGCCCTGCACCGGCGCACCCTGTGCGGCCATGCCTTGCGCGGCTGCGCCATTACCCGCAACGTTGCCACGCATTTGCGGATTTCCCGCCGAGCCTGGCTGCGTTGCATCGCCCAATCCACCCAAGCCGCTACCGCCCATGGCACCCGACTGACGTGACAACTCGAGTGCGGAATTGCGGGCGATGTCGCTGATGTCATTCGCGGCCCCCGGCACACCACTGCCACCGCCACCACCTGAGGGCGGTACCTGGAAAGCACCGGGCGTGATGTTCGTGGAAAAACCTGGTTGGCTACGCGCAGGCTGCGTTGGCTGGCGCGGATTCGCGGAATCGTCCGATTGATCGAAAAGCAGTGACCTCAACGTCTTCCTGAAACGCGTCCACTCCGAATCGCTTGCGCTAGCTGCAGAGCCGGCAGGCCGAGGCTCCACACCCATCCCGGCGCCCGAGCTCGCAGCACCTGTCGATCCTTCATTGCCGGCGGGTCGGCCTTCAGCGCCGCGTTCACGGTCCACGCCGGATGAATACACCGGCGCTGCGAAAGCAGATTCTCCAGTCATCAGCGCCAACAGCAGCGCCAACAGCAGCGCGGGTGATCGCAGCTGCCACTTCGCGAAATCCGCCCCAAAAATCATTTTCAGCATCCCGTCGATACAAACCAGCGGAGCCGCCAACGCAACTTGGTGCGGCAGCAGGAACAAGCCAAGCAGCAAAAATCATGCGCAAAACATAACGTCTTGATTATAAAACCACAATCAAGAAACCCAAAGGCCGAGAGAAGGCGTGTGTAAAGTTTTTCGACACATTGCGGAATCGCTTGAGCGTCCAACCTATGTGTTGAGAAGCCCAAGCTTGATCGACTAGCCTTGTGCCCGCCATCAAGCAATTTGGATCAGCATACCCACAAGAACTTTGCAAATAAGTGTTAAAGACACACGCTTATGTGCCGATAGTTGAGAAATGTCACGAAAACATCGAAGCATTTTCACAATCCGAAGGCAGAATTGGCCTTTGGACGATGTTTTAGCACCCCTTGAGGCACGGCCAGTCTTGCGACGCGGTAATGATGACGATGGCATGGTCTACCGCTTGAATGGCTTGCTTCGATCACGCTTTTTTTAATGCACTTTCGTGTCGCATTGCTCACCAAATATGTGAATTTGGCACTGAGCATCGCGAGACGTGACGAAAGTCACTAACGTTCGCGTTGAATTTGACATGTGTTGACAAATGCGGGGTAGGAAAACAGCATGAAGCACGATATCGTTTGCCCCATGCTGAATCGCTCAATCAAGCCCGCTTTTTCGCAACAGTTTTATTGCCAACAGTTGCAAAAATAGAGCCTCCAAGAAAATGATCAAGCTTTTCAATCACTGGCTTCGCTTGCGGACCATTCTGGAACTCGCTACCGACTTTTCGTTCGTCATTGTTGGTGGCATCGCGATGGTCCTTTGGCTGGGCAACGGCTCGCTCCTGAATGTCAAGGTCGTGATCGCCTGCTCCCTTGCGCTGGCGATTTCTACCTTGTCGTTCAATGCCTGGATGGGCTTTTACCAGACCAGCCACAGCCGCACGATTCTCCAGTCGGTGCTGCGCGCCCTGTTTTCGCTGGCACTGGCAGCCTTGTTTGCATATGCCATTTTCTCCTATGCCCCGCTTTCGGACGATGGCCACCAGCTGCTTGCCTTGCCGGCCATGACAGCGGTGCTTGGCATGGTGGTGCACAGATTGGGCGTGTCGCAATCCGGCGCCTCCTCGATGCTGGTGCGACGCGTTCTCATTTTCGGCGCCGGCGAACACGCGCTAGCGGTGCGCCGCGCCCTGGACAAATCGGATCCAAACGTGCAGATCGTCGGTTTCTACCCGAGCCCCACCGAGGAATGCATCAAGGTTCCGGAAGACCGCTTGCTGCCGATTTCAAGTTCACTCACCGATACCGCACGCGCCCTGAAGGTGGACGAAATCGTGGTGGCGCTCAGTGAGCGGCGCGGCGGTGCCATGCCCCTGCGTGAATTGCTCGACTGCAAGCTTCTGGGCGTGAAGGTACTCGATCTGGCCAGCCATTTCGAGCAGACTCTGGGGCAGATCAGGCTTGATTCATTGCGCGCCGGCTGGCTTATTTTCGGCGATGGTTTCCGGCAGGGTTGGGCGCGCACTGCCATCAAGCGCCTGTTCGACATTGTGTGCGCACTGGTGTTGCTTGTATTGGCGCTGCCGATCATGCTTGTCACGGCGATCCTTATCATCCTGGAAAGCGGCTTTCCGGTGATTTACCGTCAGGAGCGCGTGGGCCTGAACGGCAGGCTGTTCAACGTGATCAAGTTTCGCAGCATGGGTACGGACGCCGAAAAAGACGGCAAGCCGCGCTGGGCGACCGGCAACGATTCCCGCGTCACCCGCGTGGGCCGCTTCATCCGCAAGACCCGGATCGACGAACTGCCCCAGCTTTTCAGCGTACTCAAGGGCGACATGAGCCTGGTGGGTCCGCGCCCGGAAAGACCGTTCTTTGTCGACCAATTGACCCGCGAGATCCCGTTTTACGCGGTACGACATAGCGTCAAGCCAGGGGTCACCGGTTGGGCCCAGGTTCGCTACCATTATGGCGCCTCGGTCGAGGATTCAGCCGAGAAGCTCCAGTACGATCTGTACTATGTCAAGAACAACACCCTGTTCCTCGACCTGGTGATCCTGTTTGAGACTGTGGGCGTGGTGCTGACCGGAAAAGGTGCGCAGTAGGAAGCCGCAGCGCTTCCGCCTGCCGGACCCTTTAGAGCAGGGGCAGGTTGGGGCCGGCATTGAGCGCACGTTGGGGCTGACAGTTGGGGCTGACAATTCGAATACCTGAATCGCATACCGGCATCGCATACCGGCATCGAGTACGGGAATCGATACCGGAATTCGACTCCCGACCTGATTATCGATGAAGCGCGGTTGGCCGACGGGTAGTGCGTCCTGCTCCATCATTGCGGGCCTGCCCCGGAGCAAATCCCGGATTTCCGAGCATTCGATGGCGATTTCCGGACTCCGGGTTCCGCTACGCGGCACCGCAATGACGTGCGGAGCTGCGCAGCTATAGAAGTTTTCGCTATCGAAGTTTTCGCCGCCGGCGACACCATCGCAAGGCTACAATTCCAGCGTGAACGGTTTGATCTCTACCGCTACTCATTTTTCCGCAGCCGTCGGCTTGCTACCGATGCGGTGTCGCAATCCTTGATCACGCCGCGACCGCCACAGGCCAAGACCTTGCAACTGTGCGAACCACCCAAAACGGCCGCTCGGAGCACGCCTGATCAATGAACACCGCCGACTTGAGCCTTGCAACATGGAGCTATGCGGCGACAGTGCTTGCCTGTTTGTCGTGCGCGATCTACCTGCGCGCACTCAAGCGCGACTGGCGCGCCGGCGCGGCCAGTGGCGCGATGTTCGCGGCGATCGCGCTAAGCGCGGTCTGGGGCGCGTCCAATATCGCGTTCAGCCTCGCTGACAGCGCACAACTCTTCGCCCTCTGCCTGCTGCTGGATGCACTGCGCTACGGCAGCTGGTACGCGTTTTTTCTGAGCCTGCTGCAGCAAAGTGATGGGCGTTCGTCAGGCGGTGCCGCGGTCGCCGGCGCGATCAAGCCCATTGCAATAATGATCGTCGCCGCCGCTGTGGTCTTGCAGGGCACCGGCGCCGCGGGTTATCGGCTCTGGACCGAGGCGTCCCAGGCCACCTGGTTTCTGGCGCTCGCTCTGGTGGTCGTAGCGCTGGTGCTGCTCGAGCAGTTGCTGCGCAACACCGCGCAGGATTCGCTTTGGCACATAAAGCCTCTGGCCCTGGGCCTGGGTGCCGCGTTCCTGTTCGACCTGTACGTCTTTACCGAGGCGCTTTTGTTCAATAGAATCGACGTCGACGCCTTCGCCGCACGCGGTTTTGTACATGCCGCCGTGGTGCCGCTGGTGTGGCTCTCGACCGCCCGCACGCGCGACTGGATGACCAAATTCCGCCTGTCGCAAAAAGCGGCGTTTCAGTCGGCCAGCCTGCTGTTTGTCGGTGTTTACCTGCTGTTCATGGCCGGCGCCGGATACTACGTGCGCAATTTCGGCGGTTCATGGGGCAAGGCGCTCACGGTCATTTTCATATTTGCCGCCCTGCTGCTGCTGGCTTCCCTGATCGTTTCCCGCTCGATGCGCGCATCCCTGCGCGTCACGCTCGGCAAGCACTTCGTCAACTATCGCTACGACTACCGCGAGGAATGGCTGCGCTTCACCCGCACCCTGTCGATCCAGGACACGCAGGAGACCATGGGCCAGCAGGTGGTGCGCGGCCTGGCCGACCTGGTCGAAAGTCCTGCCGGTGGCCTGTGGCTTAAGGACGCCACCAACGGCGCTTACCGTCAAGTCTCGCGCTGGAACGTGCCGCCCTGCGACGCCCGCGAAAGCATCGATTCCCCGCTCTGCAAATTCATCAACGAAAGCGGCTGGGTCATCAACCTGGAGGAGTACCGCAGCTACTCGGGGCGCTATTCCTACCTGCAGTTGCCGGAGTGGATCGCCGAGGTTCCCAACGCCTGGCTGGTGGTGCCACTGGTCGGCGGCAACGATTTGATCGGCTTTGTGGTGCTTTCCAGCGCGCGCACCAGTGTCGAGGTCAACTGGGAGGTCAACGACCTGTTGCGCACCGCCGGCCGGCAGGCGGCGAGCTTTCTGGCGCAGATGCAGGCCACCGAGGC
>ENA-ORBV01003164-ORBV01003164.1-microbial-mat-metagenome-genome-assembly--contig:-NODE-3164-length-33484-cov-5.949981_pt1 | contig 33484 bp, 22 predicted proteins | sample MGYA00237777_ERZ505514 | MGnify/ENA primary metagenome ERZ505514 (study PRJEB26160, sample SAMN06269048) | microbial mat metagenome | isolation source: Oligotrophic lake microbial mat | place... | reverse complement strand
CCGGATGGCCGAGCCGGACGTGCAGCACACCCCGTGGCGCATCCGCTGCGCCCAGCCGCCATACGATTCGCTGCCGATTCCGCGGGCAGACATTCCGGCTGGGATCATCCTGTCGCGTGAGGGTGATGCTTGGATTCGGAAGGAGGGAGTCGCGGACATCGCGCTGGCGTTCATGCAAGGTGGAATGCTCAACCAGTTTGACTTCAGCCAGAAGGGATGGGTATCAGGCACTGGCCTACTAGCCAGGTGGCAACCCATCGGATGGCTTCGGAAGGTGCTCGATCCGCAGTTCTTGATGAGCCACACAGACGCTGGTGCCTCTGTCGCCGTGCTCAAGAAGATTGCCTTCAGACGGATTGCCCGGAACACTGACTCTCGCACACTGATAGGTGCATTGGTTTGTCGCATGCCCTGCGGGGATGTTGCATCGACGCTGACCGCCCGTGACTTCTCAAGCACAGCGGCGTTCGTTTTGATCCTGAACTCGTTTGTTGTGGATGTTGTAGCCCGTCTTCGGATTACAGGCACGCATGCCGATTACCACTACGTGCGAGAAGTGCCCGTTCTCACGCCGGCATTCGAGCACCTCAGTCGCGAGATTCCAGAACTCGGCCTTGCTCTGTCGGGGGCGTGGACAGGTTGTGCGCCGGAGTGGCTTGAGCTTGGAGATCGAGCTGTTTCGTGGCGCCAAGGCTGGGGAGTCATGGATCACAGGCGGGTGGAGATGAGGGCCAAAGCGGACGCCCTCGTGGCCGTTTGTTTTGGCTTGACCGCCGGAGACTTGGGGCACGTCTTCCGGGGCTGCGATTCGCCCCTTGGCGCCCCGAATGGAGACGCCGTTCCTACAGGGTTTTGGCGGGTTGACCGGCGCCGCTACCCTGAGCACCGATTGACGGTGCTGTCGATGGTCGCTTTTCATGACTTGCTGGCCAGGTTGGCTCGCCTGAACGGGCGTCTTGATCTCGCATCGAGCGAGTTTGTCAACGAACGTTCGGCTTTGCCTTGGAGACTTCCAATTGAACTTAGGCTGCATGACCATCGCCTCGGTCTAGACGCGCGGGCCAGCGTGCTCCAGCCGGTTGCAGCTGCGTTTGGGCCGCGGTTCTGCGACTGGCAGCTTGGGCAGTCCGCGCCGGAGTCGTGGCGAGAGTGCGAGGTGCATGCAGCCAACTTGGCCGCAAAGGTCGGAGCGCGACTGGCATGACAGACGTCGACCGTACCTCTTCCGGGAAGAACCCCTCGGAGCTCTTGTTCGAAGAGATCCTGCGTACGGCAGGATTCCCTGATTTCTCCTATGAGCCTGAGATCGAAGGAACGTCTCGACGGCCCGACTATGCAGTGACGTTGGGTGATCAGATACTGTTTTTCGAAGTCAAAGAATTCAGAGCCACTGCGAACGATGCAAGGTTGCAGGGCGGATGTTTTGACCCTTATCCACCTCTGAGAGAGAAGATCAACGCCGCAGCAAGAAAGTTCAAAGAAACTGATGGCCGCTGCTGCAACCTCGTGCTCTTTAGTTCGGGAAAACCCCTGATCTTCTTGGACTGGGAGCATATTTTCGGGGCTATGCTCGGCGACGTCGGCTTTCAGATTCCCGTTTCGATCACCGGACTAGCTCTACCGGAGACCAGCGAAGTCAATCGGGTGTTCCTCGCTGGTGGCAAGATGCACCATGAATCGGACGGAAGACCCGTTGCCCCCAAGAACCAGACGATTAGTTCGATAGTCGGCTTGGAGCACCTCGCTGTGGGACAGAAGCGCTTCGCGGCCCACTGTCGTGGCGTCGGGATGACCAAGCGGCGCGAGCTCACCGACGATGAGTTTTGTGCCGAGTTCGACGCCGCTGCTGGAACGAGTTGCGCCCCGTCGATCCGGCAGCTACGTGTCGTTGTCAACGAGAACCCCTACGCGTATGTTCCACTTCCTGAGGAGATGTTCAGAGGCCCGTGGGACGAACGTTACGGTGGCCGAGATGGACGAATCGGACGAACCTACGTAGGGGCTGAGGCCGCAGCATTGGAGGCGCTTGGATAGTGGCTAAACCAAAGATCCTCCATCTTGCGGAACGATGGACGCCGGCCCCGAACGACCCCAGCGGAGAAGACAAGCGACGCCTTGTCAAATTTTTGCTTGAGAACGACATCGGGGCGGGTAATCCCATGACGATTAAGACCGTCATGACGCGCCTTGGGTTTTCGGCCCGCTATAGCCGCGAGGCATTCCAGCACCAGCTTCTTGGGCCCCTGCGACGAGATCCCCGAGTGTTTGTCGGAACATCCAGCAGGGGGATCTTCCTGATCAAGTCTGCGGAGGATGCCGATACCACACTGGGTTTCTACACTTGGCGGATTCGGGCTGAGCTGAGGCATGCGCGGAATCTGAGAGCTCTGACTCGTCGAGCAAGACTGATGGAGGGCCATCAGTCATCGATCCCCAAGAAAAAGGAGCGGGCGACGATCTACTTCGATGAATCGGGTAGCCCCGATCTTCAGAACTTGTCGCCACCCGTCTTCGTGGTGGCAGCAGTCATGATCGAGTCTCGGCAAGACGTGGCTGGCCTGGAGCAGCGGTTCAAGAATGCGTTCGCGGCGATCCGGCGGTCTGAGGAGCACGAGATGCGGTCGAGCGCTCTGTCAGAGCGAAAGCACTTCCAAGTCTTGCGTGAGTTGTCGCTGCTCGACTACCAGTGGGCGGCTGCATGTTTCGACAAGAGGCGGTTGAATTCTCTTGGTCTCGCGAATCCGGCCGTGTTCTACCGGTGGGCGTTTCAGTTCCTCGTGGGCGAGCTGCTTACCGTTGCGTGGCAGGCAGACTTGGTGATCGACGAGAACTCGACGACAGCGTTTCAAGCGGAGCTCGAGCGACACTTGCGAGAGCAGAACTCCGGTCTCCCAGTGACTCGTCTTGGCTCGGTAACGTTCGCGCAGAGTAACCGGGTTCGACTCGTCCAACTGGCGGACCTCGTCGCTGGGGCAGTACGACGAGATGTTGGTGGCGAGGGACTGCCGCTGAGAGAGATCGAGCATAAGATGATTGATCTTCGGCGATGGCCGCCCCGCATGGAGGATGCCCCGTGAGAGCGAATGCTCTGGCAATAAATGGAAGGCAAATCGATGACCGACACTTCTGTCGCGACGATTAAGGCTCATTGTCCCGAGTGCGGCCCTCAGCGGAACGCCTACGTGAGGGCTATGCACGTCGTCGATCGTCATGATGATGACGACGGTACGTCGGCGCGGGACACCAGCAGCATTTTGCAGTGCTGCGGCTGCGACCGCGTCTTCTTTCGCCATGATGTCTGGTTCTCCGAATGGGAGACCATAGGGCATCACCCGCTGACAGGTGAGCTGAGGATCGAGGGCGGGATTGAAACTACGTACTGGCCCCCACTGGCGGCACGCAAGACCCCGAAGTGGGTCGAGGACCTGAGCCTTGTAGATCGAACATTGGGCTCGTTACTAGTTGAGATGTACGCAGCCCTTAATGCGAATCTCAGAGTGCTGGCGGCCATAGGAATTAGGACTGCATTTGATCACTCGTCGGGCCTTCTGGGCATCGACGTTGGGCTTCCTTTTGAGAGGAAGCTGGCAGAGTTGGCGTCGTCTGGGAAGATTGGGTCGGACGAGCAAGAGAAGCTGGCCGTTCTCGTCGATGCTGGGAGTGCTGCGGCTCACCGAGCCTGGAGCCCCGCAGTTGCGGAACTGGCGGCGATGGCCGACCTTGTGGAGTCGTTCCTCTATCGCTCGTTTGTTCTCGGCGATGGCATCGACCGACTCAAGGCGGCTGTGCCCAAGAAGCAGAAGTGGGCGGCAAAGTTGGAGGCAAATGTTCCTGGCAATCGTGACGGTGCGTAATTTTAGGAACCTCAATGACATCACGGTTACGTTCAGGCATGGACTGACTGTGCTTGTCGGCGAGAACAATGTCGGCAAGAGCAACCTGCTCGATGCGATTCGTGTGGCTCTTGGCATCCAGGCCGTCGGCCGAGAGGCAGTGGTATATCTCGATAGGGAAGACCGTCACCGTGCCAAGGACGGAACCTACTCAGACGATCCAATCCACGTGTCGATCACGTTTGAGGGGCTCTCGGCAGAGAATCGGGCAGAGTTTCTCGAAATCCTGAACTACAACGAGAAGGAGCCGGACAAGTCGACCGCGACGATTCAGTGCGAGTGGATCTATTCGAAGACCAGGGATAGGTGGACGTTTCGGCGATGGGGAAGTGACAGGAAGAACAGCGAGGGTGCCGTTTCAGATGAACTGCTGCAGGCTCTTCCTCTGACGTTCCTTCCGGCGCTGAGGGATGCTGAGCGGGAACTCGCACCGGGCAGGAAGAGTCGTTTGGCCCGGTACCTCAGTGCGGCCGCAACTGAGACAGATCGTTCTGAAATAACCCAAGTGGGCAGAGACAGCAACAAGCAACTCCAGGAATCGACCTTGGTCAAGCGCGCGGAGGCCGCTGTTGCGAAGGTCCTCACGGGCGCTTCAGGAACAGACCTGATGAGGAGCGCAGCAATTCGATCATCTCCTGTCGAGTTTGAGCGACTCGTTCAGACCCTCCGGGTCCTTCTGAAACCCATTGGCGGCTCCGACGACGACGCGCTATTGGAGGGGCTCGATTCGAATGGCCTTGGCTACAACAACCTCATTTATATCGCGACGGTGATCGCGGAGCTCCAAGCGGCTGAGGGGACTCCCGCGGCCCTGTTGGTTGTGGAAGAACCTGAGGCCCATCTCCATCCTCAGTTGCAGACGCTCCTTGCGGGCTACCTTGCCAGTCAGGCCGGTGCCGTGCAGACGATTCTGACAACCCATTCCCCGACCATTGCGTCGCACGTCCAGCCTCGCCAGATTGCGGTGATGCATCGAGGCAAGGCTGGGGGTAGCCGAGTCACCCGCATTGACGAGTGTGGGTTGAGTCCTTCACAAGAGAAGCAACTGAAGCGCGTGCTTGATGTGACAAAAGCCAGCCTGCTGTTCGCCCAAGGCATCATTCTAGTTGAAGGGATAAGCGAGTGCCTTCTCCTACCGGCTCTCGCAAGCAGAGTTGGAATTGATCTTCGGCAGCGGGCGGTGGCAGTTGTACCAGTGGGAGGGGTTGACTTTGCTTCCATCGGACGCCTCTTTGGCGACCTGAAGATTGAGGTGCCTCTGGCTATCATCACGGACGCTGACCCGCCAATTGAAGACGGAGACAAGCCCTGGCGGCTGCAATCGCCAGCGCGTGATTCAACGGGTAGGCCGCTGCGATCAGCCAGGGCGAGCAGGGTCGTCGCCGACTTCGAGGATCATCCCACGGTGCAGGTTGCTGTCTCCAGCCTGACTCTCGAATACGATCTGGCGCTCGCAGGGATTGAAAATTCCCTGACGATGTTTGATGCGTGGGCGAGCTGCTACTCCACTGCGCCTTCGCAAATGACGCGGCTGGCGCTACAAGAGCTTTCGAGTGTCGATGATAGGGCTCTAATGTTCTGGCGAGCCGTCTGCAGGGGATGTCCTCAGCACGGCAAGGCAGAGCTGGCGCAAGCGTTGGCAGCATCATTGGAGGGACTCCCGCCGGATGGCGCCCCGTTCGAGGTCCCCGCTTACATCAGAGGTGCACTTCAGCATGCTGCCAGGGTGGGCCGGTGAGTGGATTCCCTTGGACTGCCGAGCAGAATGCGGTCCTGGGTTCGAGTGTGCGGGTCGTCGTGTGCCAAGCCGGGCCAGGTAGTGGCAAGACAAAGGTGTTCGCGGAGATGATCAAGCGAAGACTGCATGCGTGGGGCCGTCGACCAGGCGGATTGGCAGCTCTCTCGTTCACGAATGTCGCTCGTGAGGAGATCGCCGAGCGGGTCGGCGAAGCCTCGATCGCACCCCATTTCGTAGGCACACTGGACTCGTTCTTCCTGAGGTTCGTGGTTGCGCCGTTTGGACACATGGTCGGAATGCCGTCGACTGGTGCACGTCTGATTCCGAGCCCATTCGACCAGCAGCTTTCAAAGCCTGACGTCAGCCTTGGCGATCCGGGAAAACAGGACCGAGTCTCCATTTTTGCGATTACACCCGTTTCAGGAACTGAAGGGACACCGGGATTTGTTGTCAGGAGGCCGTACGGCCGGCCGACGACGCTAGTTGAGAGCCGAGACGTGCCTGCGGTTCGAGGAGAGAAGCAGAAGGAGTGGCAGACGCACGGCAGGATCACGCACGGCGACAGTCACTACCTTGCGGCTTGTCTACTTCGTGGGCCACATGGTCCAGCAGTGCGGAAGTTGGTTGCCGCGCGATTTCCGGTCATCTACGTCGACGAATTCCAGGACACCGGGCATTTCTTGGGGCGAGCGGTACTGTCTCTGTTGGCCGAGCCTTCGATAGCCTCTCTCCTGGTAGGTGACGTGGATCAGAAGATATTCGGCTTTTCCGGAGTCAGCCCTGATCTTTTTTCACACGCCGAAAAGCTGGATGGAGCGGCAGCCTATCCCATGAAAATTTCCCAGCGATGTTCGACTCGTGTATCTGCAGTCGCCTGTGGCCTATCGCGATCCGGTGCCAAGGTGTTGCCGGCTCATACGGCCGAGGCCGGACGGGCGGTGTTGCTGACGCACCAGGACCAGCCAAGTGAACCTAATCCCATTGCTATCGAGAGGGCTGTAGCGATCGCTGAGGAGCTAGGGTGCAAACAGATTGCTGTCCTGACTCGAAAGGTAGTCGACAAAATGCGCTTGCTCCGTGGGGCAAAGTCCGACGCTCCACCATTGGAATGCCGCGGCGTGAGGCTGGCCGCCCGTGCCGTCGAGGCGCTGAAGGATGGGCGAGGCTATCTCGCGATTGAGATTGCCGAGTCGTTACTGTGCCGTGCCTTGCTCGGTGACGATCGTCCGACACGGAGCGAAATGCGAAGTATTGGCGTGGATCCGGAGGCTCTCAGACATCTTGCGCGATGTCTGGTTCTGGCCGTTGTAGGTGTGGTTCCGAATGAGACATGGGACGAGTGGGCTGATCGCGTAAAGCGATTCGTCGATTCCGCTGCTGCGCAATGCGGTGTGACGAATCACAAGCAGCGACTTGGAGGTTTGTTCAAGAAGAACAAGAAAGACAGAGGGGCCGAGATCCGAACGGCTGCGGATCTGAGTGCGTGCAGGCGGCCTCAGGGCATGGCAGTCGAATATCTGACCGTTCACGAGGCCAAAGGGCGGGAGTTTGACGCCGTTCTCTACTATTGCCCGAGGCCAAGAAAGGGCTCACTCTGCCCTTCGGCATCGTGGTGGTCTGCTCCGCCCGATGAAGAACGAGAGGTCGCATTCGTTGCTGCCACCAGAGCTCGTCGGCTGTTCGTCTTGGCCGTACATGAAATGAGTTGGAACGCACTGAGAGACTGTCAACCGGGCTTTGTCGGTCTCTTTGCAACCGAGGCGATTGGGCATCCTGTGGGAGCCAAGTGCTCGGAGACTTGATATCAGATGCAGTTAAGAGGAGAATAACTACACGCATCAGCATGACACATAAAGTCCAGGCCTCGTCGTTCTTTGCTAGCCATCCAGTCTTTTCGCTGGATCAGGCCGTCCGTGCGCTCGGACCCGATGGCGGACGGACGCGTGTGCTGTACCGGCTCAAGCATCATCTCCGCGCAGGAAACCTCAAGACCGTCGCACGAGGACTCTACACCGTCGTTCCCAGAGGAACGACGCGGGAGCAGGCGCGGACTGATCCGATCATGGCTGCCGCGGCTTTGCGGCCTGATGCACTGTTCTCCCACCACACTTCGCTCGAACTGTTGGGCGTGGCCCACTCCGCGTGGCAGCAGTGCACCCTGTACACAGAATCCGTACGCCGGCCCGTGAAGCTCAACGGTGCGACCGTCATGTTTTTGGCCAGGCCGGTGGGATTTACAGGGCGCAGACACAGCCTTGGCACACAGCAAGTGGAGCGAACCGGTGTGCTCCTCAGAGTGACGGGGCCGGAGCGCACCCTGGTTGAAGGATTTCGTCGCCCTGCTCTGGTCGGCGGACTTGAAGAATTGGTGGCGTCTGCCGGCGGATTCGCTCTCCTTGATCTCGCTGTGGTCGAGAAAGTCCTGCGAACATACGACGCTGCCAACCTCTGGGCGGCGACGGGATGGTTTCTCGAGCGGTTTCAAGCGACATTTCACGTGCCCGATCGCTTCCTGGCGAAGTGCGAGCGCAACCGGCCTCGCTCGCCGCAATACCTGGAGCGCGGCAGTCGCGGTGGTGCGATGGCATCGCGCTGGAACCTGATCCTTCCTGCGGTGCTGGTGTCCGCCGGTGAGCCAGACGAGCGCTGAATGGTCAGCCGCGATTTTCTCACCCGGGCATCCACCACCACCGGATTTCAAGTCAGCGCCCTTGAAAAAGTGGTGCGCCTTGGAGACCTGGCGCAGGATGTATCGCGCCACCCGCTGTTGGGCGACTCGTTGGCACTCAAAGGTGGCACGCCGCTCAACCTCTGTTTCGGCGAACCACGCCGGATGTCCGTGGACCTGGACTACAACTACATCGCCCATCTCGATCGCACGCGCATGCTCGACGACAGGCCGAAGGTCATGACGGCGTTGGTCGATCTCGCAAAGCGGCGAGGATACGCGGTTCAGCAGTCAAACGACGAACACGCCGGCAAGACGGTCTTTCTCCGGTACAAGTCGGTTGACGGCCCCGCAGATCAGATCAAGGTCGATGTGAACTTCATGATGCGACTCTTGCTGGACCGGCCAGCGATGCTCCAAGTGTGGCAGCCGGGCGGCATGGACCAGCCGAGTGTCAAAGTTGTCGGCCTCATGGAATTGGTCATCGGGAAGCTGCTGGCCTTTCTTGACCGGGCCGCGGCGCGTGATGCCTGGGATGTGGCAAATCTCCCAACACCAATCACGCGCGCACTGGGTGCCGCCGCCTTTAGACCCACGCTCCTCGCGCTCTGCGGCATTCTGATTCATACACCCTCGGCGGCAAGTGAAGCGCGAATCAGGAAGCTGGTGAACGACGACGTCGTTCAGAAACAATTGCTGCCGATGCTGGTGAGTCCGGAGGGCGTGACCGGAAAGAGTCTGGTCGATACGGCTTGGCCCGTCGTGAAGCCGTTCGTGGAATTGACACACGAAGAGTCCGCCTACTATCGCGCGTTGGCGGCCGGAGAACTGCGCACGGAGCTGTTGTTTCCATCGGACGCGTCCGAAGCAGCGCGCATCGCCGGCCACCCCGCGCTCCAGTGGCGGGTGGAGAACGTACGAAAGCATTTAGGGAACACGTAACCAGATGGCACTCAATCCAGTCGTCTTTACCGAGAAGGTCGTCCGCAGCTTTCTCCGCTACCAGCTCACGGCCTATCCGTTTGCAGACGAGCGTTTGCACACGCAGATGCGGCGCCTGCTGTCGCTGGAAGAGACGCGGCAGTCGCCACTGCTGAAGGGGCCCTACGTCAGCCTTTCACGGCCGTTCCGCCAGGGTGCTTCCATCGCGGACCTCGTGAGTGAGGGCGTGTTTCACCCGCATATGCGACAGCGCATTCCGGCCGAGATCTCGCACGTCTACGGCCACCAGGAAGACGCGATTCGTGCAGCTCGTGCCGGCAAGACAACCTTGGTCTCCACAGGCACCGGATCGGGCAAGACCGAGTGTTTCCTCTATCCCATCGTCAGCAAGTGCCTTGAGCTCAGAGACGCCGAAGAACCGTCAGGTATCTCGGCCGTCATCGTGTATCCGATGAACGCTCTGGCCGAGGACCAGCTGGGCCGCCTCCGTTCCCTGCTGGCCGGCACGGGCATCACGTTCGGCATGTACGTGGGCAAGACTCCGAATCGCGAGGCCGACGTCACGGCCAAGCGATTGCCTGCGAACTCATCCCGAGCCGACTACGAAGCGGCCGTCGCCAGGGCTCGACAAGACAAGACGGGGCAGACGATCTGTCCACCCGAAGAGGTCTGTTCGCGAGAGGTGATGCGGACAGCAGGGAAGCAGCCGCGCATTCTGCTGACAAACGTCAAACAACTCGAACTGCTGCTGACCCGACAGAAAGACGTTGAGCTGTTCGCCAACGCGCGCCTCGACTTTCTGGTGTTCGACGAGGCCCACACCTTCACTGGAGCGCAGGGCGCAGAAACGGCTTGCCTGATTCGTAGGCTTCGTGCGTTCTGCGGCCGTGGCGCGCAAGACACAGTGTGCATCGCGACGTCTGCCACCATTGTGGACCGCGAGAATCCAGGGGCTGCGCGAGAGTTTGCCTCGCGCTTCTTCGGCGTCGAGAAAGATTCGGTGGCCACCGTCGGCGAAGCCTACGAGCGGGAAGTGTGGGATGACGGCCGAACGGTGCCTCCTGCGCCTCCGGGAGACGTCGCGACGCTGCTCAACGAATGCGTTGAAGCGGTTGAGGATGCCTCCGGCGCGAAGGTCAGACAGGTCTTTGCGAAGCTGATGGGGGCACCACTCGCTGACGGAGAGTGGCAGGCGGAATTGTATTCGGCGTTGTCCCGAAACGAGATCGCGTACCAACTGACCGAACTCCTCACAAAGCCCGTGGATCTGCAGTCGATGCCCGAGGCACTGGCGGCCACGGTGGGTCGCGGTGTGACCGAGGCTGAGATTCTGTGTTGGCTGACCCTCGGTGCAGCCGCTCGTCGCGACAATCGGCCCTTGTTGCGGCCCGTGGTCCACAACTTCGTGCGTGGAATCAGCGGCGCAGTGGTCAGCTTCCCGGAAAGTGAGCCCGATCCACATCTGTGGCTGGCGAGTGAAGACGAAGTCGAAGCCGGTGGTGGGGATGGCAAGCACGCGCATCTGCCGATCACGACGTGCACCACTTGCGGGCAGCACTACTTCGTCACGTTCCTGAAGGACTTCACATACACGAGCAAGAAGCCAGGTGGTGGAGACGCGACGGGTGACTCTGCATGCTGGGAGCCGCTTGAACAAGCGAAGGGCGGCACTCGCGCGGTGCTCGTCGATCGGCTGATCGGGACAGACGACGGCGATGGTGATCTGGACGAGCATGACCGGACGACCGAAGTGTTTCTGTGCCGGCAGTGTGGGACTCTGCATCCAAAAGATGAAGGGCGATGCCTCCATTGCGGTCGCGCAGGGGACCTCGTCAGGTTGTTCGCGATTCGTTCGAAGGACGAGAACCCGGGATGGCTGACCAGTTGTCTGTCGTGTGGCGCCAACGGTCGAAAGTGGGGTAGCACCTATCGTGAGCCCGCTCGACCTGTGAGGGCCACCAACGTCGCCGACGTACACGTGCTGGCCCAAGACATGGTCCAGCACTCGGAGCGGCCGCGGCTGCTGGTGTTCTGCGACAACCGTCAGGATGCGTCGTTCCAGGCCGGGTGGATGAAGGACCACGCGCGCCGGTTTCGTCTTCGGGCGCTGATGGCGCAGGGCTTGGCCGAAGGACCGACCTCCATTGGCGATCTGGCCCACTACCTCGACCGGCTCATGGAAGCTGATGAGGTCCTGTCCCGCGCCTTGGTGCCCGAAGTGTGGCAGGTAGCCCGCAAAGAAGGCACAGGTGGACGGCACCCGCAGGAACGGTTGAAGTTTTTGAGGATCCAGGTGTTGCGCGAGGTCACCATGTCCGCCAGGCAGCCGATCGGTCTGGAGCCATGGGGCCGCCTTCGGATGGACTATCAGGGCCTCAACGCGGGGATGCCATGGATTGCTCGGCAGGCCCGCGCACTGTCCATGCCGTCGGAAGAACTCAGTGAGGGACTTGCTGCGGTGCTCGACTACCTGAGACGCCGACGCGTGCTCCGTGACCACGAGCGCGGAATCTTCTCGAAGTGGTGGCAGGACGGGGACCTTGAAATTCAACAGGGCTATTTGCCCCAGTTGGGCGCGCCCCAGGGCACCAAGCTGCGCAGGGGCGGCAACGAGAAGGCCCAGTACGTGCTGCAGTGGATCAGCGACCGGGGGATGACGCCGCTTCGCGAGATCGCCACCAAATGGGGTGTGATCGCGGACGATGTGCCGGCGTTCCTTGAGGGCATGTTCGAGCTCTTCAAGTCCCTTCGGTTGCTGACTCCAGTGACACTGACAGGGGCGAAGGGGAATCCCATCCCGGAGTTGGCTGACCTTTTCCAGGTGGATGCCGACCTGATTCGAATTGGGGCAAACAGTGGCACCTGGCGATGCCGATCATGCCGCCGTCGCACACCGCGGAAGCCGCCAAAGGGCCGCTGTCTCGCATGGCGCTGCGACGGCGACCTTGAGTTTGTCGCGGAGGATCCCGACGATTACAACCTGCAGGTGCTCGACCAGGGTTATCAGATGCTCCGGCCGGAGGAGCACACGGCGATGGTGCCTCATGACGAGAGGGAACGCCTTGAGAACCTGTTCAAGGGCGACTCGGAAGCCATCAACGCGTTCGTCTGCACGCCGACGTTGGAACTGGGCGTGGACATCGGCCAGCTCGATACGGTGCTGATGCGAAACGTGCCGCCATTGCCGGCCAACTACTGGCAGCGGGCCGGACGAGCGGGCAGGCGTCACCGCATGGCCGTTGACGTGACGTACTGCCGACCGATCTCGCATGACCGGGCCTACTTCGCCGAGCCCACCAAGATGTTGTCTGGCCGTGTAGACCCGCCGGCGTTCAACCTGCGGAACAGCCTGATGGTGGCCAAACACGTGCACGCCACCGTGATTACGAGGTTGCACCAGTACGTGCGTGACCAGCGACGCGGCCAGTCCGAACGCAACGCCATCGACCAGACGCTTCGGACCTGCTTGCCTGACACCGTGACGTCGTACCTCTTCGACGCCGGGGTGTTGCGGATACAGCCGTTTGATTTGGCACCGCTCAGGGAGTTGATCCGCAACAACGCCGCTGATCTCGCCAGCTATGTGGAGAGCGCGTTTCACCAGGGCTGGCCCGAAGAGGATGCCGATGTTGTCACCACGGAGCGCCTGCGAGCTTGTGTTGAGGGCATGGTGGATGAACTCGGCGAGGTCGTCGCGCGGCTTCGGCGCCGGTTGACGTGGGCAATGGACCAGATGCGGCGACTCAATGTGGTGCGCGAGCAGAAGGGGTCTCTCGATCCGGACGAAGACGTGTTGTTCAGGCGCTGCGACTCTGTCGTCAAGCGGCTGAAGGGCGTGAATCAACGGGCCCGGCGGGACGCCGAAGGGTACGACGACGTGTATACGTTTGGCGTACTGGCGGCCGAGGGGTTCCTTCCTGGGTATGGCTTGGAGGTTGGTGCTGTTCTCGGCACCGCGGAGATTCCGTTCTGGCGGACCGGCGCGAAAGAGTTCGTGTTGCCGAGGCCGGCCAGTGTCGCGCTCCGGGAGTACGTGCCCGGGAATCTCATCTACGCCAATGGTCACAAGTTCGTGGCCAGGCGATTTCATCGCGACGCTGACGAACACCGATCGGAGATGCCGGTGTTCGAGGTGTCGGTCGAGCGGCAGGCCGTGAAGCCAACCACCGCCGGCGCGCCGGTGGCCGGGTTTGGTTCGACCGCACTCAGCACGATTGCTGTGTGCGACGTTGACCTGGCTCATACCTCGCACATTTCAGACGATGAGGATCTGCGGTTCCAGCTGGGCGTGGCCGTCTACGGCTACGAACGGGACGAGCATAACGGTGGACGTGCATTCCAGTGGGGAGCACAGGTCGTCCATCTGCGGCGCGGCGTTCGGCTTCGATTGGTCAACGTAGGTGCCACGGCGGCGATCAAGAGCACGGCGAGGACCTTTGGTTACTTCATCTGTACCGTGTGTGGTGACAGCCGGTCGCCGCTGTCGTCAGATGCCGAAAAGGACAGTTTCAAGAAGTCTCACAGGGAACGCTGCGGTCGCGAGGTGAATTCCGTGGGTTTCCACGCGGACGTCGTGGCCGATACGTTGTCATTACCCGCGTGCGCAAATGCCCAGACGGCCTACAGCGTGCTAGAGGCCATTCGCATCGCGGCGACGCGGGTGCTTGAGATGCATCGGGAAGACCTTCAGATCCTGGTCATCGGCCATGTCGATCGTGAGGAGGTTGATGCGCTCCTGTGGGACCCCATGCCTGGCGGCTCCGGACTGTTGGAACAGATTGCCTCGCGCTTTGAGGAAATCTCAGCCATTGCGCTTGAGGTCGTGTCGGCGTGCCCGGCGGTGTGTGAGTCGTCGTGTATCGACTGTTTGCAGACGTTCAGGAACGGCTATTACCACAGCCTGTTGGACCGGAAGTTGGCCGAGGAACGGATCCAGGCGTGGGGGCCGCGACTGACGTCTTCGCATGACATTCCAGCAAAGCAACCGTCTCGGCCCGCCGGAGAGGGTGAGCAACCGGTCAACGAAGCCGAGCGCCGACTGCGGTATCTGCTGAGGGCGGCCGGATTCGAGGATGGCATCCGGGGTGAACAGCTTCGACTTGGTCCGGCCATTGGCACGACCACGCCGGACGTGATCTACCGCGCGCCGCATCACGATGCGGACGAGGGCGTCTGCGTTTACCTCGACGGGCTAAGTCGCCACGTCCATGGCAACCCGCTGACGGCCAGCAAGGACCAGCAGATTCGCGGCTGGTTGATGAGCAACGGGTACGACGTCATTGGGATCACCGCGACCGAACTGCATGACCAAGGTGCGATGACCAAGCACTTCAGGAAGCTGGCGACATATCTTCACCTGAATGCCTTGAGGGACCAGCTTCGCGACGCGCCAGGCTGGTTCGACCGTGCCGTGGAAGCCGGCGCCACGGCCGCACGCTTTGTGCTCAAGAAGCTGTCGCCGGCTGCTCAAGAGCGCTACGTGAACTGCGTGCCACTCGTGCCGCTGCAGGTCGCGGCCGGGTCATTCGGCGAGCCGCAGCGAATTGAGGAAGGCGAGTGGGATTGGGTTGAAGTCGAGGGTCGGCGGCTCAAGCCCGGCATGTTTGTCGCCCAGGTCGTCGGCAAGTCAATGGAACCGGACATCCCCGATGGCGCCCATTGCCTCTTCGCGAGTCCTGTCACCGGAACCCGACAAGGGCGCACGGTCCTGGTGCAACTCAATAACCAGCCCGATCCCGATTCGGGAGAACGGTACACGGTGAAGAAGTACACAAGCGAGAAGGCGACGAGCCCAGACGGCACCTGGCGGCACGTCAAGATCACGCTGAAGCCGGTCAATCCCGCGTTCGATCCGATTGAATTGACGACCGACGACGAGGGCAGCGTGCAGGTGGTGGCGGAGTTGGTGGCGGTGCTGGGGTAGAGGCGAGAGTAGGGGGAACTTGTGAAGGACAGTCTAACCATCGATGATCTGAAAGAGCAGTTGTCGGATATCCGTAAGAGGTACCCGGCGTTCAAGCCCGACGACCTGTTCGTGTGCTGGTTTCTTCGTGCCTATCTGACCGATGACGAAGGTGCTGCCGTTGCCGCAGTAACCGGCGGAGCGGGGGACAAGGGCGTTGACGCCGTCCTAGTTGACCACAAAGCAAGGGCGGTCTTCCTCGTTCAGGGCAAGTATCGCCAGAAGGTGGGGAAAGCGGCCGAGAGCCGTGGTGATGTCCTCGGCTTTGCACGAATTGCTGTGCCCTTCGCGGCGACAGATGTTGGTCCCTTTAAGACGCTGGTGAAGGGGATGCACGCCCACACAGCGAAGCTGCTGTCGGACGGCAGGCCGTACATCGTTGAGAAGGGCTATCGGCTGTGGATGTACTACGTGACCCTGGGACGTGTGAGCGAGCCCCTGCGTGTCGAGGCGCAGGCGGCAGTGTCAGAAGCGGCTGAGGAGGCAGCTCTTGAGGTCCTTGATGGCTCGAGGTTGATGCATCTTCTGCGCGATTATCTCGATGGCGTTGCTCCGCCGATCCCAACTCTAGACTTGGAGATGGAACAACACGCAGGGGTCAAGATCAACGGCGTGCTCCAACGGTTCGATACTGCGAACAAGATCGAGTCATGGGTGTTCTCAATGCGCGGCGATGCTGTTGCTGACGTCGTCGAGACAGCGGGAATCAGGCTGTACGCCAGGAACATTCGTGGGTTCCTCGGTGAAAAGACCGCTGTCAACGCTGGCATGACGAAGACTCTGGCTGACGAGCCAGACCACTTCTTCTACTACAACAACGGGATCACGATAATTTGCGATCGAGCTGAAAAGCGGAGTCGTGAAGGGCGAGACTTCATCAGGGTGAGTAACCCCCAAGTGATCAACGGGCAGCAGACTTCCAGGATGTTGGCGTCCGATAAGATGGCTGCGCGATCGGCTAGCGTTCTGGTCAAGGTCATGCAAGTGCCCAGAGATCCTCTATCTGCTAATGACGGATTTGAAATCCTTGTCAGCCAGATTGTCGCGAATACGAATTGGCAAAACGCGATCAACTATGCGGACCTGATGTCGAACGATCGGATTCAGATTGAACTGGAGCGATCGCTACGAAAGGTCGGCTATGCCTATTTGAGAAAGCGGCAGAAGCTGAGCGAGGCGCGGAAGTTCGTCGGGAAAGCCTTCACCGTCATCAAGAAGGAGGAGTTGGCTCAGGCAGTCGCAGCTTGCGAGATGGACCCCCTGACCGTCAGGGAAGGCAAGAACAATCTGTTTGGTGAACACTATTCCAGCGTGTTTCCGAACAGCGACGCTTCGTTCTATTTAGCGAGGTACTGGTCGCGTCGAATGGTGGCGTTCTCCAGCCGAGGAAAGCCCCAGCGCGGGTATGCCGCGTGGATGGCCCTGCACTTTCTGTGGAGTCGGCTCGATCCGCTGTTGAATACGGACAGGATGTCCAGGGGTTTCTGGGAAGGTTGCGCAAAGTCAGACGAACGGTTGACCGAGCCACTGGACCAGGCGATCGACGTAATCTTTGTCGAAGTTCTCGCCTACTACGAGGCGAATAAAGGCCGAGGTCGCGAGGCGCAGGACCATTCGACGTTCTTCAGGCACAAACGCGGCAGACACCTGGAGTTCGAGACGTTTTGGAAAACCAAGGCAGCCCGGGTGAAGAGATTTGAATCGGCATGGAAGCGCGTCCGAGAGGCGCTCGAGTCGATTGCCGGCTGAACCATGACCGGCTACATCGCCAACACCGACCAGAAGTGGTTCGACTTTCTTCGCTCCCTTGGACCGCAGGAGGAGGTGAACTTCTGGAGCCCGTCGGACCACTACATCTTCCGTGGACCTATCGGGAGTCCTTTCCTGTTTCGACTGAAGTCGCCAGTGAATGCGATTGGCGGCTTCGGTATCGTGTCCTGGGCCGACAGGATGCCGGAATGGCCGGCGTGGGAATGCTTCGGTCAGGGAAATGGCGCGCCGACGCCGGAGGCCTTGCGTGGCCAGATTGGTCGACTTCGCGAGAGCAGCGACATCAAGAAGCGAGACACCCTCGACCAGATTGGCTGCACCGTCCTCTCGCGCCCGGTTTTGTTTCCGCCGGAGTTGTGGATTCCGCAGCCGGCGGACTGGCAGAAGGCCAACCTGCGCTATGCGAGGTACGACCTCGCTTCCGGAGAAGGGCTTCGCGTGTGGGAGGCCTGTCTGCAGCGGGCGCAGGGAATGGCGCTGCCGGAGGTGGACCCGCCACTGCCGATGATTGCCGCAGCTGATCGATTTGGCGTGCCCACCTTGGTGGCACCGCGTCTCGGTCAGGGTGTCTTCCGACTAGCCGTCACGAAGGCGTACGGTTCAGCGTGTGCGATCACGCAGGAACACTCGCTGCCCGCGCTCGAGGCCGCGCACATCCAGCCGTACGGCGGGGGCGGTGAGCATGACGTACGAAACGGCCTTCTGCTGCGCTCGGACGTCCACCGCCTGTTCGACAAGGGGTACGTGACGGTCACGCCCGATTACCGCGTCGAAGTCAGCAAGCGCCTGCGCGGTTGTTCAGGCAAATGGTCCCGATCGTTGCGATGCATCCGTCAGGAGAGGACCAGCTCCTGCGGCAGGGCGGTGTCCGCCCTTCGTAGTGTGAAACTCGTGCCACGCTTCGTTAGGTCCCGCAGCGTTCGAGAGAATGATCTTCATTGTCAGTGCGAATAGGGTGCGATCACGAGGAACCCGCCGGCGGCCGAACTCAACTTTGTCGGACGTGTGCGCTTCTCAATCGTGGCTCGCCGAATCTGCCTGTCGTTCCAAATGACTCAGTCCCTCGTCCCCGTGAGTTTCCTGCCCTCGCCTCCTGGCTGCCCCTGAAGGGCGTCACACAGGTCCTTGAGCAGATTGTCGACATCGATCTTCTCGAACTGCCGACCGGTCAGGTAGACCGTGGCCTTCACCTCAAGGATGTCCTCACGGGTATAGATGATGTTCGCCTTCTCGACGGCAGCAACCCCCTCAGCAAGGACACGTTTTCGCCAAGACGATCGGTTTAAATCGGTACGGGTGGGGAGCTTGATCTTCAGAGTCTTGCGTGCTCTTGCCATGTGTCTGCTCGCAGCGTTGTGAGCTATTGCCGGGCCATCGTGGTGTTGGCACCGCTCGGAAACTGATCCAGTCCACCGCTCAAAAATTGGACCACCCGAAGGAGACCATTCTACACACCTCCAGCCGAGAGGGTGCGGCTCGTCCTCGACCAGACCCAAGCGGCCGCCGGCTGATGGACTGGTCCCGCCTCGAAGTGGAACTCGTCGTCGCCGACTACTTCGGTGCGAAGGCTCCATCGAGTTCAAACACCAGAACATCAGCGCGGTCCTCATCAACTGTGCCCACCCGTACATCAACGGCTACAAGCGCACGGCCATGACGCGCGGGGATCTTCCAGGGTGTGGAAGATATGCCGATCGAGGGCGTTCAGCCAATCCCAGAGACCGCAGCAACCTCGCGTCGCCGTGGGCAAGGGCCTGCCGCACACAGGTTCCGCGATAGCATCCTCAACGTATGGTGACGTCAACCGTTCCCTCTTGCCTGGTGGCAGCCATCGTCATGTCGGTGGCCGCTCAGGCCGGGCTCGTTCGACGCGAACTGCGTCGAGTTTTCTGGTGAATCGGCGACGACGATCACGGCCGCGGATTTTGACGGGGATGGGCTGACTCAGTGTGCCGTTTGGGCCCGCGCACGTGAGTATCCGCGTGGCGGAAGCCGCGGACTTTAACAGTGACGGCCATCTGGATGTCGTGAGCATCGATGGACGCTGCGGCGCTGCGAGCGGCCGCTAGGACCCGCTCGCGTTGTGAGGTCAGCCCCAGCCTGACGGGTTGATGGAGCTTCGGGCGCGGGTGCAGTAATGTGTCAGGCCATGACACCGCACGCGCGAACCTGGGGAGTGGTGCTGGTCGTGTGTGGCGTCGCGTTCGGCGCAATGGCCTGTGGCGCCCTCCCGTCCCCAGCGCGCACCGCGGTCCGCCCGAACATTCTGATCGTCACCATCGACACCTTGCGTGCTGACCGGCTGGGACGAGGCTTCACACCCGCTCTGGACCAACTGGCCGCGGACGGGCTGCAGTTCACCAACGCGCGCAGTGCCGTGCCGCTGACCCTGCCGGCCCATGCGTCAATCTTCACGGGCCTGTGGCCCCCGGACCACGGGGTTCGGCTGAATGGCTTCCCGCTCCAGACGAGTGCGATAACGATGCCCGCGCGACTGAAACAGGCGGGGTATCAGACCGCCGGCGTCGTCGGGGCCTTCGTTCTGGACCGGCGATTCGGACTGGCAGAGGGATTTGATCAGTACGACGATCAGATCAGCCGTGACCCTGAAGCGGTCGACCGGCTCCAGGCCGACCGGCCGGCATCGGTGGTCGTCGATCGCGCGCTCACGGCCCTCGGGGCGCTGTCGTCAGAACGTCCGTGGTTTCTGTGGATGCATGTCTACGATCCACACGCGCCGTACGACCCACCGCCTGATGCGCAGGCCCGCGCACAGGGCGACCCCTACAACGGCGAGGTGTCATTTGTGGATGAGCAGATCGGACGCCTCCTGAAAGCCGTGCGCGCGCGGCCTGACGCGGGACAACTGGCCATCATCGTCTTGGGCGATCACGGTGAAAGCCTTGGCGAGCATGGCGAGGCCACGCACGGCATGCTCGTAGTTGACGCCGCACTTCGCATCCCGCTGATCGTGCAGGCGCCTGGCCTGAGTCCGGCCGTGCGTCAGGATGCGGCCAGCCTGGTGGATGTGATGCCTACCGTATTGGCGCTGGCCGGACTGCCTGCCGCGGCGCTGCCCGGACGCGACCTGGCGACAGGGCCGGCCCCGGACACCGAGACGTACGCAGAAACGCTGTACCCCGAGGTCGCCGGGTGGTCGCCACTCCGGTCTCTGGTGCAGGACCGCTGGAAACTGGTGGTGGCTGAACGCCCACGCCTGTTTGATCTGGCGACCGATCCAGGCGAAACCACCGACGTCTCTGCGACGCGCGACAGTACGGTGCGCGCCATGGTGGCGCGCCTTGGCGCGATCACCAGTGCGAACGGACGGACCACACCTGCGTCACCAATCTCGGCAGAGACCGCAGCCCGGCTGCGGTCGCTGGGGTACGTGGCCCCCTCCTCACTGCCGAGAACGCCAGCGACGGGCGTCAACGGCGCGGAGTACATGCTGGACTGGACCAGTTTCGAACGGGCGCAGACACTGGTCTCGGCAGGCCAGGCCACACAGGCGCTCGGTGCGCTCTCGCGCGTGGCGGGTGCGCATCCAGCGTCGCCGCTGTTCGCGTCCAGTTACGCGCGCGCCCTGGCGGCGGCAGGTCGATCCGCGGAGGCCCTCGCACGGTTTCGCGCCGCGGTCGCGCGCTGGCCGGGTGATGCCGATCTGTACCACGACCTCGCGGGCATCGCGCGCCAACGCGGCCTGCGCGATGAAGCCCTGCGCGCCGAGAACGCCGCATTGGCGATCAATCCGGCCCTGCCGTCGGCCCATCACGGCAAGGGTCTCGTGTTGTCGGATCTCGATCGGCATGACGAGGCGGCGCGTGCATTTGAGGAGGCGGTTCGCCTGGACCAGACCAATGCGGTGTATCACTCGGATCTGGGAAACGCGCGGCGGGCGCTGGGAGACCTGACGGGTGCCGCCAGTGCCTACACGTCCGCGCTGGAGCGCGACCCGCACCTGGCGGATGCCGCAAACGGACTGGGCGTCGTGCTGGTGCAACAAGGGCGCGCGGTCGAGGCGGTGCGCTGGCTCGAACTGGCGGCGGCTGATGCGTCCTTGCAGGAGGCGCCGCTCAATCTGGGGATCGCCCTGCAGGAGTCGGGACACATCGAGCGCGCGCGGGCGCAGTACCGCAAGGTCCTTGAGTCGCAGGCGACACGACCAAAGGAGAAGGCTGCCGCGCGCACCTTGTTGTCGCAGTTGGACAAGCGATGAGTCGCGCGATGCTGCTCTGCCTGATCACGATGGCCGCGTGCGCGGCCCCTCCGGTCTCCACGCCCCCCACGGCGTCTGTTCCGCAGTCAGTACTGCTCGTGACGATCGACACGCTGCGTGCCGATGCCGTTGGCGCGTACGGCGCGGCGGGCGCCCGCACGCCTGCGCTCGATCAACTCGCCCGCGAGGGGGTGCGCGTGGATCGCGCGTGGGCCACGGCACCCATCACGTTGCCTTCGCACGGCAGCATTCTGTCGGGGCTCTACCCGCCCTCACATGGCAGCCGGCACAACGGCGTCGCGGTGACCGCCTCTGTGCCAACACTGGCGACCCTCTTCAAGGCGCGCGGATGGGCCACCGCGGCATTTGTCTCTGCCTTCCCGCTCGATCGCCGCTTCGGTCTCGCCCGGGGCTTCGACGTGTATGACGATGAGATGCCGCGGTCGTCGAGTGGGGCACTGCTCAACGAACGACCCGGCGCCGACACCGCGCGTCGCGCGGCCGCCTGGCTCACCACACATCGGCAAGCCCCGTTCTTCCTCTGGCTGCATCTGTTCGATCCACACGCCCCCTATGGCAATCCGGCCGACGGCCGCGATGCACGCGCCAGGTATGCCGACGACATCGCGGCGGCCGACCAGGCGGTGGCCGTGGTCCTCGAGGCGCTGAAGGAGGCCGCGGATCACACGCTCGTCATTGCCACGGCCGATCATGGCGAGGCGTTCGGCGAACATGGCGAGACCGGCCACAGCGTGTTTGTCTACGACACCACCTTGCGTGTGCCGCTGCTGTTTCGGGGGCCCGGCATTCCCGCCGGCACCGTCATCACCGGCGATGTCTCGCTGGTCGATGTGGCACCGACGGTCGTGGCGCTGACCGGCGGATCGATTGATGGAGACGGCCGTACACTTCAGCCCGCGTTTGCGACTGGCACCGCGGAGCCGCGGGCGCTGTACGCGGAATCGTTTGCGCCGCTGTTGGACTTTGGGTGGGCCAGCCTCAGAAGCGTACGCGACGCCGGATGGAAGTACATTGCCGCGCCCCGACCCGAGTTGTTTGAGACGGCGACGGACACGTCTGAACTGCACAATCAGGCGTCGGCGCAGGCCGCGCAAGCAGCGCGGCTGGACGCGCTGGTCGCACGATGGAGTGGACCTGAGCTGGCAACTCGCACTGCCGTCACAGGTGAAAGCGCCAGTCGCCTCCGGTCACTCGGCTATCTTCAGGGCTCGCCGGTGTCGCCCAGGGGCCCGCGCGCCGATCCCAAGGATCGCATCGCCGTGGCGTCACGAATGGCGGAGGTCACATCGGGCGAAGCGCAGGGAGTGCGGCTCGTCGCCGTGCTGACCGCGATCCTCAAGGACGACCCGGCAAATCCGCAGGCGCACCTGCGACTGGGGTATGCACACCTGGACGCCGGGCATTGCCCGCTCGCTGAGCCCCACCTGCGGATCGCGCTCAAGGCGAGGATGCCGTCGGCGGATGCGGGACTGGGGCTGGCAAGTTGCCTCGGACAGGCAGGTGACCTGCGCGGTGCCAGGGACGCTTTGCTCGCGGCCCGCGCCGCCGAGCCGGGCAACCCCGTGGTGAGCGCCAACCTTGGACTGCTCGCCCTGGAGGAGCACCGCGAGGCCGAGGCGATCATCGAATTGCGGGACGCGCTGACCCGAGACCCATTGCTGTTCCAAGCGCGATTCGGTCTGGCCCGCGCCTACGCTCGCTCCGGAGACCGCCGGGCGGCCACGACCGAAGCCGAGACGCTGCTCAGGCAATTGCCCGCCGGCGCCCCACAACGTCCCGAAATCGAACGGTTCCTCGCCTCCGTGCGATAGGCGTCGCCCGATTCTGGTCATCGAGGGTTTAATTGCTACCAAGCTTGGATCATTGTTGACACAGGTGTGACGAACAGGTTCATATGATGCCTCTCATAGGAACGCTGTTGCAGCGTCATTATTTTTCAAAGGACAAATTATGCGATTAGTGCGAACGGCTGCTTGGGTGCTTGCCCTTGCGGCTATTGTCAGCGTGACCGTCTCTGCCCAGCAGACGACGGGCACCATTGCCGGGCAAGTGGTCGACGCCCAGGGCGCCGCCATTCCTGGCGCTACGGTCACGGCGACCAGCCCCTCCACGGGCTTCAGCCGGGTGGTCGTCAGTGGCAGCGAAGGCGCGTACCGCCTCAGTGCCCTGCCGATTGGTCTCTACGACGTGACGGTCGCCCTCAGCGGCTTCAGTACGTTGGACCGCAAGGGCATTACCGTGAACGTTGGACAGACCGTCTCGTTCGACTTCGCCATGAAAGTGGCGAGCCTGACAGAGACGGTGACCGTTACCGCCGCCGCCCCGCTCATTGAGACCACCGCGTCGTCGGTTGGCGGCGTCGTTGAAATCGGCCGCATCGAAGCGCTGCCGTTGAATGGTCGTCAGTTCGCGAACCTCGCGGCCACGATTCCTGGCGTGGGCCTCGGCTTCCACTCGGATCCGACCAAGAGCACGCAGTTCTCGCCGCAGATCAACGGCGGCAACGGCCGCAACGTCAACTATCAGATTGACGGGGGCGACAACAACGACGACACCGTCGGGGGTCTGCTGCAGATGTTCCCGCTGGAGGCCATTCAGGAATTCAACTTCGTGACCTCACGTTCCAAGGCGGAAAACGGTCGCAGCAATGGCGGCGTCATGAATATCGTCACCAAGAGCGGCACGAACCAACTGCGCGGCAGCTGGTTCACGATGTTTCGTGACAAGTCGATGAACGCCATCACCACGACTGAGAAGGCCAACGGTGGAGCGAAGCAGGACTACCGTCGCTACCAGTACGGTGGCAGTCTCGGTGGGCCGATGAAGATCGACAAGCTGCACTACTTCGGTGCGTTTGAGCGGACCCAGCAGGACACGTTCCAGGTCGTTTCGACGTCGGGTCTGTTTCCTGCGCTGGACGGCACGTTTGGCACGCCGTACCGCGAGACGCTGATCAACGTAAAAGTGACGGCCAATCTCTCTGCCTCGCAGTATCTGTCGGTCCGCTACGGCCGGAACCAGAACTCACAGCCGTACGGCGCCAATTCGCAGACGCCCGTGAATGGCTGGGGCAACAGCAAGAACTCCTTCAACTCGATCAACGTGAACCACAACACGGTGTTGGGCGGCGACAAACTGAACGAGTTCATCTTCCAGTACGCGGATTTTTCGAACAACATTTCCGCCAACAGCACTGACCCCTACCAGTCCTTTCCCAACGGCGTGACCGTGGGCCAGAGCCCGAACACCCCGCAGACCACCGAGCAGAAGAAGTGGCAGTTCCGCGATGACTTCTCGTGGCACGTGACGGGCATGGGCGGCGTCGGCCACGACATGAAGGTCGGCGTGAACTTCATCAACGAACCGCGCCTGTTCATCACGTTCAACTCCGGCAAGGGCGTCCTGCAGCACACCCACCTGGACAACACGGTGAACGGCCCCCTGTCGACCGTCGTCATGAATGACGGCGACGCAGCGGCCAACATCCCGCTGAAGCAGTTTGCGACGTATTTCCAGGATGACTGGCGTGTGACCGACCGGCTGACCCTGAATATCGGTCTGCGGTACGACCTGATCACCGGGTATCAGTTCGATCAGTCCAAGAACCCCAACTTCGTCATCATGCAGGCCGCCGGCAAGGCCGGACAGCTGCAGGGAATCAGAGGCCTTGAGAACTTCGGCCTCGACCCGAAGAACGACACCAACAACTGGCAGCCGCGCCTGGGCTTTGCCTATGACGTGAAGGGCGACGGCCGGGACGTCATTCGCGGCGGCTGGGGTATCTACATGGACATGGCGTACACCAATGCCAACGCCCTGTTCGCCGCCAGCGATGCGACCGGCAAGGGATTCGGCGCCGTCCTGTCGGTCGACAATCAGTCGGGAATCCGCAACGCCGACAACTCGTTCTATCGCGTGGGCCAGCCGGTGGCGAACATCTCGAGCCAGAACCAGGCAAACCCGAACGTGAAACCGTTGTTCGGACAGTTCACCGACCCCCGTCTGCAGATGCCGTACACGCGGCAGGCGAGCATCGGCTGGTCACATCAGTTGATGGCCAACACCGTGATCACGGTGGACGCGGTTCGGGCGGACGGACGAGACCTGAATACGCGTCCCCGCATCAATACGCGCATCATCCCGAGCGGCGCACGTCGGCTTGCGTTCCTGGGCGTCAACCCCAACGCGGCAGGCACTCGAGCGGCGATCTCCGAGGGCAAGAGCGAGTACACGGCCGCCATCTTCGGCCTCAAGCGGCGGATGACCAACGGCCTCGACTTCACGGCCACGTACACCCTGGCGGAGGCCAAGAGCACCATCGGCACGGCGGTGGATGAACTCAACTCCAACAACCTGCAGGACGCCACGCTCCTTTACGAGGATCCGAAGGTGTTTGGTCCCACCAGCCGTACCGACGCCCGTCACTCGGGCACGATCGCGGCCGTGTGGACATGGCGCGGTCTTTCGGTGGCGCCGTTCTACATCTTCAAGTCACCGCTCCCCGTGTCGATTATCGAAGGGCTCGACACGAACCGGAACGGCGAGCGCAATGACCTGCCGGCCAAGGCCTACCAGTTCGCTGGCGTGGGCAAGGCGCCGAAGGAGATCGGCGACTGTGAGACATGGAACTGCGGCCGTGGCGCGTGGCGCACCCAGTTCAACCTGCGCGTGGCGAAGGCGTTTTCTTTCGGTGTGGGCCGCCACACGGCGCGTATCGAGGCCATCGGCGAGGTGTTCAACCTGTTCAACGCGAGCAACCCGTCTGGCTTTGTGACCGGACGATTGCTCGGCACCGGCGCTGCGAACCCGAACTTCCTGCAGCCGACCAGCTACTCAGGTGATTTCCAGCAGCCTGAACAGCGCGTCGGTCAGATCGGACTCCGGATCAGCTTCTAGTTTCAACGCACTGACACGGCGGGCGCGGCAGACCATCGCCGCGCCCGTCGTGTGTACGGCTGTCTCGCGCATAGCCGGTCGATCTCGACGTGCAATTCCTGCGCGGGGCGCACTCAGGCGAGCGGCAACGAGACCACGAACGACGCGCCCTTCCCAACCTCGCTCTCGACCCAGATGCGTCCGCCGTGCGCGGCCACCACCTTGCCGACGATGGCCAGGCCAAGGCCCGTGCTCTTTTCCCCGGCCGTCGTCCGAGATCGCTGGGCTGCCGGTCGAGCGTGAGCCGCCCCGCTTCGATCGTCGTCACGTCCAGCAGGTCGTCGACCAGCGTCGAGATAGCTGCGAGTCAGCGAGGCGACGGCGGGGTCGGGCCGTGTGGTCATTGGATACCTCGTATCCGATTGTATACCTCGCGCTCTGCAGGCCTGGCGATGAGTCAGGGAGCGTCGTTAACCCGCGCAGGCGGTCGGATCAACCTCACTGCGCAGCCCTCTGAACTGAGGTGTATTCTCAGGCGTGGCACACATGCTTCTTGACGCGCTTCGCGAGCACACGCGACCTCACCATCAGGCGATCGAACAGAACCGGCTCCTGTCCGAGGTCGTGCGGCCGACGTTGACACGGGACGTCTACGTCGAAGTGCTCGCGCGGTTCTACGGGTTCATGAAGCCGCTCGAGCACGAGTGGCTTCGGCACGGCACTGAGGCGGGACTTGGCGCGTTCCTCAAGAACCGCATGAAGACGGGACTCCTCGAACACGACCTCGCACAGATGGGGGTCCCCGCGGACGCGTTGTGCCGGATGCCCCAGTGCACCGAACTCCCGTCGTGCGACGGGCTCGCCAGGTGTCTGGGGATTCTCTATGTCATCGAGGGCTCGACGCTGGGCGGGCAGATGATCGCCGCAGCCGTCAAGAAATCACTGGGCGTCGACTCCGGAAGCGGAGGCGCCTATTTCGCCGGCTACGGCGCCTCCACCGGGACGATGTGGAAGGAGACCTGCCGCGTGCTTGAGGAGTACGGGCAGGACACAGACACCGCGCGGGCCGAGACCGTCGCCGCGGCGGCGGAGACGTTCGATACGTTACACCGATGGTTCCAGGAGCTGTGAGGCGGGCATGGACGTGAAGACCACATCAGAGGACGGATTTTGTGACGGCCAGCCGGTGGTACAAGCGGGCATACAGGCGTTCGGCATCCTGTTCGTACTGAGCCTCGACCGTGAAATTCTCCAGGTGAGCGTCAACGTCGAGACGACGCTCGGCATGCCGTGCGCGCAGCTCATCGGCACAGATTTCGCGGCGCTGGTCTCGTCCCCGGATCGCCAGGTTCTGGAACAGGCGTTCACGGACGGCGATGTCCGTTACCTGGACGGATGGGAGATCGAACTCGCCAGCGCCTCAGGCCCCAGACGGTTCGCGGTCTCCGTCTCGGTCGGTGCAGGGGATCTGGTGCTGGAGCTGGAATTCACCGATGGTGCATGGGATCCGCTGCGTGCGATCGTGATGCGGAATCGCCTGTCGACACTGTCGCTGGACATGAAACGGTTCCGCACGCTGTCCGAGATGTGCGACGCGACAACGGTCGAGCTCAAGTCCATCCTGGCCGTGGACAAGGTCATGGTGTACCGGTTCGACGACAGTTGGCACGGCACCGTCGTTTCGGAGGCGAAGGAAGCGGAGATGGAGACGTATCTCGATCTCCGTTTCCCCGCGACGGACATTCCGGCACCCGCGCGGCGTCTGTATGCACACAACCCGATCCGCATGATCCCCGATGCCGGGCACACCCCGGTACGTCTGGAGCCCGCGCGCAATCCGCGCACTGGCAAGCCGACCGATCTCAGCGCCTGCATGTCACGTGGGGTGGCTCCGGTCCATCTCGAATATCTGCAGAACATGGGCGTGACCGCGTCCATCTCGATCTCGATCGTGCACCACGATGTGCTGTGGGGGCTCATCGCGCTCCACCACCGCGCGCCGAAGACGCTGCACGCCTCCGTGCGGAACAGTCTCCGGCTGCTGTCTGAGTGTTTCGCCGCGCGGCTGACGACCCTCGACGCGGCTGAATCGAGGGAGGCGCTCGCTCGCCTCGTCGATTTTCGCCGGGCCGTGACCGATGCCGTCCGCCGTGACGACACGCCGGTGTCGATGCTCCTTCAGGAACTCGAAACAACGACGCGGTTGCTTGAGGCGCAAGGCATTGCCGTGCTGCTGGAAGGGCAGTGGTTCGTGCGCGGGGAGGCGCCCGCGCACGAGGAGCTTCTTAGGCTCGTCGCGTGGATCCGGACACAGGGCGAGGGGCAGGTCTACGTGACCCACGCCCTGTCGCGGGAGTATGACGGCGGCGACGCGATCAGGCGTACGGCGAGCGGGCTGGTGGCCGCCTCGATCACGGGGCGATTTGAGGACCTGGTGTTGTGGTTCAGGCCCGAAGTTGAGCAACTGGTGAAGTGGGGCGGAGACCCGAGCCAGACGGTGGTGTTCGAGGCGGATCGTCAGACGTATCACCCGCGACAGTCGTTCCAGATCTGGCAGGAAGCGGTGAGCCTCCAGTCGTTGCCCTGGACCGCACAGGAGCGGACGGTGGCCGCTGAGATCCGGCGAGCCGTGGCGGAAGCCATGCTCGACCTCCGATCGGCGAAGCTCAAGACGCTCAGCGGGATTGTGCCGATTTGTTCGTACTGCAAAAAAATCCGCGACGACAACAACTCCTGGCGCGTGATGGAGGATTACATCCAGACGCGGTCGAAGGCGAAATTTTCCCACGGCCTCTGCCCCGAGTGTTATGCGAGCGTCCTGGAGGCGGACGGATTGGGGTGATCACCGATGGGCCGTGTTCGTGCGGTCCTGCGGTGCTGCCGAGAGGATGATGGTGAAGGTGGTCCCCGTGCCCACCTCGGAGGTCACCGCGATGGTGCCTCCGTGCTCTTCGATCAGCCCCTTCGTAATTGACAGCCCCAGACCGGTGCCCTGCCGGTGTGACCCGCCGACCTGGTGAAATTTCTCAAACACCCGCGCCAGCTCCTCCGGGGGGATGCCCTCACCCTGATCGCTCACCGTCATGCAGACGCCGCCGTCGGCGGTGCCCGTTGCGCTGATGCAGACGACCGTGCCGGTCGCAGAGAACTTGACGGCGTTCGAGAGGAGATTGACCAGCGACTGGACCACGCGATCCTGGTCGACCCGAATGGCGGGCAGGGACGTCGCGACATCCGTGGTGATGGTCAGGCCCTTCTCGGTGGCCATCCCACGGACAGCGTCGACTGCCGAGTGCACCAGTGCGGCTGCCTGAGTGGTGCTGAGCGAAAGTGCCATCTGCCCGGCTTCGATCTTCGCCACATCGAGGATGTCGTTGATGATGCGGATGAGCCGGCCCGTGTTGTTGAGCGCCACCGTGACCAGGGCCCGGCTATCCTCGCCAAGATGCGTCTCCTCATCGGCCAGTACCAGCTGCAGGGAGCCGCGAATGGATGTCATTGGTGTGCGCAGTTCGTGACTGACCGTGGAGACGAATTCGCTCTTGAGCCGGGCCACCTCATAGAGCGCACTGACGTCCTGAAACCCGACCACCGCGCCGGTCACACAGTGCTGTGCATCGCGCAGTGGCGCGGCGCCGAGGAGGATGGGCAGTCTGCGTCCATCGGGCAGTTCGAGCAGGAACTCCTCGCCAACGACGGTGTCACCTGACATGGCGCGCATGGCCGGCCACGACGCCGGCGGAAGGGGCTCCCCTGACCGGCTCTTCACGGTGGTGTGGTGCCAGAAGCGGCGCACGTCCGCCGGGTCGCCCCCGTGCTGGCCCACCAGGTCCCGGGCGGCATCGTTCTGAAACTCGATATCGCCACGGCTGTCAGCCACGATCAGCGCCGCCGGCACCGCATTGAGCACGTGCAGCAGGTCTGCGTGTTGCCGCCGCGACAGGTCGAGCATGCGCCGCAAGTCCAGCTGTGTCATGACCTGGCGACTCAGGACCTGCAGCAACGCGCGCTGGTCGTCGGTGAGCTGCCTGGGTACGCGGTCGAGGACGCAGAGCGTGCCGAGCCCATGCCCGTCGGCCGTCATGAGCGGGGCGCCGGCGTAGAAACGGATGTTGGGATCGCCCAGCACGAGCGGATTGTCACAGAACCGGTCGTCGAGCAAGGCGTCTTCGATCACCATCAGCTCGGGGCTGGCAATGGCATGCGCGCAGAAGGCCTCGTCGCGCGCAGTCTCGGGAAGGTCCAAGCCGATCTTGGCTTTGAACCACTGGCGCTGGCTGTCCACAAGCGTCACGAGCGCCATCGGCATGCCGAGGAGCCGCCCGGCGAGTGCGACCAATTCATCGAAGGCCGCCTCGGGTGGGGTGTCGAGGATCTGGTAACTGTGCAACGCGCGAAGGCGCTCGGATTCGCGAGGCAGTACCGGCGGAAGGGCGATCGCAGGCTGGCTCATCCGCCGGCCAAAATCTCGCGGATGCGGTCACCCAGCGTCAAGGCATCAAACGGCTTGAGGATGTAGCCCAGGGCCCCGGTCACCAGTCCCTTGTCGCGCTCGAACCCCTGCGACTTGGCCGTCATGAAGATCACGGGGATGTCCGCGGTGGAGGGGTCTGCCTTGAGCGCGGCGCAGGTCTCCGGACCATTCATCTCCGGCATCATCCAGTCGAGCATGATGATGTCGGGCCGCTCAACCGCCAACTGGGTGAGGAGCTCGCGCCCGTTGGACACGACCTGTACGCGGAAGCCGGCCTTTTTCAACGACAGCCGTGCCACCAGCTGGATGTCCGGATCGTCCTCCGCCATCAGGATGAATTGGCTCATGTCTCCTAGAATACGCCACCACCAGGCTGCGGCAGCAGAGTCACGGCGCGTCATTATGGCGTAGACTCGGCCGATGTGCTCCCGACTGCGGCGGAGTGGCGTGGCACTCGTGCTGCTGGTGGCCGCCACCGCCATGACTGGTGCCTCGACTGATTCACCGCCGATTTTTGGCGTCAAATACGGCAATCAGGGTTGGGATCTGCAGAGTGTGCGCGCGCTGGAATCCTGGCAGGGCCGCACCCATGAAGTGCTGGTGCTCTTCACCAATTGGGATCGGCGTCGCGACGTGCAGGACAACTTGTTCGATCAGCAACTGCCCGCGATCTGGAAACACGGATCGGTCCCGCTGATCACGTGGGAGCCGTACACGGGCGACACGACGCCGTCCGACATCGTGAGTCGCATCGGCAGCGGTGCGTACGACGACTACGTCGCTGACTGGGGGCGACGTCTTCGGGAATTCCTCGCCGGTACGGACCGGCGTCTGGGCACCGACGACGACCGTCGAGTCTATCTACGCCTCGCGCACGAGATGAACGGCAACTGGTACCCGTGGGGACAACGTTCGCCGGAGCGTTTCATCGCCATGTGGAAGCGCGTGCGTGCCATATTTGCTGACCTCGGGCTCGGCCCCACGCACGTGCAATGGATGTGGTGCGTGACCAACACCGACCACGGCCCCTTCGCGGCTGAGGCCTATTACCCCGGTGATGGCTTCGTGGACTGGGTGGCGGTGGACGGGTACAACTGGGGCGCGTCGACGCGTACCTCGAAGTGGCAGACCCCTGCCGAGGTGCTTGGCTCCATGGTCTCGAGAGTCCGGGCCGTGGCCTCGACCAAACCCCTCGCGCTCGCTGAAGTCGCCTCGACGAGTCTCACAGCCAATGGCGACGACGCCGACGCGAAGGGCCGGTGGATTACCGACCTGTTCGCGTGGGTCCGGAACCAACCCGTCCGGATGGTGTGCTGGTACAACGTTGACCGTGACGCCGAGTTTGCCGCCTTTGGCGGCGTGAAGGGAGACACGACCCTGACGGCATCCGGCCGCACCCTGCAGGTGTACTCCGCGTATCGGGCCGCCGTGCAGGGGTTGGGGCCGGCCGTCTCCACGAGCGAGCGTCGGCTGTTGACCGACCAGCGATTCGGAGGTCAGTGACAGATGGTCCAGCGGCCAATGCTCGACCCTGGCGTCTGGGCGTCGCTTCGGGCGCTTGATGATGATCCGGCGTTTCTCGACGAGCTGATTGATCTCTTTGTGGACGATGCCCTGCCACGCGCGGAGCGCGTGCGCGCCGCCCTGGCCACCGGCGATCTGCGCGCGGCGCAATCGGCAGCACACTCGATCAGGGGGACCGCCGGCAATATTGGCGCCTCAGAAGTTGCGGCGATGGCCACCGACCTCGAACACGACCTCGACGCTGGAGTGCCCGTGTCGACCGAGCGCGGGGATCAGTTGCACGAGGCGCTGCAACGAGTGGTGACCGCGCTGCAGGCGAAGCGGTCGCGCCCGCGCAGCTGAAGACTCGAATGGAGGTCGACGCGTCAGCGTCGCTCGAACGCCAGCAACGCGATGTCATCGGCGGCCGGCGCGTCACCACGGCGGAGCCGCAGCATCGCCCCGAGCGACCCGCAGACCTCGGGCAGGGCCACACGCGCGCGTTCGACAAAGTATCGACCGAGGTTGTCGTGCCCGAACCGGACGCCGTTGGCATCGAGGTCTTCGGTCACCCCATCCGTATAAAAGAGCAACCGATCCCCCGCGGCCAGCGTACAGGTCGCTTCGTCGAAGGTGAGGCCAAATCCCATCCCGATGACCGGACCACCGGCCTCCAGCCGGACCACCTCTCCCGACGTCGTGATGAGCAGCGGCGGGGGATGTCCGGCCGCGCTGTACCGCACCTGCCCGGTCGCCGGATCCACCACGGCAATCACAATGGAGAAATATTTGCCGAACCGTTCGAAGGGGTATTCCACTTCGAGCGAACGGAGGATCGCGGACGGTGACGGTGAGGCGTCGGGTGTCTGCGTCGCGGCAAAGGAGGAGAGCCACTGCGCCAGGGACATGGTCAGCAGCGCCGACGCGACACCGTGCCCGCTGACGTCCGCCATGTAGACGAGTGTGGCGCCGCCCGGCAATTCGAGTGCGTTGTAGATGTCGCCACCGATGGCGAGCGAGGGCTCAAACACCGAGCCGCAGATCAGGCGGGAATTGGTGAGGTCCACGCCCGGCAGGAGGTGCTTCTGGACCTCCGCTGCCGCGCGCAGTTCCTCCAGCATGAGTTGTTCACGAATCACGAGCTGGGCATTGGACCTCGAGAGTGAGGCCGCGAGGTGACGGATGCGCAGTTGGGCGCGCACACGTGCCAATACCTCCTGTGGATCAAAGGGTTTGGTCACGTAATCGGCCGCACCCAGTTCCATCCCCCGGACCTTGTCGGCGATGGTGTCAAGCGACGAGATGAGGACCACGGGAATGTCATGGGTGCCGGGATCGGCCAGCAGGCGTGTCAGGATTTCGTACCCGTCCAGCCCGGGCAACACGATGTCGAGCAGGACCAGATCGATCGTGTGTGAT
>ENA-ORBV01003163-ORBV01003163.1-microbial-mat-metagenome-genome-assembly--contig:-NODE-3163-length-33489-cov-13.210793_pt1 | contig 33489 bp, 32 predicted proteins | sample MGYA00237777_ERZ505514 | MGnify/ENA primary metagenome ERZ505514 (study PRJEB26160, sample SAMN06269048) | microbial mat metagenome | isolation source: Oligotrophic lake microbial mat | place... | reverse complement strand
CTATTGGATTGCAGCAAGCTGATCGATCGATTCCAACTTCATATTCCCGACTGGCTAGAAGTTCTCAAACTAGCGATCGAATCTCATTAACCCGATTTGGGAAAGATATCTTAAGTACGACGCAGCCAATATCTGTTTTAAATAGCCCATGAATTTCACCAGAGCGAAAAAGTCAATTTCATGTAAGATGGCGCTGGGAATTATTTGACATAAAATGTGCTTTTTTGTCTTGTTAAGCTGTAAGCGATTTGGGCATCATAAGTTCGCATGTCCGAGCGTGTCCGTCTAGGGTGAAGAATTTATGCGTTACGGTTATTGGTTTTCTGGTTGTCTCGTTTGTTTAGTTTCTAGTTTGGTTACTAGCTTTAGTTCTGCTTCGATCGTTCAGGCGCAAGTCAGCGTTGAGAAAATTTCGATCGCACAGTCAAACCCGCCGCCCCCATCTCAACCCAAGCTAGAAACTCCTGACCAGCTATTAGAGCGAGGTTCGGCTTTTATTCGGTTTGGCAACTTAGATGGGGCGATTACTTCTTTTCGCGCTGCTATAGCCCAGAAACCTGACTTTACTGCCGCACATTACAACTTGGGCTTAGCTTTGGCTCAGAGTGGCAAATTGCCTGAGGCGATCGAATCTTTTCGGCGTGTTACCCAACTCGATCCAAACTTTGCGACCGCCTATAGCAATCTCGGTGCGGCATATCTCCAGATCGATAATCTACCTGAGTCGATCGAATCGCTCAAAAAAGCAATCAAGCTCGACCCGAAGCTAGCGATTGGGCATTACAACTTAGGGTTAGCCCTGAAGCAGCAAGGTGATATTCCAGGCGCGATCGGTTCTCTGCGTCAAGCCCTCAAGCTTTATCCCAATTCGCCTGAGACTAACTACAATCTGGGTTTACTGATCCAAGCTAAAGGTGACTTTAATGAATCTGTGACGCTTTATCGTAGATCGATCGAACTCAATCCCAACTACGCTGAGGCTCAATACAACTTAGGTGCGGCGGTTTTGTTGCAAGGGAAAATTGATGAGTCGATCGAGGCTCTCCAACAAGCGACCAAGCTTAAAAAAGACTACGCTAATGCTCATTACACCCTAGGAATCGCTCTGGCAAAAGCAGGTAAAAAACAAGAAGCGATAGACTCTTTCATTCGGGCAAAAGCTTTATTTAATCTCCAGCAAAACCCACAATGGGCAAGCCGCAGTGAGCAGCAAATCCAACGACTAAGGAGTCAAAGCTGAGGCAAAGATAAATTTCTAAGGCAAGGAATTAATCACAAGTCAGCTAACAAATCTGGGGCGTGTTGCTCGATCTCATCGATACAACCAGTTAATCCCAAAATCACACTCTCCTCTGGGGCTGGAGTTGAATATCCAAAGCAAAATTGTAGAGATCGATCGCAACTAACCATCGGCAAGATGCGATCTCGCACAAATTCAAAACCTTTTACCTTAATCAGTTTCAGAATGATTTGCTCTAGGCAAACGACTCGTCCACATAATCGCTGATAGATCGCCTCTGGAATTACTGAGAGTGCTTTCATGCAGTTTTTATCCCCAGTCAGCAATAAAAAATCTGCCTGAGATCGGGTTGCTGCAATCAAAGCCGCCTCCCCTTCATGGATTCCTTCAATTTTCTTTAACTGAATTAATTCCTCTGAACTTGCCTCATATTGACCAACACTAGCTGAAGTGCAAGCATGAACTAGTTCAATTACCGCCGCCAAGACTGGATCGGGAGACTTCCCCTTTTTCTGTTGCTTACCTCGGAAGAAAAACTTGGCAGTAGGCAGAACTTGCAGATTTGTTTTCTTGATTTGTAATGTATCGATCGCCTCATCAAATAGCTGAAAAGCTGCCAATTTGTAGGTGATGTCATTATCTAAAAAACAAACCTTAGCCAAGTGACTCACCCAACTGCCTCTAGCGTCAATCCCAGCATTGTCGCCAAATAATCTTGATTCTCATCTCCCAGTTTCTCCCAGTCAAGATTTGTGGTGAGATAGTGATTAATTTGTTGAGGAGCATTTGCATCTGGCTCTAGAATTTTTAGTGCATTTTTTGCTGTTGCCCAAATAATCCCCTTATCTTTTGGCTGATTAGCACGGTTGGCTCGATTCCAAGAAATATTTAAAGCAACTACACCAGAACTAACACAATCCCTAGTTCCTAACTCATCAGAATTACTTGCTAATTCTTCACCACTTAAAAACTTTTGCCAAAGGTCATAGCTAATGCCAGACTTACCTAACAAAAGTTCGGCAGCAACCTGATTTGCTTCATACTCGTCACTATCACTGCTTTCTAGCTCAATTGCCTCATCAACCAATATCCCATCTCGATCGATATGCCCTTTTAAAATATGTCCTAACTCATGGGCAATAATAAACAAGAGCCTAGCTGGCGATGGGTCTTTAAGGCTAACTAAAATGACAGGACGGCTGTAAAAATAGGCAACCATGCCTTGAAATTTATGCACACCAGACGGAAATTCAGAAAAATGAATCACTGGAATGCCTTGCTGCCAGCAAAAAATTAACACCCCTTCTAAATCAACCACATCATGTTTTGTGAGGATCTGCTGACGAATAGCCTCTACCGATAGCCCATCAATTGGTTGATAAGGTTGTAGACAAGCATAGGAGACCATTTCCGCAATCTTTGCTGACAAAACACGCGGAATCATCAGCTTTTCTTTGTTTGTGCCATCTTTGAGCTTATATTTTGGCTGACAGGTCAGTTCAAATACTGGTTTAGTATCAACCGCCAACAGCGATCTCAGATCGAGATTTAACCGACGGGAAAGATACAAAGCTCCCTCAGCCAGAACTCCTGAAGTAGCATCAACTTCTTTAGTCCACCAATCGGGTAATATTTTGGTTTGAATATATTTTTTAGGAAATCCAATGTCAGCTAAGCGATCGTATAAGTCTGACATTTGAAGCTGAGTTTGTGTCATAGCAACCTCCCAACATGTAATGCTCTATCTTGAATTTTAAGTTTTAGAAAACTCTTTAATATTTTGAAAATCATCCTAAGAATTGGAGTGTGAGACATAGACTTTAATTATCTCACTTTTTCCCAAACTGCACGGTTCTTGCCACGAAATCGTAACATGGAGAAGTTAGTGCCACCTAGGATCGAGTAATTACGGAAATGCAACAAGGACAAAAAATCGATTTAGAAATTACCGATCTCGCTGATAGCGGTGATGGGGTGGGTCGCTACGAAAATTTAGCTATATTTGTGCCCGATACCGTGCCAGGCGATCGAATCACTGCCAAACTGACATTCGTGAAGCCGACTTTTGCCCACGCTTCGATCGAAAAAGTAAACGATCCCTCGCCCCATCGTGTGCGCCCCAACTGCATCGTCGCCGATAAATGTGGTGGCTGTCAGTGGCAAGCTGTGAGCTACGATTACCAACTTCAATCCAAGCAAAATCAAGTTGTGCAAGCGTTACGACGGATTGGTGGATTTGAGCCAGATCGGATTGATGCCGCGATCCAACCAATTTTAGCCGCCGCCGCACCGCTCCATTACCGCAACAAAGCCACGTTCCCGTTAGCCGTCGATCCAGATGGCAAAGTTCGTGCTGGCTATTATCAAAAAGGCAGCCACAAACTGATTAACCTGAATCAATGCCCCGTGCAGGACGATCGACTCAATCCGTTGCTTGCCGAGATCAAAAGAGATATCCAAAAGCGCGGTTGGCAGATTTATGACGAACAAAATCACACTGGGCTGATGCGCCATTTCAGTTTGCGAATTGGCAGACATACGGGCGAAATTTTGTTGACGCTGATTGCCACTGAGTGGGAGTTACCGCATTTAGATAAACAGGCGGAGCTATGGCTAAAGGAATATCCCGAAATAGTGGGAGTCTTGCTGAATCGCAATCCAGATCGCACTAACACGATCTTCGGTAAGGATACACGTTGCATTGCTGGCAAAGACTATCTCGAAGAGAAGTTTGCGGGACTGGGGTTTCGACTTAGAGGTGACACTTTCTTTCAGGTTTATACCGAGCAAGCTGAAGCCATGCTGGTGGCGATTCAGTCGGAATTGAACTTACAGGGTACAGAAGTCCTGATCGATGCTTATGCTGGGATCGGGGCGTTGACGCTGCCTTTAGCGGAACAAGTGAAACAGGCGATCTCGATCGAAAGCCAACCTCAAGCCAGTAGCCAAGCTGCCCTAAATGCTCAACTCAACGGCATTACCAACATCGATTTTCATACAGGTACGGTTGAGACTGTTTTGCCGACTTTGGAGATTCAGCCCGATATCGTATTGCTCGATCCCCCACGTAAAGGTTGTCATCCTGATGCGATCGAGTCTTTACTCAAAATTCGATCGCCCCGTCTTGTCTATATCAGTTGTAATCCTGCAACGCTTGCCCGTGATTTGAAACTTTTATGCATAGATGGAGCCTATCAGATCGATCGAATCCAGCCGATCGACTTCTTCCCACAAACATCTCATGTTGAATCGATCGCTTTTTTAAGTCTTAAATCTTAAAATTAACTACAAATTTATATAGAGTTTGTTGTTAAATTTGCAGACACAGAACGCTAAGAGGTGCAAAGTTAGAGTTCTGATTTGTAAATGAGTTGTGTGGAGGAAATTTTGAATAAGCTTTTGACTACTAGAATGCCTTTAAAGCCAACTTTAAAACATCGATCGATCCGAAAATCTAAAGTGAACTGGAGTTACTGTCTCCCTGTCGCTGCCTTGATTTCAGTGTTTTGGGTCTACGCCGCGATCGCCCAAAATACTGCTGCACCAGCACCTACGTCCTCTCCTGCCCCTGTAGACATGAATATGGATCTGAGGGTGGGACTCGACACAATGTGGACGATGATTACGGCGTTTCTCGTGTTTTTTATGAACGCAGGATTTGCTCTAGTCGAGTCAGGTTTTTGTCGGCGTAAAAATGCGGTTAATATCCTAGCGAAAAACTTAATCGTGTTTGCGATTGCCACGGTAGCTTACTGGAGTATCGGTTTTGCGATCATGTTTGGCGATGGTAATAGTTTTATCGGCTTCAATGGTTTTTTCCTCGCAGGTGAAGACAATAGCCCTTTAGTAAATAAAGACTATAAAGGGGTTTATAGCGCGCTTAACTGGACAGGCATTCCGCTGCAAGCTAAGTTCTTTTTTCAACTTGTATTTGCTGGCACAGCCGCCACAATCGTCTCAGGTGCTGTGGCAGAGCGGATCAAATTTGTATCGTTTTTAGTATTTAGCTTCTTTTTGGTGGCAATTAGTTATGCCGTAACTGGGCATTGGATCTGGGGCGGCGGCTGGCTGTCGAAGATGGGCTTTTATGATTTTGCTGGTTCTACCGTGGTTCATGCTGTGGGTGGCTGGGCGGCGCTAGTTGGCTCAGCCGTATTAGGATCTCGGCTTGGACGCTATTCTGAAGAAAGTACAGGCGCGATGCCTGGACATAATATGGGTTTGGCAACTTTGGGTTGTCTGATTCTCTGGTTGGGCTGGTTTGGGTTTAATCCAGGCTCGACTATGGCACTCAACCCGAAGCTGATTTCGCAAATTGCCTTAACCACAAACATGGCAGCCGCAACAGGCGGGATCGCAGCTACGGTAGTCGCTTGGCTGTATTTGTCCAAACCCGATCTATCGATGATTATTAACGGTATTCTCGGTGGACTAGTGGCAGTTACGGCTTCCTGTGCTTTTGTCAGCGTTATTGATGCTGCGATTATTGGGGCGGTGGCAGGAACGATCGTAATTTTTGCCGTGGTGTTCTTCGATCGACTGCAAATTGATGATCCTGTAGGCGCATTATCAGTTCACCTCGTCAATGGCATTTGGGGGACTTTAGCCGTAGGTTTATTCAGTCGGGGTGAGTTTTTTGGGGCGGTGCCTGCACCTAAGCTGGGTCTGTTTATGGGCGGTGGAATGGAGCAATTAATCACTCAGTCGATCGGGGTTGTGTCGGTGGGCGGATTCACTGTCCTGTTCAGTTTCGTGGTGTGGTATACGATCAGTATTTTAGTCGATGGGATCAGAGTCCCACCTGAAGAGGAAATCAAAGGTTTAGATGTGGGCGAACATGGCATGGAAGCTTACAGCGATTTTGCCCGAGAATCGACGGAAGAATATTAGGTAATCATTCCAACCGCCTAGATATGAGCAAATGTATGATCTGATACAAAGTCTCTCGCTCATGTCTGGTGTGATCAATGTCATTGTATAAATAATTTGAATGTGTAGTCACTGTGAGGAAGTTTAATCGTGTTGATTTCTAAGCTACAGTCTGCGAAGAAAAGAAGGAATTCGGTGAATTGGACTTATTGTCTACCTCTAGCTTCACTGATCTGCGTATTTTGGGTCTATGCAGCAATTGCCCAAGCACCTGCTGCACCTGCGCCGCCAACTGTCCAAGAGCAACTAGATAGCCTGAATGTCGGACTAGACAGTATTTGGGTGATTATTGCGGCTTTCTTAGTGTTTTTTATGAACGCTGGATTTGCCCTCGTGGAGTCTGGCTTTTGTCGTCGCAAAAATGCCGTTAACATTCTGGCAAAGAATCTAATCGTATTTGGGATTGCTACGGTGGCTTACTGGGCGATCGGGTTTGCCTTCATGTTTGGCGATAGTGGTGGCAACAATCTGATTGGACTGGCAGGATTTTTCCTCGGTGGGGAAGACAATAGCCCTGCGATCGGTGATGCCTATAAAGGAGTTTTTCCTGGGCTGAGCTGGACTAGTATCCCGCTTGAAGCGAAGTTCCTGTTTCAACTCGTGTTTGCTGCAACTGCTGCCACAATTGTCTCTGGAGCTGTAGCAGAGCGGATTAAGTTCATTGCCTTTTTGATTTTCAGCTTTTTGCTTGTCGGCATAGCCTATGCTGTCACAGGTCACTGGATCTGGGGCGGTGGCTGGTTAGCAGATATGGGCTTTTATGATTTTGCTGGCTCTACGGTCGTGCACTCGGTCGGTGGCTGGGCAGCGCTCATCGGTGCGGCAGTAGTTGGGCCACGTTTGGGTCGATATACCGAAGATGGCAGAGCCAGAGCTATTCCAGGGCATAACATGGGATTTGCAACGCTCGGATGCCTCATCCTTTGGCTGGGCTGGTTTGGATTTAATCCAGGCTCCACGATGGATGCAAATCCAAGACTGATCGCTCACATTGCTTTGACTACTAACATGGCGGCGGCAACTGGTGGCATTGCTGCTACCGCTGTTGCTTGGCTATATTTAGGCAAGCCCGACCTGTCAATGATTATCAACGGGATTTTGGCTGGTCTAGTTTCGATTACGGCTGCTTGTGCTTTTGTAAGCATGACCAGTGCGGCAATTATCGGTGCGATTGCAGGTGTGATTGTTGTCTTTGCAGTCGGTTTCTTTGATTCGCTCAAGATCGACGATCCTGTCGGTGCGACTTCTGTTCACCTTGTTTGCGGCGCATTCGGCACTCTATGTCTTGGCATATTCAGTCAGGCAGATGCCTTTGGTGCGGCTCCTGCTCCAAAAATGGGTCTATTCTTTGGCGGTGGCTTTGAACAGTTAATGTATCAAGCTATTGGCGTTGCCGCTGTAGGTGGCTTTACCGTCGCATTCAGCTTTATTGCTTGGTATGCAATCGCCGCTGTCACAGGTGGGATTAGAGTCCATGCTGAAGAAGAAGTTAAGGGACTCGATATCAGCGAACATGGTATGGAAGCCTATAGTGGTTTCTTTAAAGAAGCCTTAGATGGCGACCAAAGCTAGTTTTTTAGCTTTCTCGAAGCTCGGTCAGCCTTGACCGAGCTTTTTTTTAATCTAAAATTACGATCGAACCAGGATAACGAACTAAAACTCGATCGCGTTCTCGACTGGCACTAAATCGATCGATGTAGCTGGCAACTTGAGCGTATCTCTTTCTCTGATACAAACGGGTGGTCGCACTAGGAAACTCTTGCCTAATCTGGATCAGAGAAGCATTAGACACTACAGGTAAAAGAAGCTTGAATTTCCCCCCAGAGATATTGCCAGGGTTGGGATCTGGGATTGGTGTTACTACAGGCGGAAAAGCATTGAGAGCTTGAATGGCTCGCGGATCGACATAATCAGAACTAAATCCACGACTACGCAGCGAACTCACGAGATTATTGGCAGTGTTCACACTCACCAACGGTGCTGCCAAAACTACCTGACGATTGTTAAAAGCGGCGGATTGAGCATTGATGCCTGTAATTGCGGAAACTTGTTGAAGTGAGAGCATGGGATTTATGGACGAAGGCTCGGCAATCACGGATACGCCTGCAATCTGGTTAGGGATGGGTGTACCAGGCGAGAAAGACTGCGCGATCGCGTCAAAGCCAAGCTGACGTAACTGATTCACCCTAAAAGCCGAAGCATCGATACTATTAAAATAGCCAAAAGAAGTGACGGACTGTGACAAATAAGTACATGGTGCGGCCGCGATCGACAAATATTGAGGTATGGCAGTATAAATAGGGTTACTGACAAGCACCATATATCTAGATCGGCTCAACTGCTCACAAGACGCTGTTGGTGTGGCAATCTGAGCAAAAGCCCGATCGACGAACAGACTCAAGGTTACTGAAAATGTAACTGACAATGCAACTGATAAACCCAGGCGACTATGCATAATCTGGCTTGCCTACGCAACTTCATGTAGCAAATCATAGTATCCAATCAGCAATTACAGCAATCCAATTTAAAAGGCTGTAAAGAATCATCAGAAAATCCAAGCGGTGATTATTCGCGGCTAAACTTTCTACAGATAAACTTCCTGTCCTGACTGGGTAAACCTGACTTCGTAGACATCTAGAGAGCTGTTTTTAGTTAAAGTCGCTTCGATCGACTTAAAAAGAGCGAATTGCTCACAACTTGATAGGGAAGTAATCCGCCGTTCTGAACTGGGATCGACTTTAATGTCTACGGTCGCAACGCCGTTATCCAATTTTACGTCGTAGCCTTTAACCTTAAAATCAGAAATAACTTGCTGTTCAAGTACGTCTTTTAAGGTCACTGCCACCATTTTCTCGCTTGCTTCTTTGGGTATTTGTTTGGTTTCGGCGACCAAATTTTGGCAGAGATCGTCAGCTCGAAAAATCTTGATCGCTGTAGTTTTAACTGGAGTTTTAGTTAGCAGCTTTAGCTTTTTCGGCTGAACAGGAGGTGGCAACTCAGCTTTTGCGGCAATAATCGCAGGACTGAGCTTTTCACTTAAGCTTGGCGTAACTCGATCGTTAACTGTCTGTTGCAGAGACTGGCAGCTACCACATAATAAGCTCACACTAAACAAACATGCCAATAGCTTTTTCATAATTGCCTGAAAGGTATTGCTTCTAAGGCTAATGACTATTAAATCCCAAAATTGTTTCCCCTAAACATTCTCAAACCGAAATACGATATTCCATGATATTTTCTTGTTTAAAGCGCGATCGAGGATTGGGCTATTAGCTGTTAGCAACCAACTTATTTTAAGCTCGATCGTGGCAAGATTTAAAACTAAAGAATTTGGTTTAGAAGTGTTGGAACGATCGATTTCGATCGATTCGATCGAAACCTTCACCACTATTACCTGAGATCGCTTCACCGATGATCGCGGCATTGGGAATTAAGTTGAGCAGAGATCGAGCTGCATCTGGTGCGAGACATAGAACTAACTCAAAGTCCTCACCACCGTATAGCACCCAGTCGATCGATCGATCGCCCGCGATTAACTCGATCGACTCTGGAATCGGAATTGCTGACCAGTCTAGTCTCGCCCCCACACCACTAGCTTTACAGATTTGGTCGATCGCATCGGCTAAACCATCGCTACTGTCCATCCCACTAGCTCGATCGCAAAATTGCCAGATCGAGGGCGGTACATCCAAACGAGGTTGGGGACGTTGATGGGCTTTGTGCAGTAAGTCGATCGACTCAGATGCAAGTTTCTCACCCAGTTCAGGATGTAGGAGTAATTCTAATCCTGCTTTTGACAAGCCATGTGGGCCTGTAATTAAGATCGCATCCCCGATCTGAGCTGTGTGGCGTTGAATCACTCGATCTCGCTGTACCTGCCCAAACGCCGTAACCGAGAGTGTAATCACAGTCGATCGAACCGTATCGCCGCCAACAAGTGCTGTGCCATATTGCTTGAGGCAATCCGTAAAACCTTGATATACGGATGTAATCCACTCTACAGGGGTTTCAGGTGGCAACCCTACAGCGATCACCACCCCCCAAGGTATTGCCCCCATCGCGGCTAAGTCCGACAAATTTGCGGCGGCGGCGCGCCAACCAACATCTTGGGGACTAGTTGTGACAGGACTAAAATGTACGCCATCAATCAAAATATCTGTTGTTACCACCAGCTCTCGATCGATCGGCATCGCGCCGAGCAAGGCAGCATCATCACCAACTAGATCGCTACAAAAAGGGCGAAATAGCTGCAAAAGCCCATGCTCGCCCAAGTCTCTGACAAACTGTGTCATTTAGTAATGGTTATTCGGTACAGATTGTTCTGGAGACTTCACAGCCACGACCAATACCGCTACAAGATTCCAGCGCATAACGTTCTGCCAAAGCTTCATTAGAACCCCAACCAGTCCCAGCCCCACCATCGTTAGATTCGGCAATGCTGCCGCAAGCATTTTTAAACCAGACTAGAGCGCGACAGTCTCCAGAATCAGAAACCTTATTACACTCACCGATCGCCTTACGTTCGGCTTGGGAGCGACTGCTGTAATTCCAGGCATATCCCTTATCACCAGTAGCACGCGATCGAGCGATCGCCCCAAAAGAGTCATCGGCTAGAGCACTTGTCGCCGCCAGTGTCACCATAGGGATCGCCATCAGCCCTGCACAGACAAGATTTCGGGTGATTTGACTACAGAATTTACCAATCATCGTGATAGTCTCCAAAAAATAAGGTTAGTTGTCGGCAAGATACTCACCTACTAATAGTTTCGCGATTAAATAGCAAAGGTGTCAAGCAGATCGATCGAATATTTTTCGGAATATCTTTTCCGAGCGCTGCCATTGATGGATCAACCATTGCTCCAGAGCCACAATTAACCGATCTAACCACAGAATAAACTGCATAATTGGATTATAGACATAACCGAGAAAAGTTGCCTGTGTCTCGATCCAAGCTTGCATCGGACGCGATCGCCGACCTCCTGTTTCGTCTTCAGTGGGAAATTCGCCTTCAATGCCATGGCGAGACAAATGACTAGTCGAAGTCTCGTGAGGTTTATGGATCGACACACCGCCCTGCTGAGCATTTTGGATCAGGGCTAAACTAGCGTCATCCCAAGCAGAACTTGTGGATAGTCGATCTGACTCTCGCTTACGAGAATGAGCTACGGGATACGGCCAGGGACCACTATCATCACCAAACAAATCCGCCATCGTCAGCCAGCTCTCCTCTGATTTTGACTCGACTCGATCGATCGAATCTAGTTGCTTACCCGATGATTTCTTACCGAAAAAATAATCGATCGCATCTCTAATTAACTGATGAATGCGTTCTCGCTTCTGCTCATAGCTGCGATCTGAGATTTGCGGATCGGTTTGCTGGCTAATTTGTCGATCTAGATCTGGAAACTGCTGTTGCCAAACTGCTAAAAACAACTTGTCAGACTTAGACTTCGATCGATTCGCGTGAGCCAAACTCGCTCGCTCTACCCACACAATCAACTGCTGGACTGGGCGCAAGAGCAGAGGAACTTTAACCTGCTGAGATTTTAATTGTGGATAGATCCGCTTCGCCGATTCCGTCAATGCGTACAGAGGATAGAGAAAAACTTTGGCGGTTTGATTACCAATTCGCTCGACGATCTCAGCCCAAAAACCTGAAGCTGTCTCAAACCCAGACTTAACCCGATCCTGTGCTAAATGCTCATAAAACTTCCTTACCCTTCGTCCTAACTGCACGGGCAAAGATCGATCGATCCAATTAAACAAATGACTTTGATAGCGTGGCATATAGCTTCATCCTTGCAGATCAATTTTGACATGGAATGCAGATTGCCACTGACTTTTCTTATTTTTCCTGTTCCCTTCTCCTCGAAGCAGAGGGGTTAGGGGTGAGGTCTGTCGGTTTTCCGTACAGCTAAAGCTACGATCGAGCGCGGTAAAATAAGAACCACCAATTACTCTAAGAGTTTATGATCCCAACCGTTATTGAACAATCTGGACGTGGTGAGCGCGCCTTCGACATTTTCTCGCGCCTCCTGCGGGAGCGGATCATTTTCTTGGGTCAGCAAGTTGATGACTCAGTTTCAAATGTGATCGTTGCTCAAATGCTCTTCCTCGAAGCCGAAGATCCTGAAAAAGATATCTTCTTATACATCAATTCACCTGGTGGGTCGGTCACGGCTGGTATGGCAATCTATGACACCATGCAGCACATTCGTCCCGATGTTTCGACAATTTGTGTTGGTCTCGCCGCCAGCATGGGTGCGTTTCTACTCACGGGTGGAGCCAAGGGCAAAAGAATGTCGCTGCCACACACCAGAATTATGATTCACCAGCCGCTTGGTGGCGCGCAGGGGCAAGCTACAGACATCGAGATCCAAGCAAAGGAGATCCTTTATCACAAGAGCCGTTTGAATGAGCTGATGGCTTATCATACGGGTCGCCCGATCGAACGGCTTGCTGAAGATACCGATCGAGACTTTTTTATGTCAGCCAAAGAAGCTCAAGCCTATGGTCTGATCGATGAAGTTGTGGTGCAAAGACCTTCGATCGGGCTCGCGGCATAATCGCTAGGTCGCCTAAAACATCGAAATCCGATCCAGATCTGGCAGTGCTATGTTCGGGCTGTCAGATTTTTTGGATTCGATCGTTTATGATCCTTAGTTAACAGGATCGTTAATTCATCAATAACTACTACAGGCAAAAGGTAAAAAATATGACATGGAGAGGAGCAACACAACCAATCGATCGGCTTTATGGCAGTTTGCCCTACATTTTGCCGATGTCTGCTGCCGTAATCTTTGGCGCTGCGCTGTTTCAACAAGTTCCACTTTTGGTTTATCCCTTCTTTCCCTTCATTTGGGTATTCGCGAATATCCTAAATTTCCCCGTAATTCCTCAGATTGGCATCACGGGGGAATTTGTGATTTTTATGTGCCTCTTCTTTTTTGTGATTAGAAGTGCTCGAATCAATCACTTCATTCGCTTTAATGCCATGCAAGCGATTCTCTTGCAAATCGTCTTGTTTATCGTCCAAATTCTGTTGCGATTCCTCGGTCAAATCCTCACTGGCATCCCATCTGCAACTTTCTTGTTTGAGATTTTAGCTAACACGATCTTCCTTGGCATGACCGCAGCTTGCGTCTATTGTGTATTTCAAAGTGCGATGGGTCGTTATGCTGAGATTCCTGCAATCTCTGACGCCGCCTATTCCCAAGTCCCCAGATAATCCCTAAATATCCAGTTAGTTAAATTATGTCTACTCCAAAATACGACCAGAAATATCACATCGTGACGTTTGGCTGCCAGATGAACAAGGCAGACTCAGAGCGCATGGCTGGCGTACTGGAGCATATTGGCTACACCCACACAGATGAAGCCGAGAAAGCCGACTTGGTACTGTATAACACCTGTAGTATTCGGGATAATGCCGAACAGAAGGTTTATTCCTATTTGGGTAGACAAGCGCGACGCAAGCAACTAAATCCAAACATTACCCTCGTCGTCGCAGGTTGTGTGGCCCAGCAAGAAGGGGAAGCTCTGATGCGGCGTGTGCCTGAATTGGATCTGGTGATGGGGCCGCAGCACGTTAATCGATTAGAAGATTTACTCGCTCAGGTTTTTAGCGGCAATCAGGTAGTTGCGACCGAAGAAGCTTACATCGAAGAAGATATCACCAAGCCCAGACGGAACAGTTCGATCGCCGCTTGGGTGAATGTGATTTACGGCTGTAACGAAGCCTGTACTTACTGCATCGTGCCGCGTGTGCGGGGTAAGGAGCAATCTCGATCGCCTGAGTCGATTCGCCAAGAGGTAGTATCTCTAGCCGCTCAGGGTTACAAAGAGATTACGCTGCTCGGTCAAAATATTGATGCCTATGGTCGGGATCTACCGTCAGGTGGAATTGGGCAAGGCGTGGGACATAAGATCACCCTCACCGATTTGCTCTATTACATCCACGATGTCGAAGGGATCGAGCGGATTCGGTTTGCCACCAGTCATCCACGCTATTTCAGCCCGCGCTTAATCCAAGCCTGCTTCGAGCTTCCCAAAGTCTGCGAACACTTCCATATTCCCTTCCAGTCGGGAGATAACGATCTGCTCAAAGCCATGGCACGCGGTTATACACATGAGAAGTATCGTCGCATTATTGATGATATTCGATCGATCATGCCCGATGCCGCAATCAGTGCCGATGCGATTGTCGGCTTCCCTGGTGAAACTGAAACCCAGTTTGAGCATACCTTACAACTCGTAGATGACATCAGCTTCGATATGGTGAATACTGCTGCCTATTCGCCCCGCCCTGGAACTGATGCGGCGGTTTGGCAAAACCAACTCAGCGAAGAAGTCAAGAGCGATCGACTGCAACGGTTAAATCATTTAGTCAATCAAAAAGCGGCGGATCGATCGAAACGTTATTTGGGACGCACTGAGGAAATCTTAATCGAAAGCATCAATCCCAAAAATCCCACCCAGTTAATGGGTAGAACTCGCGGCAGTCGCATCACTTTTTTAAATGACAATAATCCAGCCCTAATCGCGCAGGTACTCTCGCTCAAAATCACCGAAGCCCGACCATTTAGCCTCACAGGAGTCTTAGAGGACGTTTGAGCTTTGTGAGATAATATTCTTATACAGGTTTTCCTGAAAATTATGAGTATAAAATTTAAACTCTATCCTGAAAAAGCTGTCCAAGTTGCTGCCGCATTTTTAAAACAAAGCGGAGCTGTGATTAATAGCACTAGTCTTCTAAAGCTAATCTATATAGCTGACAGGAAATCTTTTAATGATTTTGGTACATCACTTACAACCGATCGCTATGTGTCAATGCAGATGGGGCCTGTTGCTTCGGTTATATATGATTTAATCGAACATGACGAACACCATAGCGATTCAGAAGCTCTCAAGATTTGGTCTGAACATATTTCATCGCGAGATCTCAACTATGATGTTCGATTAATCAAAGACCCTGGTGATGGCGAACTCTGTGAAGATGAGGATGCAATCATTCAAGATGTCTACGCTAAATTTGGGCATTTGACATGGGATAAACTAGTTGATTATGTGCATAAGTTTCCTGAGTGGCAAGATCCCAAAAATGACCCTTTGCACAGAAAATCTATTCCACTTTCGATCGAAGATATATTAAATGCCTTGAACAAGCCAGATCGAGAAATCCAAGCCATTCAAGCAGACGCAGCACGAGAATATTATTTAGACTCCGTTTTGCAGAATGCCTAGAGTCAACTGGGATCGCGTTTCAACAGTATGAAGCCTTCACGTTACCGAAATTTATCCGTCAACATTTCATGACTAAAACAGTCGATCGCAAGATAATCTCTACCTTATTCTTCATGATGGTTGTAGCCAGTTGTGAAATCTTTAATGCGATGACTGTGCTGGCTGACAATCCAAAAGCAAGACGATACCCAACAGATGCTGAAATCAAAAAAGCAATGCCTGAATTTCGCAGGCAAGTTCAGTACTGGGAGAAAGGAAGATCTCGATTTCAAAGAACTCAAGCTGAAATAAACGAGCTAGATGCATTTACTAAAGCTTGGGCGGGACGAAATCCAAACTCTTTACCTTTCCTTGGCGATTGGTCGAGTTCGGAGACGTTTACTACTATTTACCCTTCCACAGTCAAAGATAAGGTATGTGTAGTTACCTCAGGTGGGGGTACATCGGGCGGAAATGGAATAAGTGGGAATACTTACGTTGACTTAAACATAGGCAAAGTAATAAATAATCAAATTCGCACTTCTGATCTCGCAATCATCTTCAGACAAGGAAATTACTTGGGTACATTATTTGTCTATGGTAAAGACAATGTTGGGGTGGGTGCTTATCTTCCTCCAAAACGTCCACCAAAACTGTCTGAAATACATTTGATCGAAGATCAGTCAAAGTCCTCTCAGGAGAAATTATTGCGAGAATTTACTCAAGCTGGCTGTAAAGATAGCATTCCGTAATAGCGATGTGTTTTTGATTTAGAGTAAAAGCAGCAATGGAGGAAAATCTCATGACTCAAGTACCTTTGCCCCAACCACAGCTAGAGCCAACTGGGATTACGTCTGACCAGTATGAAGAGTTCACGTTGCAAAAATTAGAATTGAGGAATGGATTTTACGAATATGGCGGACAAGATGTCAAAGGTTTTCATTTAGCGGTGCTAACCAACATGGGTTTACGAGCAGCCGTCCGCGAAGTCCCAATATCGCTCTGGCTAGAGTCGATCGAAGAATATCTGTCACAGCATCCCAAACTCAATTTTGATTCCGATCTGGGTAAAACTATGCTGAATCGCTTCAATCGTGGCATGGAAGACCTCAAAGCCGTAGCAGATTACTTAGAGGAACAAGATAAAAACAATGACACAGACAATCGTTAAAACGCTTTACGGACAAGACTTTAACCTCTGGTTAGAGGAGACAGCAGCGCGTTTGAAAGCTAGAGATTTTGACAACTTAGATATTGATAATTTACTACAGGAGATAGAAGGTTCGGCGACTAGCGATCGACGCGAACTCAGGAATAGGTTAATCACCCTGTTAGAACACATCCTGAAGCGTTGTTACGTGGCAATGCCAAATGAGTGCAACGGCTGGGAACGCACGATTAGAGAACAACGCCGAAAAATCAAGTCAGTGTTGGAAGACTCACCCAGCCTCAAAAACTATTTGCCTGAAATCTTCGATCGAGCTTTTGATGGAGCTTTAGCAGAAGTCAGAGCCGAATCAGGATATAGCTCTGTGGAGTTTCCCGATGCGTGGCGATTTAGTCGTGATGTCAATGCGATTTTGGATGATGTTTTTTGGCATGAAGGCGATTGCTAAATGTTGGATGTCGATCGCGGTTAATCTAGTTCCCAGAAATTTGTACTTAAAATTGCATCAAGTTCGCGGCTAAAATTCCATACATCAGGAAAATTAACAGAGTTGTAGCCTTTTTCACTTCTAACTTCATCAAGTGCATCATTAAAGGCATCGTCAAAAATCTGGTTGAAGTATGGAACAAGGCTAGGAGATACTTTGATCGCGCGTTTAATCTGTCGGCGTTGCTCCCTGATTGTGCGCTCCCATCCGTTATATTCTTGCGGCAGATCGACATAGATTCGCTTGAGTAAGTGCTCTAGCAAGGTAGCTAAGCGGCTTAATGCCTCTTGTTTTTGAGATCGCCCCAAGTCTTCAATCTCCTCGATCAGGTTATCTATGTCTAAATCGTTAAAGTCCCTAGCTTTTAACTTGGCTACCATCTCTTGCGTCCAGAGAAGATAGTCAAGTTCATAGAGGTCTTTCTTTTGGGCAATTGTTTGAGTCATTTGTTTGGACAATATCTCTGAACCACCGCTACTCTATGCTACGTTGAAACAGATTTAACTGACCAATGTTTAGTTGATAAGTGTGAGTAAAATTAAGTCATAGTTAAAAAATTTAAGCATCCCTATAAGAACAAGATATGCAACTCGTTGCTCTCCAAAATTTACTCGATAATGCCACCTTTGCGGTTCTATTCATCACGATGCTGGTGTACTGGGTCGGTGCAGCTTTCCCTTCGATCGACTGGTTAAAATCGATCGGTACGGCTGGAATGTCGATCGCGGCACTGATGATCACGGCTTTACTGGGGGCGCGTTGGATCGATGCGGGATACTTTCCGTTGAGTAATCTTTACGAGTCTCTGTTTTTCTTGGCTTGGGGGATCGCGGTTGTGCATTTGCTGGCCGAGAGTATGGGTAGCCGCAATATCAATGGTAAACACTTGATTGGGGCATTCACCTCACCTGTGGCAATGGGGATTACCGCTTTTGCGGCGCTGACATTGCCGCCGAATATGCAAGGCGCAGAACCACTCGTTCCCGCCCTCAAATCCAACTGGTTGATGATGCACGTCACGGTGATGTTGCTGAGCTATGCCGCATTGATGGTGGGATGTTTGCTGGCGATCGCCTTCTTATTCGTGACACGCGGCGAGGAAGTGGTTTTGCAGGGAAATTCTCTGGGTCTGGCTGCGAGTAATGGTAATTCAATTCGTTGGCATAAAAATCAGTCGATCGACACGGAAAAGCTGAAATTTGAAGCGAATGGATCTACTAATGGCGCAAACCATAACGGCACAACGACCTTGCTCTTAGAGGCTCCTAGTTCGACTAAACCTCTATCGCTGCGCCGCTTATCTATGGGTGAAACGCTCGACAACCTTAGCTATCGGATGATTGGCTTGGGATTTCCGTTGCTGACCATTGGCATCATCGCGGGTGGCGTGTGGGCAAACGAAGCCTGGGGTTCTTACTGGAGTTGGGACCCCAAGGAAACTTGGTCGCTGATTGCTTGGCTGGTATTTGCCGCTTACCTGCATTCACGCATCACTAAAGGGTGGCAGGGACGTAAACCTGCGATTATCGCCAGTGCGGGTCTGGTTGTAGTCTGGACTTGCTATCTGGGTGTAAACTTACTTGGCAAAGGTTTGCACAGCTACGGCTGGTTTCTCTAGATGCTGTTAGAAATTGAGGATTTGACGGTTACTTACGCTGCTTCATCGCTGCCTGCGGTGGATCGGGTGAGTTTGCATTTGGATGCGGGTGAAAGTCTGGGCTTGATTGGCGAAAGTGGTTCGGGGAAGTCTACGATCGGTCGATCGATCATTAACCTTCTGCCAGATCGATCGACAATTCACGGCAAAATCAGCATTCAAGATCGGTCGGTGCTAGAACTCTCTGGTCGAGCATTGCAGCATTATCGTGGTGAACAGGTGGCATTGATCTTTCAAGATCCGATGACGCGGTTAGACCCACTTATGTCGATCGAAGCACATGGTTTGGAAGTACTTCGATCGCATCAACCCCGACTTTCACGTAAGCAAGCAAAGCTCAAACTTTACGAAACATTCAGAGCTGTGAGAATTGACCCCGAACGCGCCCGTCAGTATCCGCACGAATTTAGTGGTGGCATGAGGCAAAGAGTGGCGATTGCCCTGTCTCTGCTACTCGATCCACCGTTGTTAATTGCTGACGAGCCAACTACGAGCTTAGATGTAACCGTCGCGGCTGAGATCCTGCAAGAGCTAACTTTACTGCGGCATCGTCGCGGCATGTCGCTGTTGTTAATTACCCACGATCTGGGACTGATCGGTCAATATTGCGATCGAATTGCCGTGATGTATGAAGGTTCGATCGTGGAGACGGGCATAACTGAGCAGATTTTGCGCCATCCTCAACATCCTTATACGAAAAGTTTGCTGGATTCGGTGATTCATTTCAAGCGGGACTTCGCCTCCACTCCATCAATCGACATCGATCTAGTTCGTTCGGGTGAAGAGCGCGATTCGCTCACAGCCAGTCCTGCGGCGAGTACACCGATCTTCATCCCAATTCTGCTCAAAGTCAGGAACTTGAATAAGCGATATGTCACAGGGGGAAATCCGATCGCGAGATTATTGGGAAAAACTCCGCCACAGATTAAGGCAGTGGACGGGGTTGACCTCACGATTAATTCGGGTGATATTTTTGGCGTGATTGGGGAGAGTGGATCGGGTAAAAGCACGATGGGACGGACGATCCTGCAATTAATTCGGGCTGATACTGGGGTAGTGGAATTTGATGGTGTGGATCTGTGCCGTTTGCAGGGTGAGAAATTACGCAGGATTCGATCGCAAATGCAGATGATCTTCCAAGATCCGCGTGCTGCCCTGAATCCCCGCATGACCGTATTTCGCAGTATTGCCGATCCTCTGTTAATTCACAAAGTCGTACCAAATCTCCAAGCCGCAAAGCAACGTGTGATGGCGATGCTGGAAAAGGTGGGATTGACGGCGAGTTTAGCTGAGCGATTACCTAGAGATTTGTCGGGTGGGCAATTGCAACGGGTGTCGATCGCCAGAGCTTTGATTACCCGTCCACGTTTTTTGATCTGCGATGAACCAGTCAGTATGCTGGATGCCACAATCCAGAGCCAAATTTTGCAGTTAATGCTGGATCTGAAACAGGAATTTAAGCTGACTTATCTTTTCATCACTCACGATCTGGCGGTGGCTCAGTTTTTTTGTACACACATTGCGGTGATGCGTCAGGGCAAAATCGTCGAGCAGGGGATCGCGGCGGATGTCTTACAAAATCCTCAACACCATTACACCCAAGCCTTACTCAAATCTGTGCCAACAATTAGCAAGGTCGATCTAGATGTTTAGATCTGCTGACTGGCTAAATAATCGCTCCCATTCTTAACCAACAAAATCAACCATTTTCACTTGCCTAATCTCAGCTTAAAATGGAAATCATGAACCGAAAGACATGGATATAATGTTTTGGACTAAAATGCTTAACGGCAACCACAAGTCCAAATAAAGATATAAAACTCCCCAACATTTCTGCTGAGGAGCAACCATAGACAAAGAGAAGGATTTTCTTACGCTTACTTTATCGATCGAAACCAAATACTGCATCACCTGAACGCATGATGATCATTTAGGTTTATTATGGGGTAGACCGCAAATTAAGGCTAAGTTACTTTTAATATCCCCTCTAAGCCCATGAATGAGCCAAATTATTTAGAACTTGCAAGACAGGGTGATCCTAAATCGATAGCTGCATGGCTAAATAGTTCTTTGAAGGCTAAAGGTGTCAGCACCAGAGTTGCCTTGAAAAGTGATTGTTTGCATATCGTCCTAGAATCATCTCAAGCACCCGAACAGAAATCCTCGGTAACAACTGTTCGTAAAGAGATGATAAAGCTAGAGATTAAATCGATTGCCAAATTAAAGATTTATGGACGACAAATAGGTGTACAGTCTCCAGAATGGACGCAAGATGTTGAGATTGAATACGTCCAGTCTGTTCAAACCATAGAGACAAAAATAGAGTTTCAACCTGCTCCCAAATTTTACAGTGTGGGGAAAGTACCAATGGATTTTTTAGAAGATATCAGAAAAGTTAGTGAACGTGTGATGAATCTAAAAGATTCCGTTAAAGGAAATGAGCAAGCCACCAAAAGTGCTTTGATTTTACCCTTTATCCAAGCATTAGGATATGATGTTTTTAATCCTCTAGAAGTCTATCCAGAGTTTGGTGCTGATGTTCCAGAAGTCAAGGGAGATAAGGTGGATTATGCAATCCGAAAAGATGGATTGCCAATTATCTTCATAGAATGTAAATCTGCTGAAGAGAATCTGGATAAACCACAACATATTTCACAGTTATTTAAGTATTTCAATGCGACTCATGCCAAGTTTGGTATTCTCACGAATGGCATAGTCTACAAGTTTTATACGGACATAGTGAAAGAGAATATTATGGACGCAAAAGCTTTTTTTGAGTTCAATATGCTAGATATTCAGGACTCTGCCGTTATTGAGCTGAAGAAATTTTCTAAGACCGCGTTTAATCCAGATGAGCTAAAAAATACCGCCAGCGATTTAAAATACACAAATGAAATCAAGCGAATTATAGCCGAACAACTTGTAAATCCTTCGCCTGAATTTGTGAAGTTCTTTCTTTCGTATGGTACACCTGATCCTCTGTACTCAGGGTTGAAAACAGCAGCAGTTATAAGTAGGTTCACAGAAATAATAGGGAGATCGTTCAATCAATTTATTTCTGAACGCATTACTGACAGATTAAAATCCGCACTCAATGTTGAAGATGTTAACTCTTCCGTTGTTAAACAAGAGGATATCCCTAAAGCATCTGACACGATCGATCTAGTTAGTGATGGAGTTGTCACCACACAAGAGGAATTAGAGAGCTTCTTTATTGTCAAAGCTATTCTAAAAGATGATATCGATCCAAATCGACTTCAGTATAAAGATACCAAGAGCTATTTTGGTGTCAATCTTGATGGAAATACTTGGAAAACAGTATGCCGACTTTGGCTGAACTCAAGCAAGAAATATATTGGCTTTATCGACTCCGAAAACAAAGAAACGAAATTTGCGATCGTAAATCCAAATGATATTTACAACTATGCGTCCGATCTAAAAACAGCCGTGAACCGATTGACGGAAAAATAGACTATCCATAAATGGAGGATAATGTTATTTTATGAATAAGACACCTCAGATTTCGATTCCCGATGAAGGTATGATGTCCTGAGTTGATGATTTCAGTCTATTATGAGCAGAGAACTTCGTAGCGATCGATTATTAAGTTAATACAGGAATTACTTTATGCCCTCTCCTTCGCTTTTGCCTCAGTGTCAAGATCTACAAACTCAAGTTGATGCTCTACTCCGACTTTTACAACAAGAATCGTCTTTAAGATCGCAGCAGGACAGCACCGCGATCCAAGCTTCATTGAGAAAAGCAATCGCGCCGACATTTGAGATTGTGTTTGCAGGAGCATTTAGTGCGGGTAAGTCCATGCTGATTAATGCCCTGTTAGAACGCAAACTCCTCTACAGTGCCGAAGGTCACGCAACTGGAACAGAGTGCCAAATTGCCTATGCTGAACCAGATCAAGAAAGAGTAGTGTTAACTTTCTTGAGCGAGGCAGAAATTCGCGAACAAGCAGATATCTTGTGTCAACGATTGGGATTACCCACAAGTGTGAATATTAACAACTCGGAAGTGATTAAGAAATTGCAAGAGAGTTGTGCCGCGATCATCGAGCGAGAAGGCGGTGAGAGTAAGTCCGATCTAGCAAAGCAGGCAGGGGCTTTGAGATTTTTATTAGAGGGATTTACCACTAATCGCAATAATATCTCTGCCACATCCAATAACACGTTCTCGATGGAGCGATTTAACTTCTCTAATTTACAGGAAGCCGCAAGCTATGCTCGTCGCGGTGGGAATAGTGCCGTGCTGAAGCGAATCGAATATTACTGTTGCGACGAGTTGCTTAAAGATGGCAATGTTCTTGTCGATACTCCAGGGATCGATGCTCCAGTCAAAAAAGATGCCGAACTCACCTACACTAAAATCAAAAATCCTGATATCTCAGCGGTGGTTTGCATCCTCAAAGCCGCCGAGACAGGCGAATTAAACACCGAAGAAACAGAATTACTGGAAACTATCCGCGCCAATCCAGGCATTCGCGATCGAGTATTTTATGTTTTCAACCGCGTTGATAAGACTTGGTATAACGCTCAACTCAGACAGCGTTTGGATCGGCTAATTAGCGAACAATTTCGTGATTCGACTCGAACCTATCGAACAAGCGGTCTTTTAGGATTTTATGGCAGCCAAATCAAAAGTACGAGTCGTGCCGATCGATTTGGCTTAGATTCAATCTTTCAAGAAGACGCTAAAGGAGCAGATGGTAAGGAAGAAGCACCTCTATTTGTTACCGAGTTTAATAGTTATTGCGCTTCAGGCAAGTTGATCGGCAGCCCGTTTCGGATTGATGTCAAAAGCTACGAATTGCCAAATGAGAACTACGTGCGGATTTTGGGTGAATCTGGTTCTCCTCTGATCGAAAAATTGATCGAAGATAGTGGCGTGGAAGAATTTCGCAAGGCAATTACCCGCTATCTCACTGAAGAAAAGAGACCTCTATTATTTGCCAACCTTGCTGACGACCTCCAACCGTTGTGTATTGCCCTACGTAAGTCATATCTCGCAACATGGCTCCAACTAGATAGCCAGCCCAGAGATATCGATACAATTAAGGCACAGGAACTCCTGCAACTGAGTAGCGATCTCAAGAAAATCGGTGATGCTTTACACCAGCACATTGCTCAAGAGGTGAATGAGGCAGTTGCCAGCGATAGCAACGAAGCCTACGAAGCCGATTATCTCAAACTCAAATCTCGGATGCTGCGTCGTCTGGATGAATTGGTCGAAAATTTCTCGGTGGCATTGGTGCATCAACGCGCCCAAGCTAGCCACAAACGTAATTCTGTTGTACCCGTAATGGGGATTTTAGCAGAGGGCTTCTATTATCTGGCGAATGAGCTAGAAGATGTTTTGGTTGACTGCTGCCAAGAGATTGCCACCAATTTTTTCCGTAATCTGATCGATCGAGTTAAGAACACCGACTATTACCGCGATCTTTATCGCTTGCTTGGCAATGATGGTGGAATTGAATCTCATCTGATGATTTTGAAACAAGATGTCAGCGATGCGTTGGTGAATGAAGCAAAAACCGAATGCGATCGATACGTGCGCGAAAGACCTGAGTTTTATGCCGAGAATACGGTTTCTCTATGGCAACTGCGGCAAACTTTACAGCAAGCCTGTCGTGGCTATGACTATCAGAGCATGATCGAATCAGAGCCAGCGATTAAACAGTTGCTCAAACTAGACTTCGAGCAAAAGGTGAAGGAGACAATCATGAGAACCTTCCGCCAAACGATCAATCAAACGATTAACACTCATCTATTGCGTGGAGCCGATCGACAAGCTGATGCGATTTTGCAGAAGTACGACCAAGCCCGTGCTTATTTGGAACAAACCCTCTCGAAAGAAGCAGAAGAAAAGCTGAAGTCGAACCAAAAGTTACAATCTGAAGTCAAGCAAAACATCGATCAGTACAACAAAGCTGTTGGCAATATCAATGGTTGTTTGGAAGTTATGCAACTCGATCGAAAAAAATTACCAATGATTAGTGATGCCGACCTAGTGACAATTCAAGTTACGATCGAGCCATCAAGCAACTCAGAGCTATTGCTAAGTCCTTCAAATTCAATCGAGTTAGAGGAAGTGGAGGAGGGAAATTGATGGGATATGATATGTCCTGAAATGATCGATTTTAGTTCGCCATTGGCTAGACGTACGATCAAGTAGCCTCGATCGCTGATTCCTGCGGCTTCACCTAAAATATGTTCTGTACCTACTTCCACTTCGATCGAATTTCCATCTAAAAAATCACGTTGGCGAATTGCGGGTAAGAAAGCGGCTAATCCTTGAGATGATGTCGCAGAGAGCAACCCTGATGCTTCTAAAAGATAGTGCCGCAATCGTTCGACCAGTTGGAGTGATGCGGGAATCTCTTGTGCTGCAACCCACTGACTTAAACTCGTAGCATGAGGAAGCAAATCGCTGTCCAACTCGGCAGTTCGATTTAGTCCAATCCCAATTACAACTGAGCCTTGATGCGTAGAGCTATTGATGACGCTTTCACATAAAATCCCTGCCAGTTTTTTGCCGTTGAGCATGACATCGTTCGGCCATTTTAGGCGCAATCGATCGAGTAATGTCGGAACTAAATCTTCGATCGAATAGATAACTGCTAGTCCTGCGATCGAACTGAGTCCAGCCAATCGATCGATCGGAATGGCATGAATTACAAAACTTGCGGTCAATACCCCACTTGAAGAATGCCAAACTCTACCATGCTGACCTCGCCCCGCAGTTTGATGCGGCGTAAATACGACATCACCATGATTTAATTTGCTCAAGTTGTCGATCGACCAGCTATTTGTACTTGGGCATCGATCGAGCCAATGCAACCATTTGGGTTGTTTTATCACTTTTAAGCTTTAATCTCAAACTTTCCGACTATTATTGCTAGAAAGTCATAAAAAAGATAGCCATGAAGTCGATCGTAGTCTCTCTAGTTGTTATGTTGGGAACCTTGGGAACTTATGAAGTAGTCGCTAACTCTACCCAAACCCAAGCTCAGGCTCAAGATGACCAATGCTCAATGCGCCGAGCTGACGGTACTATAGTTGATTTGGGTAAACTTTGTGGACAGTCTACCACTCCCGCCCCAACACCGACTAAACCACCAGTCAAGCCACCAGTCAAGCCACCAGTCAAGCCACCAATTAAAGAAGTGGTGTCTGATAGCTGTTCCACCTCACAGATCGCCAAGTATATCGCAAGTTTTGCGACGAAAGATGATATGACAGCATTTGAAGCCCTAGTTAAGTGCAAAGCCAAAGCCGTCCCAGCTTTGATCGATGCTTCGACAAAATTCATCAAGAAGCAGGATTTCAGCATTATTCCTTCTTCTATAGCGTTGCAAAAGATCGGGAAAGATTCTGTGTCAGGATTGATGGGGAAGCTCAAAAATCCCGATCCTAAAATTCGGGCTTGGGCGATCGGTATATTGTTAGACATTAAAGATGCGAAGGAAGCTATGCCCAGTCTAATTGCGGCACTCAAAGATCCCGATAAGAACGTCCGTATGACCGCCGCTCTTGGATTTGAAATAGGCAAGAATGAATTAGGGAGAGATGTCAAGAATGCTCTACCTAATTTGATTGCTTTGCTCAAAGATGACGATTACAATATCCGATTTATTACTGCTAGGGCACTCGGAAGAATTGGTGCAAATGCGAGAGATGCTATTCCTGCCTTAACTATTGCGCTCAACGACCCTGATGTAACGATGCGATCTACTGCCGCCGCCGCCCTGAAAAAAATCAGGTAAGTAAGTAGGGCTTGCTAAAAATGGCAAAAACAGTCAGAACAAGGTGGGGTAAGGAGATCAAGAAATCATAAAAAGCTTGAAAAACAAGCAAACCCCTTGCACAAGTGAAATTTTATGTGCCGTCATTCTACTCTAGGACAACTATCCTTCGAGAACTTCTACCTGCCATTCGGAGGGAGACTGTCATGAGAGAATCGATGGATAAGATTAGTAGAACTAATTCCATTTTTTTTTAGCAAGCCCTAATTAGTGCAAGCCTTTTAGCTGTCTAACGAGATGGATAATTTCTGGCTGGATCAATTGTTCGATCGCTAGCTTAACTGCACCACTAGAACCAGGTACAGAAAAAACTAGCTTTCTTTGATAAATTCCTGCTACAGCACGAGAAGCGATCGCTCTCGATCCAACCTCTTGCCAGCTTAAGTAGCGAAACATTTCGCCAAAGCCAGGTAAAGTTTTTTCGAGCAGAGAGGAGATCGCATCATAAGTCGTATCTCTGGGGGCAATCCCTGTTCCACCATTCAGAATAATTGCTTCTAAATCAACGACTTGGGCTAACTCTTGCATGTGCTGCCGAATCAGATCGGGTTCATCTTTGACAATCAAGTAAGAACTGACTTGATGCCCAGCATTCAGCAGAGACTGTTTGATAAATTTGCCGCTTTTATCGGTTTCTTCGGTACGGGTGTCGCTGACCGTAATTACGGCGCAGTTGACTCGATATTCGGGTGGATCGGGACAGGGATTCGCATTCATGATTTTTTATTTCTTCGGACTTAATTTCTTGACACTTATTTCTTGGTAAAGCCCATGCCATTTGCTTCAGCGTAGCGATCCATAAACCGCATAAATCGATCCCATTGATCTGCGCCGTCCATTGTGTAGATTGCCTCAACTCCAGCCGACTTGCCGTTGACAAACTTGCCGTTGACATTCCGAGTTGAAAGCTCTCCTTCTTCATCGATCATAAACATACCTGTAATCTCGCCGCCACTACTACCCATACATTTCGGTTCTTTGAAAATGAAAGTAGCTGTACCAGTAGTACCGTCCTTAGAACGAGTCAGCTTTACATCTGAGGCTTCTTCGTCAGTACCACGCGCTAATTGAATTACTGCCGTCATCGATTTCTAAATCCTTATTTAATAACTTAATTTAACCTAGACAGCAATTGTATTATTTTTTAGCTGTGCATTGGATGCTGTTTCTGAGATACGCTTGTGTAGCGATCGAGTGTTGCAAGTCTTAAAAAAACTTTGTGAGACTCAGTTAATCGGCAATATCGTTTTTAAAATTTGCTTTCTAAATATGTGTGTTGTAGGAGATTTAAGTGGACTTTAGCCTAGAGCAACTGAAGGAAATAATCGCCGCGCTCGACCAAACTGACATTACAGAGCTAAATCTGGAGTCGGGCGATTTGCGCTTGAATATTCGTAGGAGTGATAAAAATATGGTGCTGGCAACTCCACCGCCTAGCTTGCCTAGTGGATCGATCGATCTTCCTGTCGCATTAGGATCGGTTATTCCAGCCGCTGCCCCATCACCAAATCCATTACCTACCAATGGCGTTAATGTTGCGATCCCATCGATCGCCGACTCTGCTGCCAAGAACCTAGTTGACATCACCTCACCGATGGTTGGTACGTTTTATCGATCGCCCTCGCCTGACGATCCAGCTTTTGTCGAGAAGGGCGATCAAGTACGAAAGGGGCAGGCCATTTGCATTATTGAAGCGATGAAGCTGATGAATGAAATTGAAGCTGAAGTATCTGGGCGAGTGGTGGAGATTCTGATCGAAAATGCCCAGCCGATCGAATATGGACAGGTATTGATTCGGATCGATCCAGCCTAAATTAATGGCTAGGTTGAAGCACCTCGATAGCGAATCTGGCGTTTGAGCGCGAATTGCTTCGCGAATTTAGGAATATCACCCCGATGTCCGATCGCAATGATCGTGTCGCCTGAGCGCAGATAGATGCTCGGAGCAGGCGATGTAATGACTTCACCATCAACGCGGCGAAGAGCCACCAAAATAAATGCACCTTTGCCTCGCACTTCAACATCACCAATGGTTTTGCCAATCAGGGGCGAATCAGGAACAATTTCCATTTCATCAAGTTGGACATGTAGTTGCCCCAACAATTCGTTAAGATCGCTACGGCCATCGTTAGAACTATCTAAAAATTCTGTAGCCGCAGGTTGAGTAACTAGATGCGCCATTCGCATTGCCCCAATTGTGGCGGGTAGAACCACATGATCGGCTCCTGCTAGGCGGAGTTTTTTCTCAGTCGATGGATATTCACCTCGTGCCACGATCGAGATGCTAGAGTTTAAACCCCGTGCCGTCAGGGTGATAAATACGTTTGCCGCATCATCAGATAACACTGTCGCTAAAACTTTGGCTTTTTCAATCCCTGCCGATATCAATACCGATTCATCAGTGGCATTGCCAGTACGGATCATATAGCCCATAGTCTCAGCTTTGGCGGTGAGTTCGGGATCGACATCAATAATCACAAATGTTTGCTCTGTATCTGCCATTTGCTTTGCCAGAATTTGTCCAATCCGACCAAAGCCACAGATGATCACATGTTGTTCCATTCTCTCTATTCCCTTCGATACACGCCTAGCAATCAAAGCTCGATTGATTTCGCCTTCGGTGACGAGTTGGATGAACCCACCAACAATATATGCCGCCGAGAATGCTCCCCCAATAATCACAAAAATCGTGAATACCCTAAGCGCAGTTGAGGTGATCGGTCTGACTTCACCATAACCAACGCCAAATATCGTAATCACCACCATGTAGGCAGAGTCAATAAAACTCCACCCTGCGATCATGTAGCCAACTGTGGCAACGATCAGTGTGAGCCCAAATAAACAAGCCCCAATAATTACACGCCGTAGCGATCCAACCATGCAATTGCTAAGTTTTGCCCAGTATGTTAAATCCAATCCTGACTATTAAAGGTGAAATACCGATCGAGTTTTGTCTGCTTTGAACCGAATCAGTTAGTTAATCTAGGCTAAAGCTGACTGATACAACTGCGGTGATGTCTTTTTCTAATGTCGCTGTGTTGTACGAGCCTGAGCCACTAACTTCGGTGGAGTTGCGTGTGGTGATTTGAAATGCGTCAGCATCAGCTTTGCGCACTCCACCAACCCGACTGCCAGTCGTACCTGCGATCGCATCGGCTCTGGCTTTCGCATCTTTGGTAGCGTCAGCGATCATTTCCACTCGCAATTTGCTCAGTCCTGTGAACAAATATTCAGGTGGCAGCGACTCCATCGGAATCCCATCATTAATCAGTTCGGTTGCCTGACTGGAAAGTTTTGCGATTTTATCAACGTCACTAGAACGAATTTCTAAGCGTTGGGTGAGTCTGTAGGCAAGAGTTCGACCAGTTTGAGCACCATTAGATCCAGTTTCAGGGATGGCATTGGTTTCGATCGAACTTAAAGCGATCGCATCGTCAGGCACTTGTTGGTCTTTGAGATAGGTGCGGACGCGCTCTGTATAGCCATTCACTTCTTGGTAAGCCTTTTGCAGTGTCGGTTGCTGACCAGATACCGCGACCCGCCAGATGATGTAGTCAGAGCGAATTGGTCTTTTTGCCGAGCCAATTACAGTCAAAACATCGTTGCCGCGATCGATCGATCGAATGGCGTTACCACCAATAAATGCACCTGCAACGAGGGCGACAGAGAGAGCTAACATGCCTGCAAATAGTTGAGGAAATCGATCGCTTGCAGGGTTGAAGGTATCTTTAGGGGCATCTTGAGAGCTTTGCATATTCACACCAGCAGAATTTAAGATTTAACCTTAATGATGAGAAACGATCGCGAAAGTTCCTTGTCTAGACTGGCTCTGACTCACTTTCTTGATTTTTCGTCGCTACTCGATTTTTTCGCACTCTTGGCTTCGGCACAATTTTATCGATCGACATATCTTCACTCAGTAGATAGTCGATCGCGTTGTCCTGAAGTTGGAGCGGACGGGCAAGCATCGATCGAGCCGAAGAGAGACTGGGGAGAAGTTCGAGGATTTTGGTTTTGACCAGAGGAGCAGTGGGATGGAGGGTAGTTCGGGCGACGCGCCACTCGGCATCAGAACGACAAAATAAGCGGAGGGCAAGATCGACCGTCGGTTGCTTGCAGTTAGAGTCATCATTGTTGAGAAAGGCATAGAGCTTCTCATAACGACGGCTGATTTCAGGCGCGAGGCACAACACCAGCAGATCGCGCTCAAACTTGTCTAGGCTTAATCGCTGGCATAAAGTCGGAATTGCCAATGGGATGCCTTGCGCCAAACTCACAGCAATTCGATCGCCGTATCTGCCTAAAATATGCACAGGCTGACTGGCTGACTCTGGTTTTAACTGGCTCCCCCCTTTTGCTGGATCGAGCGTGATGAATCCTTTCCACCAATGACTCGTAGCTTTATCGGCGGCAGAACGGGCGACTCGATCGATCTCTTGATTGCTTTGCCGTTGTCTTGCCATTGCCCGCATCAGGACTCGATCGAGCCAAGCAAGTTCGGCTTTAAGATAAGTCCAGTTATCGGCAAAAGGTTTAATACTCGACTCCGATGGCTCCGACTTCATGCTTAGCTCGGCCTTCATGCGATTCCTCGGCGCAATACTCCTTTGATTGAAAGTCCGACGATCGCGGCAAATACAACCAAACCCGAAACCGATCCGAGCATATTGACTTCACCCCAAGGGGCAACAAAAATAATATCGCTCCATTCCCAAGCACTATGGATATAGACGTAGCGAATTGGTTCGATCGCAAAAGTCAGAGGGTTTAAACTCGCCACCCACTGCAACCAAGTCGGCATAAAGGTTAGAGGCGCGAGAGCTGTACTGGAAAAAATTAGTGGTAAATTCACCAAAAAGATAAATGCCAGCAGTTCCTGATGTCCTGGCATCGCAAAAGCTAAGCCCAAACTCAGCATCGTAAAGCCCAGCACTAGCAGCACAATTACCAGAGACATCAAGCCAATTCCAGCTAAGGTCGGCAAGCCCGCACCCATAAAGCTACTCACCGCCACGATCGCCACAGTCTGGACAATGCTCATTGCCACAATAAAAATTGCCGAAGCCAGCACGATCGAAAAGCGTGACACTAGGGGTGCGACTAACATACGGTTGAGGAAACCAAATTCTCGATCGAATAAAATTGGCAACCCAGAATTTAACGCGCCGCCAAATGCCGTAAATACAATGATTCCTGCCGACAGAAACTGGATATAAGTCTGTCCATCGCCAAATAGTCCTTCAGGAGCATAGCGAAATAGTGCACCGAATAAAACCAACCACATTAACGGCTGTAACACCCCTGCAATCAGGGTAGTAGGACGGCGGCGCAGTTGAATAAACCAGCGTTTGGTTAAAGCTAAGGTTTCTTGCCAAAAGTCAGCCGAGAGCGAACTGGATTTACTGGACTTTCGATCGAAGGTTCGATCTCTACCCGTATTTACTTCTGTGACTGGTGAAATCTGAGTCATTGCTCACCTAGGAATTAAAATGTTTCAAGATATATCCTAGTTTAGCAATAGCTCATGCTTAGCTTTTTGGGCTTGGAGTTTTGCCCACAGTATTTGAGATTTGGGATTCGATCGATCGATTAGTTTTCTGTTAGCCATCGATCGAGCAGTTTAGGATTCGATCGATCGATTAGTTTTCTGTTAGCCATCGATCGAATCTCCATCCAATCCAACTAAAACACCGAGATATTAGAACTCGATAGAGCAGGACTGCCTGTAAGAGTGGCGAGAATGGAACTCACACCTGCTCCACTTCCATCGACATCAAATCGCAGAATCCCAGTCGCAGTGTCGTAAATCAATCTTTGTGCTGCTGTCGTTGCTGCTGCCCCCAACCCAAACTGACTAGGTAATAGAATGCCTGGCAACAAACCACCACCAAAACCACCTTGACTGACACGAATCGTGTCTAAACTACCAGCAAAATCAGTAATCGTATCGCCTCCGTCCGTAGGAGAACTGAAGACGAAAATATCGCTATCCGCACCACCGATTAGAAGATCTGCACCTGCATCACCGCGAATGCTGTCATTTCCAGTCCCACCAACTATGGTATCGTTACCTGCGCCGCCCGATAAGCTGTCATTGCCAATACCACCATCGATGTAGTCGTTGCCATCTTGACCAAAGATTCGATCGAACCCTGCATATCCATAAATCGTGTCATTAGAACTAGAGCCAACGATCGTATTATCGAGATTATTGCCAAGGATGAGTTTCCCAGCGCCAGAAGGAATCGTTGTCACTGGATCGCCGACAAGAGCGATCTCGTTATCGTTATTTGTCACAGAGACATTAATAGGATTAACCCCGTTGAAGTTAGGGTCAGTACTGGATGCCGCAGCAGTGATAATCGAATAAGCGATATTGCCATCGACAACTAAATCATCTATTCCTGTAATCGTCACGGTCTGAGGCGTGTTGAAGTTGGCAGGCGTGAAAGTGAGAGATGGGGTTGAGATTATACCTTCAGCCGTGTTGGAACTGCTCAATCCTAATGTGACATTGGCTGTGGGTTGAGATGTGAGTTTGATCGTGAAGTTTGCCGTGCCGCCTGCTTCGGTGGTGACTAGTCCACTGGTAGGAGTAATTGTAATTCCTGCGACATCATTATCAGTAATTGTGACTATTCCTGATGTGGTTGCTCCGAGTGTGATACCCGAACTAGGATTAGATATCGCGAATGTAGCGGTCTCTATTCCTTCGACTAGGGCATCATCGTTGATGTTAACGGTGAAGGAGCCTGTGGTCTGTCCGTTAGCAATGGTGATTTGGGTGGGAATCACACCTGTAAAGTCGGCGGGGATTATACCTGTACCACTGAGGTTGACATCCACGGTTTGAGCACCGACTACTGCACTAGAACTGGTGGCGGTGATGGTGATTGCGGTCGTACCTGCTTCGCTGCCTGCGTTGGGGCTAACAGAAAGATTAACTGTGGGATTTGGAGGGAAATCATTATCA
>ENA-ORBV01003159-ORBV01003159.1-microbial-mat-metagenome-genome-assembly--contig:-NODE-3159-length-33500-cov-5.436047_pt1 | contig 33500 bp, 25 predicted proteins | sample MGYA00237777_ERZ505514 | MGnify/ENA primary metagenome ERZ505514 (study PRJEB26160, sample SAMN06269048) | microbial mat metagenome | isolation source: Oligotrophic lake microbial mat | place... | reverse complement strand
TTTTTCAAGCAGAAGACGGCATACGAGATTCGCCTTAGTCTCGTGGGCTCGGAGATGTGTATAAGAGACAGCACGACTACCTGTACGTGACGGTGACCGGGCGGAACGACTGGACCTCCACGATTCCGACTGAACGCAACTCGTTCTTCTATCCCGGTGTGACGTCGAGCTTCGTATTCACCGATGCCTTCCCGACGATCGGCAAGTTCATGACGGGCAAGCTGCGCGCGGCGTACGCGGAAGTGGGTAACGACGCCCGCCCGTATGCCTATCGCCCGGCGCTCGAATTCAAGACGACGTCGAACGGCGGGTATGGCTACGGTTTCACGGGCCCGAATCTGGCGCTGCGTCCGGAGTTCGCGACCTCCTACGAAACGGGCACGGAGCTCGGTTTCTTCGACGACCGGATTGGCCTCGACCTGACGGTGTATCGCAAGGAAAAGACCGACCAGATCGTGAACGACATTCGTGGCAGCTATGGCACGGGCTTCATTCTGTTCAACCTGAATGGTGCCGCCACGCGCAACGAAGGATTCGAAGCGACACTGCGTGCTACGCCGATCGAGCAGCGTGGTTTCTCGTGGGACGTGCTGGCCAACTTCGAGCGCGCGCGCGGGACGGTGCTCGCGCTGCCCAATGCGCTGCCGGAATCGTATGTGTCCGACACGTGGTTGTACGGCAACGTGCGTAACGGCGTGCAGCCCGGGCTCTCCACCCGCGCGCTGACCGGTCTGTTTTACCTGCGCGACACGATCGCCGGTTCGCGCAAAATGCTCATTGACCCGACGACGGGTTTGCCGCTGCGCTCGACAGCATTCATCGATGGTGGCTATGATCGCCAGCCCGACTTCACCGTTGGACTGACGAACACTGTGCGGTTCCGGAACCTCACCATGAGCGCGCTGCTCGACTTCCGGAAGGGCGGCGACGTGTTCAATGCGACGGAGCACTTCCTCACGTCACGTGGCCTGAGCAATCGTACGCTTGATCGCAATACGCCGCGTGTGATCGAAGGGGTGCTGCGTGACGGCAGGGAGAACACGGCCAATCCCACACCGAACAACATCGTGGTCGTTCCCGCCGTACAGACCGGCTTCTACTCGGGGATCAGCGAAGAGCTGTTCATCGAGAAGGACATCAACTGGGTCCGACTGCGTGACGTGACGGTGCGCTATACGTTGCCCGGTCGCTACTTCAAGGCGCGGGACGCCAGCATGTACATCACCGGCACGGATCTCTTCGTCTACTCCAACTACTCCGGTCTCGATCCGATCGTGAACGGCAACACGGCCGCCGTCGGTGGTTCGGGCGGCGCCGGTATCGACTTCGGCAACTTCCCGATGCCGCGTGGGTATGCGGTCGGCTTCAAGCTGGGATACTGACCATGACCTCTCTCACTCAACGATTCGCACGCACGCCGATGAAGCGCGCGCTCACCGCACTGTTCGTTGGCGCGCTCGCGCTGCCCGCCGGCTGCGAAGACTTCCTCGACGTCAACACCAATCCGAACGGTCCGGAGAAGGTGACGGCGAACCTGTACCTGCCACCGATGCTGCATGCGTTGGCGACGACCCCGCAGTTAGACGGGCGCTTCATCGGACGCTACACGCAGCAGTGGTACGTACCCATAGCTGGGGCGTTTACCACCTGGGACCGCATGGGCTACGATCCCTCCAGCGACAACGGTGGGCAGGTCTGGCGTGATGTCTACTTTGTGCTGGGGCAGAATCTGGTCGACATGACGGAACTGGCCAACGCGGAAGAGCGCTGGGACCTCCTCGGCGTCGCCTATCTGCTCAAGGCGTGGGGCTGGCAGTCTGCCACCGACATTTACGGCGAGATCATCGTCAAGGAAGCGATCGACCAGTCGAAGTTCAGCTTCAACTACGACTCGCAGGAGTATGCCTATAGTGAGGTCCAGCGGTTGCTGAATCTGGCGATCGAGAATCTCAAGCGCACCGATGGCGCGGTGAACGCTGCCTACCTGGGCCGCACCGACAAGGTGTACAACGGTGATCGGACAAAGTGGCTCAAGCTGGCCTACGGCATGCTGGCGCTCAATCTCAACCACTACACGCGAAAGGCGTTGTATCGTCCGGCGGAGGTGATCGCAGCTGTCAATCAGTCCTTCACCAGCAACGCCGATGACGCGCTGCTGGCCTATCCGGGTACGCAGAACGACGACATCAATTTCCTTGGCCGCACGCGCGGCAATTTCAACGGGTATCGGCAGACACGGTTCGTGGTCGGGCTGATGGACGGGACCGTGTTCGAGGGGGCGGTCGATCCGCGCATGAGCCGGATGCTCTCACCGGCCCCCGACGGCGTGTACCGCGGTCTCGACATCAACGTTGCGAACTTCGGCGCGCTGACGACCACCCAGCAGCCGAACAACTTCTACGGCTATGCCCTTGCCGGTGGACTGCAGTTGCCGGGCCGCTACCTGTGGGCCGACAAGGTACGTATGCCGATCATGACGTACGCACAGCTGCAATTCATCAAGGCGGAGGCGGCGTATAGACTGGGCGATCTGGCCACGGCGCTGTCGGCGTATCGCGAAGGTATCTCATCGCATATCGACTTTGTGAATGCGCGCAACACCGACAACGCGCAGTCGCCGTTGCCGATCACCGCGGCGGAGAAGGCGACGTTTCTCGCGAACACGGCGATTGTTCCGGCTGCAGCCTCGGCACTGTCGCTTACGCAGATCATGTCGCAGAAGTACATCGCGCAGTGGGCGTGGGGGCACAGCGAGATCTGGATGGACATGCGCCGCTACAACTACACGGATATTGATCCCAAGAGCGGCATGCAGGTATTCCCCGGCTTTGCGCCTCCGACGCTGTTGTTCCCGGACAACGGCGGAAAGATCGTGCACCGCATTCGTCCTCGCTTCAATTCCGAGTACGTCTGGAATCGTCCTGGGCTCGACGCCATTGGTGGTCTCGCGCTGGACTACCACACGAAGCCGATCTGGATCACTCAACCGTAACCCACGATGACATCCATTCGATCGATCAGATCCATCGCGATCCTGTGCGGCGCAGTGGCGCTCGGCGCGTGCGAAAAGAACGCGGTGCAGGACATTACCGGCACGCTCCCAGCCGCCCGCATCAAGTTCTTCAACTACGGCGTGAGTTCGCCCTCGGTGAACTTCTACGCGAACACGACGAAGATGACCGCCATCACCTCCGCCACTGGCGTCGAGGCGGTGACCGGGATCGCGCAGGGAGGCGTCGGGGGCGGCGGGTCGTATTCCGGCATCGCACCCGGCCAGTACACGCTCACCGCACGCATTTCGGCAGCGGTGGACAAGGATCTCGCGATCACCACCGTGCCCGCCACGATCGCCGACGGCAAGGCGTACTCGATGTACATCAGCGGCATCTACAACACGACGGGCAAGACCGCCGAAGGGTTTGTAATCGAAGATCCGATCCCGTTGGAGTTCAGTCTCGGGTCCCTCGACTTCACCACGGCATCGGTGCGGTTCGTCAATGCGATCTCCAACGCGCAACCGATGGCGTTGTTCGTGCGCAACCCCACCGACGGCGTGGAGCGACCAATCGGCGGGGCCGTCTCGTACAAGGGCGGCAGCGCCTTCGTGACGATTCCGGCAGGCGTGTACGAATTGAACACGCGCGTGAGCGGGTCGACCACCAATGCCATCTCGCGTTCTGGCGTCAGCTTTGTCGGTGGGCGCATCTACACGGTGGGCGCCCGCGGCAACATCACCATTATCTCGACCACCGATGCCAACCGGCCGCAACTGGACAACGCGGCCAATCGGTAAGGGCGGTGTGTGAGCGAGACCCTCGGCGCGAGCCGGGGGTTTTCGTTCGTACGGGAACAATGGTGTGCGTGGAGGGCGCGAGGTGAGTGACACGACATCCGGTCGACGCGAGTTCCTGAAGCAGCTCGCGCTCTCGGCACCATTGCTGATCGTCGCATCCGGATGCATCCATGCTGCCGCCGGTGCGCGACGGACGCGCGCAGCAGAGCGCTCCGTAGACTTGGTGATCATCGGCGGCGGACTCGGAGGTTGCGCCGCAGCGCTCGCGGCGGCGCGCCACGGGCTCCGCGTGATCATGACCGAAGAGACGGATTGGATTGGCGGGCAGTTGACGCAACAGGCTGTGCCGCCGGACGAGAACCAGTGGATCGAAACGATCGGCGGTACGCGGAGTTATCAGACGCTGCGCACGAATATTCGTGCGTACTACCGACGGCACTATCCGCTCACCGATCGCGCACGCGCGAATGCGCGGCTCAATCCGGGCAACTGCTGGGTGTCACGTCTCGGATGCGAACCACGCGTGGCGTTGGCCGTGCTCACGGAGATGCTGGCCCCGCATGTCAGCAGCGGGGCGGTGCGCGTGCTGCTGCACCATCGCGCCATCAGTGCCTCGGTGGCCGGTGACCGCGTGCAGGCGGTTCGCGTGCGCGACCTGCTGCGTGACGAGGATGTGGTGCTCCATGCGCCTTACTTTGCCGATGCCACCGAGTTGGGCGACCTGCTGCCGATGACGGGCGCCGAGTATGTGGTCGGCGCCGAGTCGATCGCGCAAACCGGTGAACCTCATGCGAAGGCTGAACCGCAGCCCGACAACATGCAGGGCTTTACCATGTGCTTTGCGACGGACTTCCTGCCGGGCGAGGAGCACACCATCGACCAGCCGCGCGACTACTCGTACTGGCGCGACCTTACCTTGTCGTCGGAGTCAGGGAACCGGCAACGGTTGCTCAGCTTCGAGGATGCAGACTCGAAGCGCATCGGGTTCGACCCCGTCGCGCGAAAGGGATACTGGACGTACCGTCGCGTGCTCGACCGCGATCTCTTCATGCCTGGCGCCTTCGCGAGTGATGTGACGATCGTGAACTGGGCGCATAACGACTACTCGTTCGGCACGCTCTGCGATGTCGATGCGCAGACTGCGGCTCGACACATCGACCGTGCGAAGCAGTTGAGTCTTTCGTTGCTCTACTGGCTGCAAACGGAAGCGCCGACGCCGAGCGGCGCCGCCGGATGGAAAGGGCTTCGACTTCGACCGGATATCGTGGGCACGGCGGATGGACTGGCGAAGTATCCGTACATTCGCGAAAGCCGGCGTATGCTCGCCGCGTTTACGGTGCTCGAGCAGCATGTGACCGCTGAGGCTCGTATGCGCGAGACTGGGAGCGCACGCGGCGAGGTGACGGCGATGCGCTTCGCCGATTCGGTGGGCATCGGACACTACAGCATGGACCTGCACCTGACGACGCGTGGTGATCGCGGACAGTATGGAGCGACGCTGCCATTTCAGATCCCGCTTGGCGCGCTGATTCCACGACGGATCGAGAACCTGCTGCCGGCATGCAAGAACCTCGGTGTCACGCATCTCACCAACGGCTGCTACCGGCTGCACCCCATCGAATGGAATATCGGAGAGAGCGTCGGCTCGCTCGTGGCGTTTTGTCTCGCCAAACGCCAGCCGCCGCGAGCCGTGCTTAGGCAGGATACGTTACGGAAGGACTTTCAGGCGCAGCTGAGACGCGACGGCGTGCCGCTGACCTGGCCCGATGTGCTCCCGGGGTGAGCGATGCATGATGCGGGTTTCGACAGTACACCTGGCCGGTGGGCGACGGCCGTCCGCTTCATGATCGGTCGATCGCGAATGCGCCGTTGCCGGTGGGACTTGATGCGACGACGCGCGTACTCGGCGGCGATCACGCTGGCTGCATGGGGAATTGCGGCGCAGGCCGATGCACAGTCGTCGAGTGCTGCCGCGCCGATGCGCGGGCCGATGGTGAGTGGCGTCGTGCACGACAGTCTCGCTCAGACACGACTGGTCGGCGCCACGGTGCAACTCGTCTCCGCAGACTCGCTGGCGCGATTCGGACGCACGGTGATGTCGGACGCGGCAGGCACCTTCGCGTTCGATACGGTGCCGGACGGCAGCTACACGCTCGGCTTCTATCATCCGGTGCTCGATTCCCTGGGGCTCGATCCGCTGCTGCGCGCGGTCACGGTACAGGGGCAGCGTGTGGTGCGCGCCGATCTGGCGATTCCTGGGTTACCGACGTTTCGTGCGGCAGCGTGCGGAGCAACCTCGGCGAGTGCAGGCGCCGTGGTGATGGGCAGCGTGCGCGACGCGCGCACGGGTGCGCCGATCGTCGGCGCGACGATTGCAGGACAGTGGGCCGAGTTGTCGTTTTCCGCGCAGGGGATGCAGCGCCGCACGCCACGACGTGTTGCCACGTCGAAGGCGAACGGTTGGTACGCGGTCTGCAATGCACCCAATCCCGGCACGATGACGTTGGTGGCCAATCATGGCGCTGACAGCACCGACGTGATCGAAGTACAGGTACCGGCGGGAGGATTTCTTCGCCGCGAGTTGTACATCGGACCGCTGCGCACGGTGATCATTCCACGCATGGCGGATAGCGTCGCGCGCGCGCCGGCCGACAGCGCATGGCCGCTGCGTCGCCTGCATGTGGGAGACGGACGACTGAACGGTGTCGTGGTTGGGGCGACAGGTGGACGGTCACTGGCTGGCGCGCAAGTCGGCATCGTGAACGGTCCGCAGACGCGTACGAACGAGCGCGGCGAGTGGACGTTGACCGACGCGCCGATGGGGACGCGATCACTCGAAGTGCGCGCGGTCGGCTACTATCCCGCGCGGCAATCGGTGGATGTGGTGGAGGGCGCCGCAAGCGTCACGGTCGCGCTCGCGACGTTCAAGTCGGTGCTCGACACCATGAAGGTGCGGTCCGACGCCGATCGCTTCAACAATCTCGCGGGCTTCCGCGAGCGCCGTCGATCCGGGTTGGGCCGGTTTCTCGATGTCGCGGATATCGCGCGACGTACCCCGACGTACGTGTCGGAGCTATTCCGCACGTTGCCGGGTGTCTATCTCGATGATTCGAACGTGGAGACGCGAATCACCATGCGCGGGACGTTCGAGGACCGCTGCATTCCCGCAGTCTTTGTCGATGGCAGGCAGATGCTCGACGTCGCGGCCACAGATATCGACAATCTGATTTCCATCAAGCAGCTGGCCGCCGTGGAGGTCTATTCCGCGTCGCAGGCACCGCCGCCGTTCCTGCCCACGCTGAGTGGCTGCGGCAGCATCGTCTTCTGGACGAAGTAGCCAATCGCGCGACTGACATGCTGGCTGAGGCCACGGCGTCGCGTGCGGTTGGTGTTGGACGAATTGACGCCGTCGATGCAAGCTTGAACAACCTTCGCTGTGAAGGACGTAGTGCTCACCGCACATTCGAAAGACTCCGAGGCACGCATGATTTACCGCGCATTCGCGTTGTTGCTGCTGATCGTCGCCCCCCTCTCCGCGCAGGTGGCGCCCAGGTACACACCATCCGAGTACGTGCAGAGTTCGTTCGATCTGCCGATGCGCGATGGGATGACGCTGCACATCGAAATGTTCGCGCCCAAGGAGATCGGCGAACCGTTGCCGTTTCTGCTGCAGCGCACGCCGTATGGTGTCGGCGGAACGGCAGGGCGGCTCGGCGGCAGCTACAAGGAGCTCGCGCAAGACGGTTACATCTTTGTCTTTCAGGACATTCGTGGGCGCTACAAGTCCAACGGTACGTTCGTGATGCAGCGACCGCCGCGTCCGCTCGACGGTCCGCAGAACGCGATCGACGAGAGTACCGACACGTATGACACCATCAAGTGGTTGCTGACCAACGTGCCGAAGAACAACGGGCGCGTCGGCATGCTCGGCGTGTCCTACGATGGCTGGACGGCAGCGATGGGAATGCTCGATCCGCATCCGGCACTGAAGGCCGTCAGTCCGCAGGCGTCGCCGGCCGACATGTTCATTGGCGACGACTTCCATCATAACGGCGCGTTCCGACTGAGCTACGGCTTCGAGTATGCGTTTCTCACCGAGGCGAGCAAAGAGAACTCCAACTTCACCTTCGACAAGTACGACACGTACGAGTGGTATCTCGCGCTTGGCCCGCTGTCGAACGTGCAGTCACGCTACCTGAAGGATAAGACACTCCCGACCTGGACCGACTTCGCCGAGCATCCGAACTACGATGCGTTCTGGCAGAAGCAAGCGATGAAGCCGTACCTGAAACGCGTGACGATGCCGACGCTCAATGTCGCCGGGTGGTGGGATCAGGAGGACTTCTACGGACCGCTGACGATTTATCGTGAGCTCGAGAAGCACGATCAGCGCGCCGAGAACGCGCTGGTCGTTGGGCCGTGGTGGCACGGCGGTTGGAGCAACGGACCAGGACAGAAGATCGGCCCGATCGATTTCGGGTCGGCGACCGGCGAGTTCTATCGTCAGAAGATTCAGGCACCGTTTTTTGCGCACCATCTCAAAGACCTCGGCGAATTCAAGCCGGCCGAAGCGACCGTGTTCGAGTCGGGGAGCAACAGCTGGCGCACGTTCACCGCCTGGCCTCCCAAGGAAGCCGCAACCAGATCGCTCTTCTTTCGCGCTGACGGACGGCTCTCCTTCGAAGCGCCGAGTGCGTCCGATGGGGATGGCGTGGACCGCTATGTGAGTGATCCGGCGAAGCCCGTTCCGTATCGCAAGCGTCCGATCGAAGCGACGTACAATCCAAAGGGATCAGGATGGCGCACGTGGCTGGTGGAAGATCAGCGCTTCGTGCAGGGGCGCCCCGATGTGTTGAGCTGGGAAACGGAGGTGTTGACCGAGGATGTCGTGGTTGCCGGCGACATCACCGCCAAGCTGTTCGCGAGCACCACGGGTTCCGATGCGGATTGGGTGGTGAAGTTGATCGACGTGTATCCGGAGACAATGACGCCCGATCACACGTTGGGCGGCTATCAGCTGATGGTGGCGAACGATGTGTTTCGCGGCCGCTTTCATCGATCGTTCGAGACGCCGGAAGCCTTGGTTCCCAACCGCGTGACGCCCTTCACGATTGACCTGCACACGCAGAGCTATCGGTTTCTGAAGGGGCACAAGATCATGGTGCAGGTGCAGAGCAGCTGGTTCCCGATCATCGATCGCAATCCACAGACGTGGGTTCCAAACATCTTCCGGGCGAAGGCGAGTGATTACGTGGCCCAGACGCACTCCATCTGGCGCAGCGGACGCTTCCCGTCCCGCGTGGAGATCCAGACCGTCCCGCCCTGAGCCAATTCCCACGAACGGGGGCGCGAGGTGCCGATGCGCTCAAGATCATGTCTCCCGGGCCGTCGCTTCGATGAACGCCGCCTTTGCGCGGGCGCGCCGCTACTCGCGCATCGCCGCGCTATCGCGCGTTTCGGGCATGGTCACGTACACCGCCAGTGACGCGACGATGCAGGCCGTGACGTACCAGTAGAACCACGTCTCGTGCCCCATGTTCTTGAACCAGAGCGCGAGATACTCCGCCGTGCCGCCGAACATGGAGACCGCGATGGCGTACGGAAACGCGACGCCGAGGGCACGAATGTTGGTGGGGAAGAGTTCAGCCTTGACCACGGCGTTGATGGCGGTGTAGCCACTCACCACCAGCAGCGCGAGGGTGAGCAGCAGCAGGGCGCCGCCGACGGTGGTGGCATGCGACAGGGCGGTGAGCAGCGGCAGTGTGCCCAACGCCCCTAAAACGCCAAACGTGGTGAGCACCGGACGTCGTCCGATGCGATCGGAGATCGCGCCCACGAGCGGCTGAACACACATGAAGATGGCGAGTGATGCCGCCGACACGAGTGTCGCGTCATTCTTGCTGAAACCGGCCGTGTTGACGAGGAACTTCTGCGCATAGGTGGTGAAGGTATAGAACGCGACGGTGCCGCCGGCGGTGAGTCCGAAGACCGTGGCGACGGCGCGTGGGTGGGCGAGCAGTCCACGCAGAGACGACATCGGGGTGGCCGTCGGAGAGACGGCCCGTGTGAATGCGGACGTCTCTTCGAGGCCTCGACGCAGTCCAACCGCGACCACCGCGCAGGCCGCACCGATCACGAACGGAATGCGCCATCCCCACGATTCGAGCTGTGGTCCATCGAGAATGCGTTGCAACAACAGCAGCACGCCGAGTGCAATCAACTGCCCCATGATCAGGGTGACGTACTGGAAACTGCTCCAGAAGCCGCGATGACGATGACCGGCCATTTCGCTCAGATACGTCGCGCTCGCACCGTATTCGCCGCCGACACTCACCCCCTGCATCATGCGCGCGAAGACCAGCAGCGCAGGGGCGGCGACTCCGATGGAGGCGTATGACGGCGTGATGGCGATGAGCAGGGAACCGGCGCACATCAGGAGCACGGAGGCCGTCAACGCCGTGCGTCGTCCGTGTCGATCGGCGTAGCGTCCCATCAACCAGCCGCCAATCGGTCGCATGAGAAACCCGACCGCAAAGACCGCCGCGGCGTTCAGCAGTTGCGCCGTCTGATCGGCGGGGGGGAAGAACGACTTGGCGAAGTACAGCGAGAAGGCGCTGTACACATACCAGTCGTACCACTCCACGAGGTTGCCGACCGATCCACCGACGATGGAACGCAAGCGGTGCGAGGCCGTGGGCGCTGCTGGTGATGCCATGACGAATAGTGTCGCGGTATGAGTCGAGGGTGCTGCGGCGACTCCCGTCGCGGTGAGGACAACACTAGCATTCACCGCGCGACGCTGCACGTCGCGCCTTCCTTCCCGGAGATCGTTCGCTGGTGCTTCGTCTTATCGCGGCATTCAAGTTCAGTCAGGCGCTGACGCTCATTGGGGTCGCGCTGGCCGCATTGCAGCTGTTGCGTCCCGAGATTGCGACGCTCGTGCAGCGGTGGGTGGAGACGCTGCCGATCGCGAGCGAGCGAAACATCATGCAGCACGCCGCCGGGTGGATCACCGGTCTCGCGCCCCACCAGGTGCTCGGCATCGGGGTGGGCGCGCTGTTGTACGCCGTGCTCTTTCTGGTGGAAGGCGTTGGCCTGTGGCGCAAAATGGTATGGGCCGAATGGCTGACGGTGGTCGCCACCGGACTGCCGATTCCGCTCGAGCTGTGGGAAGTGGGCCGGCACGTCTCGCTGCTCGGGATCGCCGCGTTGGTGGCCAACGTTCTCGTTGTCACGCTGTTGGCGAGACATCTGCGACAGAAGCAGCAGCGGCACGCGAGCGCCGCGATGGTGGCCGCGAGCTAGGCGAGCAACGGGCCTCGCGCCTCAGCGCTGGAAGCGCGCGACCATCGTCTGCAGCCAACGCACCGCTTCCGTCACGGCGGCCTCGTTGGGGCCGAACGAGAAGCGCAGATACTGACGGAAACGCGACGTATGATCGGCCCGGCGCTTGCCGGGATTAATGTCGAAGAAGATGCCCGGCACGGTGATCACGCGTTCGGCCAACGCGGTCTCGAAGAATGCTTCACCGTCCTGACGCCAGATGTAGTGCGAGTAGAACTCGTCGAGAATACGTGTGCAGCGCAGATCGCGCGCTTCACGTACCCAGCCGGCCAACGCGCTGCCTTCGAGCAACCGTCCGGTCGGGTTGGACGGATTGGAGAGCAGCAGTGCGCCGAGCCCGCGTCCCGAGCCCTCGCGGCGTAGTTCGGCGGTCGAGAGTGCTAGGGGACGATAAGGGCCTTCACGACCTCGCGATTGGCAACAGCGGCCAGCGCCTCGTTGGCCTGTTCGAGCGAGTAGCGCGCGGACACCGCATCGAGCCACGGCAGGTGCGCGCCCTGATGCGCAAGCAGTTGCAGTGCGCGATGAAAGTGCGAGTAGTCGCAACCCCAACAGCCGCGGATCTCGACATGCTTGCGATTGATCTGCAGATGCGGATTGATCGTGGCGTCACCAGCGTTGGTGTACTGGCCGGCCACCACAACCACGCCGCCGTCGCGCACCAGATCGAGCGCCTGCGGCACCGCATCCGGCGCTCCGGCAACTTCGATCACCACGTCCACTCCGCGACCACCATTCGCGTCGCGCACGGCCTGCGCACGTTCATCGGCCGGCATCTCGAGCGGCACGACATGCGTTGCCCCCATGCGCATGGCAAATTCGAGGCGCGTTGAAGGTGCACCGACCGCGACCACCGGATACGCGCCGGAGAGCGCCGCCAGTGCGATAGCCGCTTGTCCGACCGGACCGACACCGAGCACCGCGACCGATGAACCCAGTCGCACGCCTCCGCGCTCGACGGCATGCATGGCCGTCACCAGTCCGCAGCCGCCGGCAATGAAGCGCGCCGGATCCACACCGTCGGGAATCCGCAGCATCTTCACACCGGGCTTCATCCAGATGTGGTCCGCCCATCCGCCAAGCGGGCCATCGCTCACACCGTAGGTGATGCCATACACCTTGCGATGCGGACAGCGCGTGGACTGACGCGTGACGAGGCATTCGTAGCACGCACCACACGTTTCGTGCACGTCGAGAAAGGTGACGAGATCCCCTTCGCGGAACGGAACGCCGTCGATGTCCCGCACGGTGTCGCGAATGGCCGTCAGATGTCCGACCGACACGTGTCCCGGAATGATGGGATACGGCACACCGGCCAGTCGACCGTGATGCAGATGCACATCGGTGCCGCACACTTCGGAGAAGAGCGTGCGCAACATCGCGCTGCCGGGCGAGAGCGTCGGCCATGGCAACTCTTCCACGACGATGGGCGCATGCGGCGCGCGCATGACGGCGGCGCGCAATGTCTGGTGTCCGATACGCTGACTCATTCGTGTTCGCGCAATTGTCTGATGGAGACGCTGCTCAGGCGCGCGCGTCCGGTTATGCGCACCACGGCCACACCGCCTCCGGCGGCCAAGCCGGCCGTCGCGGCAGGGACACCCACGCTCGGACGCGGCTTGCGTTTGGAGACGCGATACTCGAACGAGCCGATGAGCGCTTGACCATCGTTCTCGACGATGACACCCGCAGGGAGCAGCATCTCAACATTGCCAAAGGTAGCCGAGACACTGATCTCGGTGATACCGGGCGCGAAGCAGCTGCCGGAAAGATCGAGTTCGACATTGCCAAAGAGTACGCGAATATCAAGATGGCGCGGCATCTCGTGAAAACCGGTGCGTTCGACAGAGCTGAACACCGCCGCAATGCGCCGATCGCTGTCGGTGCTTGGCGCGAGCGACGAAGCTGCACTGCGTTGCGTGGAGGCAGGTGTGGGCGACGGCAGGTCGCGCACGAGCAGATCCAGGTCGGCCCGCGTGGCCGCCCGATACACCGCCTCCACCCGACGCTCGAACTCCTCCACCACAATCACATCCTGCGCGAACGCATCCGACAGTCGCGAGACTACCCGCTCGCGCTCGGTACCGGCGAGGCGAATGACGGGGAGGGCGGAGTGGTCTTCGTCGCGCGGGGTCGCAGTCATGAATGTCGGTAAGGTCTGCCGGAAGGTATCCGCCGCGGCAGGCGTTCAACAGCGCGTGCATTGCCGCCCACGGCCGCTGCCGCGAGGTCCCTCGCGTCGTGCACCTATCGCTATCGCGTCGATGCGAAGACCGTTCAGGATGTGGACGCAAAAGAGATTGGCGGCGGGCGACAGACATCGATCATCGACCGCTCGGGGCGCCGCAGGCGCAGCGAGAAGACTGAGCGCCGTCTGCCGATGGAAGGCGCGTCGGCACCAGTGCTCGCCATGTCAGAGAGCGTGACGATGGTCACACGGCTCCGATAGCGCGTCCGGTTCGCGTGACAACCACGCCGAGCCCGAGAGTACCACGGCTGGCGCGCTTAGTGCAGAGATCCAACGGACGATGACGGGCGTAGTCATCGTGTTCGGCCCATTTGGGTCGATGGCGCGCCGCATTGCAGGCGGTCGCATCCCACTGAGCCTGACCGCTCATTTGCTCACCGGAGCCTCTCCATGCCTCTCCCGCTCGTCACACGGCGCGTGCTGCGCAACGCGGCGTTCGTGCTCGCCAGCGCGGCTGTTGTCACCGTCGCGCAGCGTGTCTATGCGTCGGATCACCAGGACACGCCGGAAGTTGAACTGAATCCGCGCATGGACATCAACGACGTCTACGCGTTTCCCGGTTCGACCGCCGATCGTATCGCTCTCATCGTCACGACGTCGAGTCCGATCGCTGGCTCCAACGCGTCGTTCGATCCGAATCTGCTCTACCAGCTCAAGATCGACAACACGGGTGATGCGATTGAGGATCGCGTGTTTCAGATCACGTTCGACGACGGTGTCGGTGCTGCGCAGAAGTACGCCGTGCGCGGACCTGTCGCGCCCGTTATGACGGGCACCAGGACCGCCCTTGCCACGACCGGTGATGTGGTGAGGGGTAATGTCGGCAGCAATGCTGGTTCGTCCACTGGCGTTCAGGCGTACGCCGGACTGCGCGCCGACCCGTTCGTGATCGATCTCGAGCAGTTCTTCAACATCATTCCGGATCGTCGCCCGTCCACCGGCCCCTTGTCAGTGCAGAACGGTGCGCCCGCAGGTGCGTTCCGCACACCCGGCGTGGACTTCCTGCGCCCGTTCAACGCGCTCGCGATCGTCATCGAACTGCCCAAGGCACTCCTGCAGTCCAGCACCGCCGCCGACGCGAAGTTCGGTGTGTGGGGCACGATCAGCCGCTGATGCGCCGCACTCACCAAACCAATCATCGACCCGGAGCATTCTCCATGCGTTTCCTGATCTCCCCGCGAGTGCTCTGCCTCGCGCTCGCGCTGCCACTCGTCGCTGCCTGTTCGGATGACAACGCTGACGGTGGTGTTACGTCCCCGACGGTCACTCGCACGTACACACAGGTCGAGCGACTCGGCAATCCGCTGGTCAGCGAAGTCTTTTTCATGAAGCGCGACCACGGCTTGCACAACAGCACCGCGCCGGCCACCGACGTCGCCAACGATTTCGGCGGCAAGATCAAGGCCTTCACGAACGCATTCAATCGGGGTCCGACGATTGCCAACACGCTGGCCGCTGTGCTCGTACCGGACATGCTGCTCGTTTTCCCCAATCGTGCTGGCAGCACCGCCGGTTGGTTGAGCTGGGCGCTCGCGAATGGGTACGGTGGTCGCAGACTGAATGACGACGTGGTGGACGCGGGCTTGACGGCCATCTTCGGCAGACTGCTCGATCCGGCCGCTGCGGTGCTTCCCGGCCTGACCTCGGACAACGTGAGCGTCGCGGGTCGCACATACCTGACCACGTTCCCATATCTCGAAGCCGCGCGATGATCACCGCGCGGGTGTTCCGTCAGTTCAGTATCGCCGCGGTTGTGGCGATTGTGGGTGGACTGGCGTTCACCCGCACGGAAAGTCGGTTCACCCGGGAGTCGCGAAATGCGGCTCCCGCGCGCGACGGCGCCGTCGGCGCGAACGAGCCAGGTTTCTCCGAGCGCGCCGATCGCGACGTGCAGATCTCGGTGTGGAATCAGGCGCTGACGGCGGATCCGATCAGTGCAATCGCGATGGGCCAGTTGGCCGCATTGCATCTGCAGCGGGCACGTGAGGGTGGCACCTGGGAGGACTACGTGCAGGCCGAGTCGCTGGCGCGTCGTTCGCTCGGCAAGCGCACCAACCGCAACTCGGCAACGGCGTCCACGCTGGTGTCGGTGTTGCTTGCCCAGCATCGCTTCACGGAGGCGCGGGAGGTCGCCACGGAACTGGTGTTGCGCGACCCCGACGTGCCGCAGTATCGGGCGACACTGGGCGAAGTGGCGATGGAACTCGGTGACGATGTCGCGGCAGACAGCCTCTTTCGCTCCGTGTGGGAGCAGCGATCGATGTTATCGATTGCGCCACGAGTCGCCCGTTGGCTCGAGCTCACGAATCATGTACGTGAGGCGCGGCGGCTGCTGATCACCGCCCGCCGCGAGGCGATGTCGCGCCGGGAGATTGCCAAGGAGACCAAGGCGTGGTTTCACTTGCGCGTGGCCGATCTCGAGCTGCGCAGCGGTCGTCTGCGCGCAGCCGAAGCGGCGATCCGTGATGGACTCACGGTCGAACCGAACGATCCGCGCCTGCTGTCCGCGATGGCCCGGGTAGCGGACGCGAACGGCGACTACACGCAGGTAGTGGCGTGGGGCGAGCGCGCGATCGGGCTGCAGCTCGACCCCGGCACGCTTGGACTCGTTGGCGATGCGTATTCGGCCATGGGCGACAGCGCACGAGCCAGGGAGTACTTCGAGACACTCGAAGTGGCCGTCAGCATGCAGCCGGGCGCGTACCATCGTGCGTGGAGTCTCTATCTGCTTGACCACGGGCTGCGCGTGAACGAAGTGCTGTCGAAGGCGCAGGCTGAGCTGACGTCACGAAAGGATGTCTACGGCTACGATGTGCTGGCGTGGGCGCTGCACAAGGCCGGACGTCAGGCGGAAGCACAGGCGGCGATGCGCGCAGCCCTGAGACTCGGCACGCCCGATCCATTGCTGACGCGCCATGCACGCGCGATCATCGGTGTCGAAGGTGTGGTCGCGTCGAATACGTCGTCACCGCGGCGGTCGCCATTGCGTCTGTCCCCACTTGGGGAGGACTGAAGTATGTCCGACTTCTGGGCGTTCCTGCAGCTGGGCTTTGGCCACATCGTCGCCTGGGACGCGGCCGATCACGTACTCTTCCTGCTGGTGCTGGCGGCGATCTATCGCGGACGTGACTGGCGCGCGGCACTGCTGGTGGTGAGCGCGTTCACCGTTGGGCACTCCATCACGCTGATTCTTGCGGTCACGAACGTGCTCGTGCTGCCGTCATCGATCGTGGAGTTCCTGATTCCAGTGACGATCGTTGCGACCGGAATCGAGAACCTGCTCATGCGCGAACGCGCGGCGCAGGGCAGCAGCGCCAGGCATCGGCCGGTCTTCGCGGCGCTCTTCGGTCTGGTGCACGGAGCGGGCTTCGCCGGCTATCTCAAGAGTCTGTTCGTTGACGACATCGCGCTCCCGCTCCTCGGCTTCAACGTGGGTATCGAGGTGGGGCAGGTGGTGGTACTCGCGGCGGCGGCGGCGCTGTTCCTCGCAATCGACTGGGTGTTGCGCGGAGCAACACGCGGCTCGCGACGCATCGATGCCTTCCAACTGCGACTGGTTGGCGCGAGCGCACTCATCACGATCGTGGCCACAGGATGGGCGTGGGAGCGGTTCCCCAGATGACGCCGTGGACACGGATTGCACTGGCTGCGCTGGCGATCGTGCTGAGTGCATCGACGGCACGCGCGCATCCCATTCACACCACGTTGACGGTGGTCACCGCGAGCGCCTCTGGCGTCACGCTCAACATCCGAACCTTTGCCGACGACTTCTCGGCGACGGTTGCCAGGTTCGCCGGCAAGCGCGCGCCGGCCGATTCTTCTGCGTCCGCAGACGACGTGCTGCGCTACGTGCGCGCGCGATTCGCTGTGCGCGACGCGCGCGGCTCTGCGGTGACGCTGGAACCGTGCGGAGTCCGACGTACGAACGAACTCTATTGGCTCTGCTTCAAGGCAATTGTGCCAGTTGGTGTGCGCGGCCTGACGGTGCGCAACCAGATGCTCACCGAGCTGCATGCCGATCAGGTCAACATCGTGCAGGTGGAGCTCAACGGGGCAAAGCGAACGATGTTGTTCACGCGCACCAGCAAGCCGAGTGCTATCGGCGCGGCATGAGCACCGTGTAGTCGAAGTCGAGTACCACGGCGGGATCGTAAGCGCCGCTCGCATCCTGATACGGAAAGGCGGCGCAGCTCTGGTCCTTGGTAGCCACCGTACGCAGTCGCAATGCGCCGATATCGGTGCGGTCGGGCAGCGCGCCCTTCTCCAGCACCTCGCTCCAGGCGTAGATGGTGTCACCAGCGAAGGTGGGACTGGTGTGACGACCGCCATTGATGGCGGCGATCGTCAGCGCATTGGCCAGCCCATTGAACGACAGCGCGCGCGCCATGCTGATCACATGCCCGCCATAGACGATGCGACGTCCGAATCGACCGTCGCGCTCGACGTGCAGGTTGAAGTGGACCTTGGCGGTGTTCTGGTAGAGCCGCGCCGCCATCATGTGCTCCGCTTCCTCGATCGTCATGCCGTCCACATGATCGATGCGCTCGCCAACCTCGTAGTCATCCCAGAGATGCGGGCTGCCGGCGAGTGTGGTGTCGTACGCGCCTGTCAGCACGCGAAACGGGACCGCGAGGTCGGCGAGCGGCACGTGGCTCGGCAACTCCGGCACGGACGGCGCGGGCGCCGGTGATGCCGGGTCACGCTTGCGCACCATCGCCCAGCGTGTGTACTCCACGACCATATCGCCGTGCTGATTCACGCCAACTGAATGCACGTAGACCACTCCCGTCTTGCCATCCTTGTTCTCCCGAACGCCAAGAACGGTAGACGTCGTGCTGATCGTGTCGCCGGGATAGACCGGCTTGCCGAATCGTCCGCCCGCATAACCAAGGTTGGCAATCGCGTTGAGCGACACATCCGGCACGGTTTTCCCGAAGACGAGATGGAACGCGAGCATGCTGTCCAGCGGTGCAGCGTCGAAGCCGAGTGCACGCGCGAAGGGCGATGACGAATTGACGACGAACCTTCCGCCGAACAGTGACGTGTAGAGTGCCACCTCGCCGTCGCTCACCGTGCGCGGCGTTGCGTGCACAATCACGTCGCCCACGCGAAAGTCCTCGAAGAAGTTGCCGAGGCGCGTCTTGCTGGAAACCATCGCGACTTTCGATTCAGGATGAGAAGCCATAGGTCGCCGCGAGGTCCGGATCTTTTTGCGCCACGAGGCGCGCGAGATCGACGATCACCTTCGCCTGTTTCCATGTCGCGTCGTCCTGCATCCTGCCGTCGATCGTCGCCACACCATTCCCCGACGGAATGGCGTCGAGTACGCGCCGCGCGAACAGTACTTCGTTGACGTCAGGACTGAAGACGCGACGTGCAATCGCAATCTGGTTGGGCGCCAGCGACCACGCGCCGGCACAGCCCATGATGAACGCGTTGCGGAACTGTGCTTCGCATCCGGCTTCGTCTTTGAGATCGCCGAACGGCCCGTAGAACGCGCGAATACCGTGCGACACACACGCGTCCACCATGCGAGCCACGGTGTAGTGCCACAAATCCTGCTGCACGAACACGCGCGCGGTCTCGGTGTCCACCGGATCGGCCAGCACACCGTAGAACGGATGTCCGCCACCAACCCGCGTCGTCTTCATGCCACGCGACGCTGCGAGATCGGCCGGCCCGAGACTCATGCCGTGCATTCGCGGACTGGCGCCGGCAATCTGCTCGACGTTCTTCACCCCTTCGGCGGTCTCCAGCAGCGCGTGAATGAGAATCGGACGCTTCACGTCGTAGCGTGCTTCGAGCAAGGCGAGGTACTGATCGACAAAGTGAATGTCCCACGGGCCCTCGACTTTGGGAATCATCACCACATCGAGTTTGTTGCCGGCGTCGCGCACGATCTCGTGCAGGTCGTCCAGGATCCACGGACTGTTGAGACAGTTCACGCGCACCCACAGCGCGGTATGACCGAAGTCAGTGTCCTGCGCAACCGCGATGAAGCCGCGACGCGCCGCTTCCTTGTCGGCAATGGGAATCGCGTCTTCGAGATTGCCGCACAGCACGTCCGTCTGTTTCGCCATCTCTGGTACACGCGCGCGAATCTTCTCGATGTGCGGCGGGAAGAAGTGGATCATGCGTTCGGGGCGCACCGGCAGTTCACGCAGCGGTTGGGGTGCACCGATCGCCAGCGGTTTGTAGAAGTTCAGCGGGAGCTTCATGCGGGTTTCGGGTCTGGGGCTATGAGTTGTGCGAGGCAGGGCCGGCGACGATACGGGCGTCGTGGAGTGCGGCGACTTCGGACTCGGAGAGCCTGAGCACATCGAGCAGGATCTCGTCGGTGTGCTGACCAAGGCGTGGGGCAGGGGCGGCGGGCACCCGCGAGGCGGCGCTGAACAACAACGGCGTGCCGGGTGTGAGGTAGTCGCCGGTGTTGGGGTGGGAGACGTGCGAGAACATGGGATTCTCCGACGAGCAGTCGGTGTCCTCGGCGAGTGCGCCGCGAACGGTTCGGTAGGGTGCCCACGTTACGCGATGCGCGTCGAACGACGCGCGCACCTGGGCGAGTGTGCGCGAGGCGAACCACGGTGAGAGCAGCGCCGCAATCGATTCGCGCGCGTGAAAGCGATCGCCTTCGATGCGAAGGTCGAGGTTGAGCGATTGACTGAGTGCGTGTACGGCGTCGCTGACCTCCGTCGCCTTGACCAGCGTGCTCCACTGCAGATCGGTGAGGCCGACCACCATCACGCGTTCGCCATCCAGCGTCTCGAAGTCACGTCCGAAAGCGCCATACAAGTCGTTGCCATAGCGCGGTCTGTCCACGTCGTTCACGGCAACCTCGCCGATCATGCCGAGGTGCCCGAGCATGGCAAGCCCTACGTCCTTCAGTGCGAGCGTCACCAACTGTCCCGCGCCGGTGCGACTGCGATGTCGCTCGGCGGCCAGCATGGCAACGGCGAGCATGGTGCCGGCAATCGCATCCCACGCCGGAAACACGTGATTGACCGGCTCGCAACCATCGATCGGTCCGGTGATCTGCGGAAAGCCAAGTTGCGGATTGACCGTGTAATCCACTTCGGAGCCGCCATCGCGACGACCGAGCAAGTTGACCATGATGAGGTCATCGCGATGCGTGCGTAGCTGCTCGTAACTCAGCCAGCCCCGTGCCGGGAAGTTGGTGCTGAAGACCCCGGCGTCGGCACCTGGTGCGCAGATGAGCGCGGTGAGCAGCTCCTGTCCGCGTGCGCTCCGGATGTTGACTGCGATGGAACGCTTCCCCTTGTTGAGTCCATCCCAGAACAGACTGTGCGATGTATCGCGCGCGATCGGCCAGCGGTGATAGTCGAGACCACCGCCGATCGGATCGAATCGAATGACGTCTGCACCAAGTTGCGCGAGCGTCATGCCACCGAGCGGTGCGGCCACGAACGCCGACCCTTCCACCACGCGCAGCCCCGCCAGTACACTCACGATGGTGTCACTCCGCATGACGCGGTCAGGTCACGGCGCATGTCATTCGTCATGTCATACGTCATGTCAGACCACCCGCTTGACGCGCAGGTCGGCGATGTCCGCGTCACTCATGCCGAGCACTTCGCGCAGCACCTCGTCGGTGTGTTGGCCGAGTGTTGGGCCGAGCGAGCGAATGCTGCCCGGCGTTTCGGAGAGGAGTGGCACCGGCGCCGGCACGATGATGGACTCGCCGGTGTCGGGCTCATCGACGGCCACGAGATTGCGACGCGCGTGAAACTGTCGATCGCCGAAGATGTCCGCGATGTTGTTGAGCGGACCGGCCGGTGTATCGGTGGCATAGCATCGTGCCAACGCTTCTTCTCGCGTGAGCGATCCACACCAGTCGCGCACGATTTCGTTCACGTCGTGCCGATGCTGGAGTCGCGTCTTCTGCTCACCGTACGTGCTGGACGACGCGAGCTCAGGCCGGCCCATCGCGTTGGCCAGGCGCATGAACAGCTTATCGGTGGCGCAGGAAATGGCCACCCACTTGCCATCCTTGGTCGCGAAGTGACCGTGCGGACAGGCGAAGTCATTGTGCGATGAGCCGAGTCGCTCGCGCACGACGCCATACATGGCGAACGCCGGCGCCAATTCCTCCGTGGCACGAAACACCGATTCGTACAACGCCGCATCGACGTACTGCCCTTCGCCGGTGTGTTCGCGATGACGCAGTGCCATCAGTACACCCAGGCAACCGTACAAGCCGGTCATGTAGTCGCCAAGCGTGGTGGAGCCCGGCGTGACTGGGGTGCCCTTGGGCATGCCGGCGAGATACGCAATGCCGCCAACGGCGTGCGCGACGCGGGCGAACCCCGGGCGGTCCGAGTAGGGTCCGGTTTGTCCGTAGCCAGTCACGCGCAGCATGATGAGACCTGGATTGATCTCGTGGAGCACATCCCAGCCGAGTCCCCACTTCTCGAGCGTACCGGTGCGAAAGTTCTCGCAGAGAATGTCCGTCTTGGCGATGAGTTGCTTGAAGACATCGACACCTTCGGCGCGTCGCAGGTCGAGCGTGACTGAGCGTTTGTTGCGTGCCTCACTCATCCAGGTGAGCGTGTCGCCGCGCTTGGACGGAGTGCCGAAGCGACGCAGGGCATCGCCGCCAACCGGATGTTCAACCTTGAGCACGTCCGCGCCAAACTCACCCAGGATGGTCGCGCAATAGGGCGCGGCGATGACCGTGGCCACATCGACGACCCGAATGCCGGTAAGCGGCAATGCCGCTGCAGCCGTCGTCTCCGTCATATGATTTTCGCCTGGCGCAGCCGCTGCACCTCGGCCGCCGAAAGGTTGAGCAGGTCGCGCATCACCTCTGCGGTCGCGTTGCCAAGCGTCGGCCCGAGATTGGTGATGCGCCCCGGTGTGGCGGACAGCGTTGGCACGACGCCCGGCACCACCACGTCACCGAGGCCCGGCTCATCGAAGTGCGCCAGGTTGCCACGCGCGATGAAGTGCTCATCCTCGAAGATGTCGGCGATGCTGTTGACCTTGCCCACGGGCACCTCCTCGTCGAGACACTTCTGCAGGACGTCATCGCGCAGCAGGTTGCCCACCCACTCATTCACCATCTGGTTGACCGCATCGCGCGCGGCGAGGCGCTTGCGTTGATCGCCGTAGAGGCCGGACGATGCGAGCTGCGGTTGCCCCATCGCCACGGTGAGACGCTCGAACATCTTGTCCGTCGTGCAGGCGATGGCGATCCACTTGTCATCCTTCGTGCGGAAGTGCCCGTGCGGACAGGCCACGAAACTGCCGGAGCCTTCGCGTTCGCGGATGCGTCCATCCACCCCATAGGCGGCGGCGATCTCCTCGAGCACACGGAAGACCGCCTCGTAGATGCCGACATCGATGATCTGCCCGCGACCGGTGCGCTCCTGATGACGTAGTGCGATCATGATGCCGATCGCACCGTACAGACTCGCGATGTAGTCGCCGAGCGGCACCGTGCCGGGAAGCACCGGCGTTTCACCCGGAAAGCCCGCGAGGTAGTTGAGTCCACCAAACGCCTGCGCGATGTGCGCAAAGCCCGAACGCCGGCGATAGGGCCCCGTCTGACCGTATCCGGAGACCCGCAACATCACGAGTCCGGGATTTGCGGCGCTCAGCTCTTTCCAGCCGAGTCCCCACTCCTCCATGGTGCCTGGTCGAAAGTTCTCGATCAGCACCTGCGACTTGGCCACGAGCTTGAGGAACAGCTGCACACCGTCCGGCTGGCGCAGGTCGATCGTGACGGACTTTTTGTTGCGCGCTTCGCTCAGCCACTTGAGCGTCGCGTCCGGCCGCTTGGTCGCGGTACCGAAGCGACGCATCGGATCGCCGGCGATCGGATGCTCCACTTTGAGCACTTCGGCGCCGAACTCGCCCAACATGGACGCGGCATACGGACCGGCGAGGAAATTTCCGACGTCGATGACCCGAACGCCGGTCAGCGGCAACGGCGGCGGCGCATGCGCGGACGCTTCATGCATGCCGCGAGCCTCGCGGCCCGAACGCAATCTGATACCCAGTATGCAACAAGCGGCGCACTCCAGGTGAACGTGAGACTCAGTTCCTGCACGACGACGTTGAAGATGTCGGCATGCACACACCCGGTGCCAGCCAATAGTAGCTTTCACGCTCGCAGCGGCCGTGCATGAGCACGGACGAACGTACCGGAGACCTGGCACACCATCGATGACACAAGCTGCGGACGATCTTCGCAACTGGATAGGGCGGACGGCCTTGGTCACGGACGCGCTCTCGCCCGCGCAGGCTGGGGCGGCGGCCGCGACCTTCGACGAGCCGGCGGATGCCGTTGGCGACGGTGCGCCGCTGCCGCTCCTCTGGCATTGGTTCTATTTCCTGCCCCGTGCCCCGCAGCAGGCGCTTGGCGAAGACGGGCATCCCGCGCTTGGCGGATTCATGCCCCCGGTGCCGTATCCTCGGCGCATGTTCGCCGGGTCGCGCGTACGTGTGCACGCGCCACTGCGCATCGGTCGGACGGCAACCCGCGAGGCCGTGATTCAAGACGTGGTACTCAAGTCCGGACGTAGCGGCAACCTCGCGTTCGTGACGGTCGCGTATCGCTTTGTGCAGGATGGCGTGCTCTGTCTCGAAGAGGAGCAGGACATCGTCTATCGTGAAGCCGGTGCGGCGATCGCGATACCGTCGATTGCCGAGCCGCCGGCGGTGCCCGCAGGCGCGTGGACGCGAACGATCACTCCCGACTCGCCGCTTCTCTTTCGCTTTTCCGCGCTCACCTTCAACGCCCATCGCATTCACTACGATCGTGGCTATGCGACGAGCGCCGAGGGCTATCCGGGGCTGGTGGTCCACGGCCCGCTCACGGCGCTGTTGCTGGTGCAGCTGGTGCGCGAACACATCCCACGGCCCGTGCATGCATTTCGCTTTCGCGGGCTGACTCCCCTGTTCGATCTCGCGCCGTTTCACCTTGTGGCGGTACCGGGGGCAGATTCAGTAATGCTGACCGCTATCGCACCCGACGGTGCGGTAGCGCTTGAAGCAACAGTGGAGTTGTCGTGACGAATTCCCGTGCGCACGGCTCGCGTCCGGCGACATCTGTGTCCATGTTGTGAGCACGTTGCCTGTGAGGGATATGGACCGGTTTCACCTGCTCGAGTTCGCACCGGAAGGATTCGTGGTGCTGGACGACGCGTTGCGAGTGCGTTTCGTGAACGCGGCGGCCGTGCGGCTGATGGATGCGTCCGAGGCTGCGTTCCGAGGCGCGCCAGTATGGGAGGCAGTGCCGCTCGTGTGCGAGCCCGACTTCGAGTCGTGCATTCGCCGCGTCTGGAGCGTGCGCGGTACCGAGACGTGGGTAGGCACACTGCACGATGGGCGAACGACGGTGCGCGTGAGTGCCTGCGCGACCGAGGACGGACTCGTCATCTCACTCGGCGACATGACGGCCCAACGCGCGACCGAACAAGCGCTGCGCAGTCGGGAGGAGCAGCTCGCGCGTGTACTGTCGGCCACCGGTTCGGCGGCGTTCGATCTCGATCTCGAGCGGAATCGTTCGTTCCTCGACAAGCACGTCGGCGCGATCTTCGGTTACGGCGAGGGCGATGCGCCAAGCGACTGGTCCGACTACGAGCAGCACTTCGATCCCGCACATTTTGATGCGTTCAAGGTTGCGGCCATTGCGGCGATGCACGCGGGCCGACCCTTCGTCTGCGATTGTCGCATCACGCGTGTCGATGGGTCGATCGGGTGGGTGCGACTGCGCGGCGAGCTGCTGGCCAATGCGCGGGGGGTGCCGGTCAGCAGCTCAGGCACGATGCTCGACATCACGACCGAGCGGGCGCGGGCGGCGGCGTTGCAGGAGAGCGAGCGACAACTCAGGACTGCGCAGCGTCTCGCGGGTGTAGGCAGCTGGTCGTGGGATATTCGCAGCGGCGCCGTCTCCTGGTCCGAGCAGATGTTTCGGATTGCGGGTCATGACCCAGACACCACGACCGCGTCCTTCGATCTCGTACTGGCGATGGCCGTCGATGACGTGCATCGCGAGGAGTTCAGCGCACATCTGCAGCGGGCCCTGTACCACGACGACGCGTACGACTTCGAGATGCCGATCCGACGAACGGATGGCTCGATTCGCCGGTTGCACACGCGCGGTGAAGTGGAGCGCGACGACACAGGAACGACGGTGCGCATGACCGGTACGGTGGTGGATGTGACCGAGCGCCGGCAGGCGGAGGAATCGTTGCGTCGATCGGAGCAGGAACTCTATCGCGCGCAGCGCATGGCGCGCATCGGCAGTTTCGTACGCTCCGCAAAGACGGGAGAGCTGTGGTGGTCGCCGATGACGCGCACGATTCTCGAGATCGCAGAGGACGTGGAGCCGACGCTCGAGCTGGCCCTCTCCCGGTTCCCGAAGCACGAAGCGGCGCGCTACCACGCGCTGCTGCAACGTGCGGCCGATACCGGAGAACCGTTCGAGCTCGAAGCGGAGACGGTCATGCCGAGCGGACGTCATTTGGTCGTGCGACTGTCCGGTGAAATCGACTTCGATGCGAAGGGCGACGCGCTGTCCGTGCACGGGCTCATGGCGGATATCACGGCGCAGCGGGAGCAGGAGCATGCGTTGCGCGAGAGCGAAGTGCGATTCCGCACGCTCTGGGAGGCGTCACCGATCGGCATCCGACTGACCGATGCGAATGGGGTTACGCTGTACGCGAATCCCAAGTTGCTCGAAATGTTCGACTGCTCCTTCGAAGAGTTCCGCACCGAGCAGTGGCGCGATCGCATTCACGCCGAGGATCGCGATCGCGTGGCGTCGGAAGGACGGGACTCCGTCCGCAACGCGCGTGACAAACGCGTGGACTACCGCATCGTGCGACGCGATGGACGCGTGCTCTACGTGCGTGCGACCGTGGCCGTCATTCGCTCACCGGACGGCAAGTTCGCGGGGCACGTCGGCGCGCTCGAGGATCTCACGGAAGAGACGGAAGCGCGTCGCGAGAAGGATCGACTCGAACAACAGATGCATCAGGCACAAAAGCTCGAGTCACTCGGCGTGCTGGCCGGCGGTATTGCGCACGATTTCAACAACCTGCTCGTGGGTGTGCTGACAAACGCGAGTATGGCATTGATGGACTTGGCACCGGAGTCACCGGTGTACGACACCGTGCGCGATATCGAACGGGCGGCGCAGCGCGCGGCTGATCTGACCCGGCAATTGCTGGCGTACTCGGGGAAGGGACGCTTCATCATCGAGCCGTTGTCGCTCTCCGAGCTGGCGGTGGAGATGACGCAACTGCTGTGGACGGTCGTTTCCAAGAAGGCGAGGTTACACCTGGATGTGCAGCATGACTTGCCCTTTGTGCGCGGTGATGCGACGCAGTTGCGTCAGGTGGTGATGAACCTCATCACGAATGCGTCCGACAGTCTTGGTGACGGCGACGGTGACATTCTGCTGCGGACGCAGCTCGTGGACGTGACGAACCACAGTCTCGGGACCGTGATGTTTGGTGGCCCGCTGCGTACCGGTCCGCATGTGGTGCTGGAGGTGGCAGACACCGGCGCGGGGATGGAGCTCGAAACGGTGCAGCGCATCTTCGACCCGTTCTTCACGACCAAGTTCACCGGTCGCGGACTCGGCCTCGCGGCGACGATCGGGATCGTGCGTGGCCACGATGGAGCGATCGCCGTGACGAGCGCGCCGGGCAAGGGGACGAGTTTCTCGCTCTACTTTCCGATCGGTGGCGGGGTGCGGCGCGAGGTGCCGCCCAGCCCGACGACAGCGCTGGTGGGGCATGGATCGATCCTGGTGGTGGACGACGACGACGGCGTGCGGGCGGTGGCACGGTCGCTGCTGCAGCGTCAGGGGTTCAACGTCGTGCTGGCAGCCAATGGCAGGGAGGCGGTCGAGCTGTTCGCCAAGTATCGGGCCGACGTGCGCGTGGTGCTGCTCGACCTGACCATGCCCGTCATGGGCGGGGAAGAAACGCTGCACCGGCTCCGGGCGGCCGATCCGACGGTGCGCGTGATCCTGATGTCGGGCTATAGTGATGTGGATGTGGAGGGGACCTTTGCCCGGGCCGGCCTCTCGGGGTTCCTGCAGAAGCCGTTTCGTGCCGATGACGTGTGCCGATCACTCGCGCTGGCGCTGGCGGACAACTGACCCAGCCATAACGCTCCTATCGCCATCACCAGCAGGTCCTTCGGGGGAGCGCATGACGAAGCACGATCGCCGTGGCGGAGTGTTCGACGATGCCACTGGTTCGCCATACGCCCCCCGCGACGCCTGCGGTGTGGGCTTCATCGCGCGACAGAGTGGTGAACGCACGCATGAAGTCGTGTCGCTGGCGCTCGAAGCGGCCGCGCGTCTCGCGCATCGCGGAGCATCGGCCACCGATCTGTCGGCGGATGGCGCCGGCGTGCTCACACAGATCCCCCGACGCCTGTTCATCCTCGCGGCTTCGCGTCAGGGGCTGCACTTGCCCGCCGATGCGGCGTTGGCCATCGGCATGTGCTTTCTGCCGACCGACCCCGATCAACTCGCCCTCGCGACGCGACTGATCGACGAGGTGCTCGCGCTGGACGGACTGCCGCTGCTGGGGTGGCGTGAGGTGCCCGTCCGCCCTGAGGTGTTGGGCAAGTCGGCGCGCGATGCGATGCCGTCGATCAGACAGTTCATCGTCGGCCGACCGCCGGCGGTGGTGGACGATGACGCATGGGAACGGCTGCTGTACCTCGCCCGTCGCGAAATGGAGCACCGCGCGGAGGCGCTGGGGCTCGCGCTGTTCTACATCTGCTCGTTCTCGTGCCGCACGCTCGTCTACAAGGGCTTGTTCACTGGAGGGCAACTGGCGGACTTCTACCCCGACCTGCGTGATCCGGCGTTCGAGTCGGCGATCGCCGTCTTTCACGAGCGCTACGCCACCAACACGCTCCCGCGCTGGGAATTGGCGCAGCCCTTCCGTTTGCTCGGTCACAACGGCGAGATCAACACGTTGTGGGGCAATCGCAACGCGATGGCCATGCGCGCCGGACTGCTCGACTCACCGCAGTTCGGCACCGACGGTGCGCGACTGCGCGATCCTATTCGTCCGCGCGGCAGCGATTCAGCGAGTCTCGACAACGCGCTGGAACTGCTGGTGCGCGCGGGACGCTCGCCGGTGCACGCCGCCATGATGCTCGTGCCGCAGGCGTGGGAGAAGTATCCCGATGTCGAGCCGGCGGTGAAGGCGTTCTACGAGTATCACCAATGCGTGATCGAGCCGTGGGATGGCCCTGCCGCACTCGCGTACAGCGATGGCGTGCAGGTGGCCGTCTCGCTCGATCGCAACGGGCTGCGTCCGTGTCGCTACAAGATTCGCGCGGACGGCATGGTGGTCGCCGGCTCTGAAGTGGGCATCGTGGACTTCGATCCGCGCGACGTGGTGGAGAGTGGAAAGCTTGGACCAGGCGGTGTGTTGTTGGTGGACACGGCTGGACGCCGCATCGTGCGCAATCTTGCCGCCAAACGTGAGGTGGCGACGCGTCGTCCGTACGCGCGCTGGATTTCGCAGCACATGGCAACCTTGCCCACGCAGGACGGAGTGGAGCCGCTGGTCAAGCCGAGTGAGCAGCTGCGTCCCGTACAGTTGGCCTTCGGGTATGGACATGAGGATTTGCGTCTCATACTCGAACCGATGGCGACGACGGCTGCGGAAGTGGTGTGGAGCATGGGCGATGACACGCCGCTCGCCGTGCTCTCGCAGAAATCGCCGCCGTTGTATTCGTACGTGCGGCAGCGTTTCGCGCAGGTGACCAATCCGCCCATCGACTCGCTGCGTGAATCGATGGTGATGTCCTTGCGCATGCATCTCGGGCAGCGTGGTTCGCCGCTGGTGGAGAAGTCGAGTTACGCTCGCATGTTGCGCATCGAACATCCGGTGTTGTTGCCGGCGGAGATGGAATTGCTGCGCACCTTTCCGGGGTTCAAGGCCGTCACGCTCGACGCGACGTGGCCGGCGCGCTCGCGCCCGGAAGCGCTCGAAGCGGTGATCGATGGACTCTGTCGACGGGCCGACGCGGCGGCGCGCAAAGGCGCGCGTCTGCTCATCATCAGCGATCGTGCGGCCGGGGCGGAGCGAGTGCCCATTCCCGCGCTGCTGGCGCTGGGGGCCGTGCGACAGCAGCTCGTGCGCACGAGCTTGCGCGCCAAGGTCGGACTGATCGTCGAAGCGGGCGATGTCGTCGAGCAGCACCACGTGGCGGCGCTTGTTGGCTACGGGGCAGAGGCGGTGCATCCGTGGCTCGCGCTGGAGACAGTGGCGACGCTGTTCACCGAAGTCGGTCATGGACGCAGCGACAGCGACGCCGATCGTCCACTGCCGGCGGAGGCGCAGTCGCGTTATCGCACGGCCGTCGAGAAGGGGTTGCTCAAGATTCTCGCCAAGATGGGGATCTCGACACTGTCGTCGTATTGCGGTGCGCAGGTGTTCGAGGCGCTGGGGCTTGGCGCGGAGGTGATCGATCGGTGTCTTGCCGGTACCGCGTCGCCGATCGGTGGCATCGGGTTCCGCGAACTGGCCGAAGATGTGCTCGGGCGTCATCGTAGTGCCTACGGCGCGGATGGTGTGGCGCTCTCGTCGTTGCCCGACGATGGACGGGCGCGCTTCCGCAAGGACGGCGAGACGCATGCATGGTCGCCGCAAGCCGTGTTGGCACTGCAGCAGGCGACGGGGAGCGCGCGCGCATCGCGAGCGACGGCCAGCGGCGACGACGCGTGGCGTGCATTCGTTGCGCGCACCGAAGCAACCGCACCGACGACGGTGCGCGATCTGCTCGCATTTCGTACCGGAACAGCGGTACCCATCGGCGAAGTGGAAGCGGTGGAAACGATCCGCGCGCGCTTCGTGTCCAGCGCCATGTCGCTCGGTTCGCTCTCACCCGAAGCGCACGAAACCATCGCCATCGCGATGAATCGGATGGGCGCGCGCTCCAATTCCGGCGAGGGCGGCGAGGATCCCGCACATTATCGCGCGACGGGAAACGATCGCTCCGACAGTCGCATCAAGCAGGTGGCGTCGGCGCGTTTTGGTGTGACGACGGAGTATCTCGTGCGTGCGGACGAGATCGAGATCAAGATCGTACAGGGCGCCAAGCCGGGCGAAGGCGGTCAGTTGCCGGCACACAAGGTGACGGAGTTGATCGCACGACTGCGACACGCGACGCCGGGCGTGCAACTCATCTCGCCGCCGCCGCACCACGACATCTACTCCATCGAGGATCTCGCGCAGCTGGTGCTCGATCTCAAGAGCGTCAATCCGCGCGCGCGCATCGGTGTAAAGCTCGTTGCATCGGCAGGCATTGGAAACGTGGCGGCCGGCGTGGCGAAGGCCTTTGCCGACTACGTGCTGGTCGCAGGACACGCCGGTGGCACGGGTGCCTCTCCGCTATCGAGCATCAAGCACGCCGGCGCCCCGTGGGAACTCGGTCTCGCCGAGGCGCAGCACGTGCTCGTCGCAAACGGATTGCGCCATCGCGTGGAAGTGCGCGTCGACGGCGGCTTCCGCACAGGCCGCGATGTCGTGATCGCCGCGTTGCTGGGCGCCGAGTCGTATGGCTTCGGCACCGGACCGTTGGTGGCGATGGGATGCGACATGGCGCGCCAGTGTCATCTCAATTCCTGCCCAACGGGGATCGCGACACAGCGTCCGGAGCTGCGCGCGAAGTTTCGCGGCAATCCCGATCAGGTGGTGGCGTACTTCACACACGTCGCACAACAGGTGCGCGAAATACTCGCCAGCATCGGTGCTCGCACGATCGACGAAATCGTGGGCAGCGCAGAGCGACTGCAGCGCGCCGATCGACCGGAGGTTCCGCGTTCGGCGATGCTCGATCTCTCGCTGCTGCTCACGCCAGCCGTGCGTGCCGATGAACCACGGCGCCGCATGGCCGATCGCAATGTGCGACGCGGTGTCGTGTCGCTCGACGAAGCCTTGTTGCACGATGCATCGGAGTCCATCAAGCACGGCACGCCCTTCGACGCCGACTACGAGATCCGCAATCACCACCTGGCCGTCGGTGCGCGCGTCGCTGGCGCGATCGCCGAACTGCACGGCGATGCCGGTCTCGCCGCTGGCACGCTCACCGCGCGCTTCAGCGGCAGCGCAGGGCAGAGCTTTGGCGCATTCGCCATTCGCGGCATGCGGCTCTCGCTCGCAGGCGAAGCAAACGACTATGTGGGCAAGGGACTCAACGGCGCCGAGATCAGCGTGCGCCCGTTCCCGTCGGCGCGCTATGTGGGCGCGAGTCACCTGAACATGATTGTCGGCAACACGGTGTTGTACGGCGCAACGGATGGCTTGCTGTGCGCGGCGGGGCAGGCGGGCGATCGCTTCGCGGTGCGCAACTCCGGCGCCTGCGCCATCGTGGAAGGCGTCGGCAATCACGCCTGCGAATACATGACGGGCGGTGTGGTCGCCGTACTCGGACGCGCAGGGCGCAACTTTGGCGCCGGCATGTCCAACGGCGTTGCGTACGTACTCGATGAGGCGGGCACCTTTCCGAGCCGTCTCAATCACGAAATGGTCTTGCTCGCGGATATCGACGCCGACGATGATGCGTTGTTGCAGCGACTGCTGCGCGTCCATTTCGCGCGCACTGGTAGCGCGCGAGCGCGCGCCATCCTCGACGGCTGGGGGCGCACCTCGAGTCAGTGGCGAAAGGTCAAGCCGCGCGGCGCGATCGAGCCCGTTGCCGAGATCCGCGAACGCTGGACGGCAAGGCTGCAGACGCTACTGGAGAGCGACGGTGGTGCGCCAGCGCGCATTCCGGCACAGCGAGTGTAGACCCTGCCGATCGAACAGCGCAGGGAGAATTGCACGAGAACAGAGGGAGAGCAGCAGGAGACGGCGAACCGGAACAGCGTACGGAGAACGGCGGGAGAATCCAAGGAGTACCGCAGGAGTACGGACAACCACCACGGCGCTGACACCGCTGAAGCAACGCGCTCGGTGGACCGTCCAATAACCGAACCACCAAGAATTCTTGCGGTTCTCCCGTGTGCTCCCCGTTTCTCCCATGGTCTCCCACAAGGCTGTTTGTTGATGCCGTTGCGGTTGCACCGGCGCTGGTCGGTCACGCCGTCGCGCTGTTACCCCAACCGTGATCTGAGCAACGCCACGAACTCCGCCGGCGCTTCTTCGTGTGGCCAGTGTCCCGCCCCGGCGAAGCGGTGAACGTGGGCATGCGGGAACGTCTGTGCCCAGCGATGGAGCACCGGCAACGTGAATGCGGAATCCTCCACACCCCACGCGATCGTCATGGGGATCTCGCGCAGCCGCTCCCGACGACTCCACGGGGACGCATCGAACGCGCTCGAGCCGAGCAGCACATGTTCGCGCGAATCTGCATCGGGAAATCGACGCAGATACTCGGCGTGTATCGCGGGCGTCAATTTGCGCCGGTCTCCGTACGCCGACGGCATGATCAGCTTGAGCGACGCGTTGCCGTAGCGGTACAACAGGCGCCCAAGCACACCCGACGCCATTCGCGCCCGCCTGGCCATCAGCGGGTCATCGTCGAAGGGCCACATCCACGTGTTGACGATCACCAGATGTCGCACGCGCGAGGCAATGTCGAGAATCCAATCCAGCGCGATGGGGCCACCAAAGTCGTGCACGACGATGTCGAGCGATTCGTTCGGCACGAGCTGGTCAATCGCCTCACGAAAACGCGCGGCATGGGCTTCGGGAGTGTACGACGCGGACGCAGGGCGATCGGAGAGTCCCAGGCCCAGATGGTCGAAAGCCATCACGCGCCGCGATGCGGACAGCGCGCCGAGCGCATGCCGCCATTCGAAGCTCCAGGTTGGCGTTCCGTGCACGAAGAGCAGCGGCACACCGTCGCCCTCGTCCACGACGCTCAGCGCGCCATCCGACACTCGAAGCGCGCTGGTCGCAAACGGCCACATCGCAACATCAGGAACGGTAGGCCGCACGCGACAGGCTACTCGCGCAGTGCCGGCAGCGCCTCACCGGTGGGAATGAACTGGAGCGCCACGCCGTTGTTGCAGTACCGAAGTCCGGTCGGCTTCGGACCATCGCGGAACACATGCCCCTGATGCCCGTCGCAGCGGGTACAGTGATACTCGGTGCGCGGCAAAATGAG
>ENA-ORBV01003158-ORBV01003158.1-microbial-mat-metagenome-genome-assembly--contig:-NODE-3158-length-33517-cov-5.825419_pt1 | contig 33517 bp, 18 predicted proteins | sample MGYA00237777_ERZ505514 | MGnify/ENA primary metagenome ERZ505514 (study PRJEB26160, sample SAMN06269048) | microbial mat metagenome | isolation source: Oligotrophic lake microbial mat | place... | reverse complement strand
GTCGATCGCCGCGTCGACGCATTCGGGACCAATGCCGTCACCGGGGATCACGGTCACGGTCCGGCGGAGGGAGGAAGTCATGAGGGCACTGGCTATTGGAATTACGGTATGAATTATGCCATGCGGTATGGTCTGAGCTGGGAAAGTGCCACCGGAAAGAAACACCCCGCTCTGGAGATCCCAGAACTCGCCATGTCGTTGTTTTTCCCCATCGATTTTACGGGATTATCATTTGGGGATAACGATGGCTGGCATCCAACCTGTTTTTACTTTGCCTTGGCTCATAGGCTGGAGCAACCGGCAGCTGCGCTATCCGCAGCAGCCTATCTTTCCAAACATGGGGATCCACCACCCAACGAACGAGATCGATTCGGATTTGTCGCGGATGGAGACTTGTTGTTTGCCGCCGATTACATCCCCAAAGCGGATACCGTCCAGATGCTTCGAGAGAGCCACGCCGAAATGAAGCAACCGGTAGCCCGCATTTACAAAGGTCTGGATTGGGGTATCTTGGCGGACGACAATTCGTTCCCGTCCCTTCGCCTTGCTGTTCGGGGAGGATCCAGTAAGGTGGGCGGCCACGGCATGATTGATTTGCTGAGTTTTCGCTCCAGAATCAATGGTGAACTCATGATCACCGACCAACAGGATGGTGCCTACATGCCAACAACATTTACGAAACGTGGGAGTGAACTCTATGGTCGAAGCATTGCCTCGAAAAGCACGTTATTCGTGGACGGATTGGGGTGCATGGCTGACGTTACCTGCGATAAAACAGAGGTAGTCAAGGCGAACGATTTGGTCGGTATCCGAATTGATGGATCTCATATTTTTCTTCCACGTTGGAAGGATGTGTTTATCGGCCGGTTGTTTTTGCTAGTAGAGAATAATTACTGGCTCATTGTGGACCATGTGGTCGGCGCGACGGAAGTCGATGGCCATTGGACCGAGGCTCGTTTTCATACCTACGCGGAAAGCCAAAAAGATGAACAAGGGGTCTCTCTCAAAAGTGGCGACGAAAGCATGCAAATGGCGTTTGCATCTTTGAGCAAGGCATTGTTGCAGGAATCGCTCGGTATGCCCTCTCAACCCCAATCCAAGCAGACGACCATTTTCCGTTGGATGACCAGAGAGTGTGTTTCTGACCAGATGCTAGTGACAGGCATGATACCAGGTAGCAAGAATCTCGAGCTGTACGTGCAAAAAGAAGAAAAGGATTCGTACCTGATCAAAGTTACAACTCCTGATGGAAACGTCCGTAACATTCGATTGACAGACAAGCTTCATCTGAAAGATTTACCTTAATGGCGGGTATGTGGTCATGTTGTCCATGACGCACATAAGTTGTTCCATTAGGTTGAATGTACCAAAAGGTGGATATGATTCGGTTTTTGCTCTCAAGAATAAGACTGCTTATTTATTGTGCCGGTGCAAATGAACTGTCCCGGCCATGATGAGTCTTTATCATCTCTCTCATGCTTAAAAGAATCAAATTTCAGATGTCTTCCAACAATCCAGCACTATTGATCCCACCAGGAGGACAATGCTATTCACTTCGTCGCTTCAGTTGAGCCCCCCAAAGGAGACATCAGTTGTGATTTACCTTTGACTCTAATCAATTATAACCTTCTCTAGATCAAGTCTCTCGTGCCTGCTAGCACTCCCTACTAGCTAGCTAGTAGCAACTAGCTATCTATGCTAGCCTCACTACGATCGTGAAACCTGCAGCTAGCTAGCTACTACTGGTAGCTAGCTAGAGTTAATAGCTAGATAGGTTGTCTAGGCCCTAACCCTATGATCTTGGGAATCCCGCCGGTTTTTCCTGCGAAATTTTTAGGGAAGAACCGTGACAAGACCCACAAGAACAAGGAATTCAAGCGACATCGAAAGAAGCAACAGTCAAGTCAAGTGATTGTTCTCATGCCGGTTAGCTACAAGCCTGTGTTGGTGCAGCAGCTCAATACAAATGCCTTGCAAGCGGCTAGCTACTACACAATAAGTGCCACTGCAACAGCTAACCAACCTCAGAGCAAGAGTTGCCAATACTAGGGGAAATAGCTACTAACTACGCAAAATGCTGATCCAACTGAACCTGTGACGCGAATCAAGCGCTGACGAAAGATTGATTGATTCCTTGGAATAACCAACGACAGCAAAGAGAAGAGGTGCTGAACTTGGCAACACAAGACCAGCCTCATCATGCCGATGGACGGGAATGCGAGTTTTGCGTCCGTGGGTTCTCAATTCCTGCAACCTGGAGTTCCCACGGACGATGAATTGTACGATGCCGGTTGGGCCAAGGCCTTTGATCCTTCTCGTCAAGCCTATTACTATTATCGCATTGATGGGAGTGCCCCGACCACATGGCAAAATCCTTTGGCGCCCGCCACGGTAGCGACGGGCTATACCAGTGGCTTGGACGCGAGTTTTGGTGATGCGAGCGGATTTTTGAGTGCCATGGGAAGTCAAGCACAATTGCACATGAGTGGATCCATCGAGTCGGTTAGTACCCCATCGAAAGATAGTGATGATAGTTCTAGTAGTAGCAGTGCTACTGTGGACAATGAAGCTTCCTTTTTTGGAGAATCCCAGGCGTCCATGGGGTCCCTGCGCATGGCGGCACTCATGGCGGGTTCGATCAGCAAAATGAAGGGAAACGCATCGGCTGCTAATACTTCGGCCGCTACTTCTGTTCGGTTGGATGCCAGTCAACCCATTCCAGAAGAAGTGGAGGACGAGGCATCCTTTGCCGCAGAATCGTCGTCGTCGTCGTCGAAAGAAGGAGGAGAACCGCGGGAAGTCTTTGAAGATGAGGTCCAGTACGATCCCAAAACGGGCAAACGAAAATGGGGAGGTACCGATCGAACGGTACTCCGACCCCCTGATTTTCCCGAAAATGAAGAAACCCAGCCACTGAAGCCTGCCGCGGATGGCAGACCAAGAATCAATGTACAGGCCTTGTTAGAGTTGCGACGAAAAGAGTACTTGGAATTGTTTGAAGCCGATCGTCAGCGATTTGCACATCGCAAACTAGGAGCAATACCAGCCTGTATCATTCTGTTGATCGCTTTAACTGGATTTGGCGTGGGAGGGTATTTTATATTCCGGGCGGCAAAAAACGACGCGGAAGCGGCTCTTACGGGCACAAGTGCACCCACAAGTTCCCCTACGGCCATTCCCATAGTAGAGATATTGCCGGATTACACCCTGGCTTCGATCGAGAATCCTGGTAAGTCTGTTTCTTTTTATTCTTGTTTGTTAGCCTTTTACGGTTTTATAGATATTTACCTTTTTTGCTTTTTTTTGCTGGACTTCAGTCTCGAACCAAGCTGTGGCTTTAGATTGGCTCCAAAACGACCCAAACTACGACACCTTTTCGCACAACGAAAAACTAGAACGATTTGCACTCATGACTATTTATAAATCCACGGGAGGGGAATCCTGGGGTCGGGAAGATGGGTTTAAGCTACCAGAAAGTGCTTACGATTATGAATCGGAATGTGATTTTCCTTACTACATCTGCCCGAATCGCTTTTCAGGCGACGACTCTGGTCGGGTCTTTACCACGACTCCACCGCCTACCATTGCACCGGTTCCTACCGCAGCTCCGGTTGCCACGCCACCCCCTGTACCGGCCACAACGGCTGCGCCTACTCCAATGAACACCATGAACAACAATAGTAGCATTGGCAGTAACAATACTACTGCAGAACCAACGACAACGTTGACTCCAAACATTTCAACAACGTTGGCCCCTGCCCCAAATATCTCAGTAGATACCGACATTGGTATGACATTTCCGCCACTGGATTTCCCTACGACATCTCCAAATGCTACCGCTACAACGCAGCCACCGACCAATGATACTAATCTGTTTCCTCCCGTCAGCAATGTTACGGATACTAGTAATAATACTAGTACGGCCGCACCACTCGACAACTCGACTGCCGCCACACAATCACTCAATAATGGCACAGATATTACTGCTCCTTTTGTCGACAATTCGACTACTCCTACACCTCCCGTCACCAATGATACAGAGACCAGTGCAACTACTCCCCTCGACAACTCGACTTCTGTTACACCTCCCAACACCAATGGCGCGGATGCAGGTACTGTGGCACCTCTAAACAATGGAACGGATGCCAGTAGTACTCCTGCGCCCCTCAACAATGATACGGCCGCCACTGGTTCGTTTTCCGGAGGACTACCATCAATCCCCACTGGGTCGTTTAACACCGACACGAATAATTCCAGCAATGTCCCGCTGCCGGTTGGAGCCAATGATACCGCTGGGACTGCAAACTCTACAGAGTCAATCCTTTTCAGAACAACAAGAGACGAGGGCGACCTCAGCCAAAAACACAAGGACGAGGACGAAGGAAACCGTCATCGAGAGTTATACTCAGGATCATTCGCCAAGGGAACTACCCTCAACCTCACCAATCAAGGCACGCTACAGGGATCATTGCCGCCAGAAATGGCATTGCTCACAGAGCTTCAAACAGTTCACATTTCAGGAAATCCTGGATTGATTGGAACAATTCCTAGTGAAATTCGGTCTTGGGAAGACTTTTTGTTTACCCTCATCCTGTCCCGAAATTCCTTGTCGGGCACAATTCCAGCAACGATTGGGCAGCTGCGCCATGTCCGAACACTCTGGTTGAATGACAATAAGTTTTCTGGTCAGTTGCCGTCGCAGTTGGCCTTATTGAGCCAACTTACGTCTTTGCAGATACAAAACAATCAGCTTACAGGGACTATACCAGACGCAGTGGCATCTTACCCATATGTGCATTACATCAATTGGGCCAACAATAAAATATCTGGTCCTTTGCCGACATTTTATCAAGGCAAATCCAATGCTAGTCAAGTGCGGGAAATCATATTGAACAACAACAGTTTCACTGGAAATATACCTACTGAATGGGGAGACCTAACGACACTGGAAGTTCTCATGTTGCACTCCAATCCCAGTCTGCAACCGGGCGCCAGTGTCCCCCCTGCAGTTTGTGACTTGATGACCAATCACAAGCTGCGTTACCTGACGGTGGACTGTCTCACCGTGATCTGCCCTTGTCAATGTTCGTGTCCAACAGGCGGGGCACTCCGTAGCGCGGATTTTTTTTCTACCTTACCGGACTATACCAGCAACGAAATTGGGGTTGACGAGGGCAATAGCACTAATGTACGTTCCCCCCAGACACTTGCATATGAATGGCTGCAGGCAGACCCTAACGTAGACTCCTACTCCGTTGATGAACAAACACAACGTTTCGCTTTGGCTACAATCTACTATGCGACCAGTCTACCTCCCGACTACGTGAGCTGGGATACGTACACGAACTGGCTTTCATTTAATAATAACAGCGGTGATGAATGCTTGTGGGCCTCGGTTGAAGCGGAGTTTTTGCGCATTCCCGATGCCGCGACAGATGGCTTGCCAGTATGCTTTGAAGCCACGGGGAGCAGCGGCAATTCCACGGCATCTCCTTTCGAGTCATATCAAGCCTTGAGGCTAGCAAATAATTCACTTCAGGGGACGTTGCCAGGTAGGTTCGCGAAAAGCGATTGAATCTTGTCGAAAACGGCTGAGATGGACATGCCGTTTGTTATTGAATAAGTCCTCACTCACCCAGTGAATTGTTCCTTCTACCCAATCTTGCAGAAGAAATATCGCTTTTGTCCAACTTGAAAATGCTTCAACTGCATGGCAACACTCTTGCGGGCCCCATTCCGATCTACCTGAATTCCCTGACTGCTTTGCGTGTCTTGGATATGGAGTCGACATCGTTGACCGGGCCTCTGCCCGTTGGATTGCTCCAGTTGTCAATGCTGAACAAACTTTACCTTGGATCAAACTCACTCAATGGTACATTGCCAGACGAGATCGGGCTCATGGAAGCTGCAGATACTCTCCAGCTGAATGACAACTCCTTCTCTGGTGCGATTCCTGAAACAATCTCGCTGTTGGATTCCAACTTGCAACGCCTCTATTTGTCGAACAACAATTTAGTAGGTCGAGTTCCCAGTTTACCCGGCATGAAGGCCTTGACATCCCTGGTGGAATGTTACCTAGACGGCAACCAATTGTCTGGGTGGCTGGATGATTTTCCGTTGACGACATCACCCAACTTCGCGCACTTGGCTCTCTCGGGCAATCTTTTTACAGGAGAACTGCCAACCTCCCTAGGTAGCATGGGATCCCTTGAAGTGCTCTTGTTAGATGGAAACCAGTTTCGCGGTTCGATTCCAGTTGAGATTCAGGGAACAGCGAACACACTTCAACTGCTGTATTTATCGAACAATCTTTTGACAGGAACCATTCATACCGAGATTGGAAAGATGACGCAGCTCGTTCAGTTCCATGCCGGAAATAATCGTCTGGAGGGGTCCATTCCGACCGAGATTGCGTTGTGTACGGGGCTGAAAGATCTTACACTCGACACGAATCGGCTGGGAGACACCATTCCGTTGGAGCTAAGCACCATGCAGAGTTTGTCGAAGATTAAGATAGATCACAACGACCTTCGAGGCCCTGTGCCGCCAGAACTAGCGACGTTGAGTAATACCTTGACATGGCTTGATCTTTCGTGGAATGCACTGACTGGCGATTTCCCTTGGGAGCTCTCATTGCTCGCAAAGCTTGAGTGGCTCTATCTGGAGCGCAATGTAAGCCTCTTTCAAGCGATACTGCAGCTTCAACGTTGCTTTCACTTGTACCAACTCACGTTCTATTCCCTCGCCGACAGAATCTCGGCAGCACGCTCCCTCCAGAACTAGGGTTTCTCCCAGACATTATTGAAATTTCTGTGTACGGGAATAAGCTTACAGGTACGCAGGTGTTATGATCAAAATGTGTAGTTTCGCGCAAAGGTATTCCGTACCTTACGTTGGTGTCCTCTGTCGTTGGCGCGGCCCGTTCAATCGCAACACAAAATTAGGTTTTATTCCTTCCGAGCTCGGACTTCTCTCCAACTCGATCACAGGTTTATTTCTTCATGAAAACTATTTTGAAGGGACGATCCCTACAGGTATGTTCCTCAATTGAACGATTGTTGCAAGAGTTGAACAGCTACGGTTGCTCTTCACTGACGATCTCCAATCGCCTATCTTTCCAGAGCTTGGCTTGCTGACCAAGCTCAAAAGTATATGGCTACATGTGACGTCTTTGACGGGTAGCGTGCCAATTGAAGTTTGTAATCTAATTCAAGCGGGAGTGCTCAAAACGGTCGCCATTGATTGTCAAAAGGTATCCTGTACTTGTGGGTGCAGCTGTCCCGCCGACGGAGGCGACGCTCCAACTGACAACACGGTTGCACGTGCCGCTCCCAGTGCTTCGGCAAACCACACCTATCCAGAATTTGTTGACCCACCGAAGGCATCAGTCAGTGACTTCCATACCAACAGCAGCTCACCCCGGGGAAATATTTTCAACGCAAACATAATCGTTCCGTGATGTCGCCTGTTATTGGAGGCAATTGCTTGAAGGCATGACATTGTGTCTGTGACTGATTCAAGGAATTTTGCTACATGCATGAGAATTTACTAGTAGTACTACTAGTAGTCTGTTGGTACTCTCACCACATTTGAAAAAGTTGCCTTTGGTGAAGGTTGAAAGTGTACTCACAATATTTACGAGTAGGAGACAGGCGAAGCAGGTTTTTATTTTCATCGGCCGCTCTCTCGACAGCCTGGATGGCATACTTGCTTTTCCACTAAAATGTAGAATAGGGGATATTTACGTAATCTACACAGTCATAGATCCGTTTTAGTAGCAGTATTATTAAATAACCATTACACAAAAGCAGTGTTTGCTACAGTCCCTCTGTGACAATAGGAGTCATAGATAGGGTCATCAAATGAAGTAGGGGGAAAGATAACAATGAAACAGAAGGGCTATTCCGCACACGAGCCACCAGCTCTCGAGAATGTTGATGTCAGCGCTTGATGATGATGATCCTTTTGCTGGTTCCGGTTCTGCTGGCATCTCATTGGGGTCCGCATTGCCGATCAGTAACACCTCAAAGGGTACTGAATCTACTATTCCGCCCTCTGATTCGTTGACGTCGAAGTTATAAGCTTTCATATTTATAATGACGGATTCTGCAGAGAAATAGTTCATATATCTCACATCCGTCAGCGATAATATCGTGAGGTTGGAATCTTCGTCCCATGGGAAGACAGTCCCGTTCAAGCCGCCCGCAAGATACTCAACTGCAACACCATTTAGAACACCGAAGACCGAAACAATAGGAGCAATAGACCCAGATGCCTCTCTGGGTGTTTCGTGAAGGCTGCCTATATCCGTACTGTTTGTTCCGCTAACGGTAAAAAGAACCAGGTTGTCGAGAGGCTCATTCGTGGTGGAGTTCAATGTGAAAGTCAGAAAGCCAAGCCGACCTCCCAGCTCCTCTATGCCTTGTTCCCCCGTTGTCCCAAATTCGATTGTCCCTTGCTCGTGTACTGGATTCTCTGGTGGAAAATAGACGACCGGAATAGACTTACCGCCTTCTCCATCGTCATGAACATAGACCGTGTCGAAACGATTGTCATTGTAGAGGATGGCATAGAATCTTCGATTCCAAGAAGCGTGATACAATGAGCCCTCGTATGTGCCCATTTCGTCACCACCAAATACAATGAAATATTCCTCGGCTATGATTTGAGATTGTACGCGACGCCGGGCCCTGGGGTGCTTGAAGAGTTGTCTGCTGTTTGGTGATATTTTTTTCTGTGGAAGCCGACGTTGGCCCGTCGGTCTCTTATAAGTATCAATCCAGTCTCTAAGATTGACTCCATATTCAATGATGGCCAGATCCGCACTGATCGCCAGTTCTGACTGAACCAGTACCTCATTATCCGAAACGACGGTGAGGCTAGGGTTGAGCAGTAGATCGTTTTCTCCCGTGCTGGTAGCGTTACTGGCGGCACCCACGCTGCAGGCACTTTGTTTACCACTGGCTTCAGTTGTCGTGGCTGTGAAATACTCTTTGAGAAATTTCGAGTAATTGGGTGCACCATTGATACCATACACCTCTGGATCACCGAAAATGAAATAATCAATGTTTTTCTTGTTTTCAAGATAATTCTTTCGGTGAGGCCAGCCAATAGTAACTCCAGTTGCTGCACTGGTTCCTTTGCCAAAACGATTCTTGACGAGCAGGTCTTCATATGCCTGGATAGCTTTCTCCAACGTTGTTTTTAATACAGTATTGTCAGAGGGGTCACACATGGCTTGAAATCGGACCAAAAAATCCCCAATATCCAAGGCTGCTGGGTTCTGTTCACCTGATTGATCCAGCGTACTTTGAAAATCAATAGATGACGCACGTGATCTATGAATCATGGCCAAAAAGCTGGCATCCTTTTGATCAATTAACAGCGTATGAAACTCGCCACAAAGATCATTCCAGGCCGTGAGAAAAGCACTGTATTTGGATGCATTGACAATGGATAGAGTCTTCGGGCTCAAGTGAACGACTCCTTGCGGATCGTCGATAAAAAAATCCACAATTTGAATGGCCAAGTCCAATGCACTGCTCGTGTTGTAAAGATTCCTGTACGCCCAACCTATATCAACAATAGCACAGAAATACAATAAAGATTAGCAAGTTGGAAACAGATGCATTGTTTCGCACATAGGCGCACATATACATATTCACCTAGTTACAGCACGTACCATGTCCCGGTTCCACTGCCTCGGAAGCCAAGTAATACTTTGTAACGATATAGTAATCATCGAAAGCATCTGCCGCTTGCATGAGACAGGCATCAAATCCAATCACATCATACTTGCTGGGAGCACCTGGTACAGCTGCCAATGCATTCTTGAGTGCATTGACAATGCGCTGATTGGTTTGACGCAAACGACGACGACCACGGCTGGGTTCTTTGTTTTGGTCGTCTCCCCATCCCGCAAATCCATGCCCATGCGATGAAAACAGGACAAAGAATTCCGTTCGTTGATCATTTTGAATGCAATCGGTCAATGCAGTTTCAAGGTATTGCTGTAGAACGAGAGGATCTTCTCCATTTAGTTCCACGGGCAAGGTTTCATTGACCACCATTTTTACCAAGTCGTGTCGAAATTTCAGATAATGACTGCCTTCATATTTCTTGGCATTCGGTACATCCGTCAACAATTGACTCCCATCGGCCGTCCACACATTTTCGAGTGGAACTTGGATATCCTCTAATTCATACGATGCCGCCATTTGCAGTTCTTCGGGACTTCGAAAATTGCGACTATCAAAGTACGTCCATGTCGTCATGGATGGATCGCGAATGGCAGGCGACAATATAAATTCGTTCAAGTCTTGGCGCATATATTGTTCCAAGTTATTGTCGGCTAGCAGATACTGGATCAAGCAAATGCCACTGCCATGGACCACCACAACTGGTAGGGAAAGCACAAAGAAAAACAACAAAAGGGCATGGTTTTGTACTGGACGCCTGAGGCTCCCAGGAGGACGGTAGATGCAACGAGGCATGCTTTCTTTCGATTTAAGGAAGGGGGGATAGCACTATCTTACAGAAATGGATGGTCACAGCTTCTGTGTTCTTGTTCTTATGGCAGCAAGCAAACAATCTCGTCGTCCCATTCAATGGATTAGTATTCATTGACGTTAGATATACTTCTAGTAGTATCTAGCTAGTTTCACCAGTTAAACTACTAACTTAACTGGCGGCATCGATCGATATCGTGCAGTCAAAAAGGTCACAATAATGAGAAAGAAGAAAGGATACACTTCATTCGTGAATGTTTCATTCACGAAGTAAAAAAGATGATCGCACATGTGCCAATGACATCGCAAGCTAGCACGACCATCATTCGAACGGAAGATCATCGTCTTTGCCGTCCATCCAACTAACACAACAGTCGCTCTTATTTTTTCTATTTCGAGACCGAAACCTCTGCGCACACACTGCTACTCAACTGTAGCTAATTCACCCATTTTTGCCTTACGATTCAACTACATCACACAAGCCCAACAAAGACGACAAAAGATGTCGGGAATTGACTACTCCAAATGGGACAAGATTGATTGCAGCAGCAGTGATGAGGACGACGACGAGGGGGGCCATCAACCGCGTGTCACAAAATTGGACGCACCCAGTCGCGTGACACTGGCCACCGATGGAAACTTGGTGATTGAAGAGAGCGACGGCAAAACTACTGACTTGGGGCCGTCAACGCCTCTTGTGGCAGAGCAACCATCTACAGCAGCTGCTGCTACGGACTCAACGAACAAGAAACCCAAACGAGTCCAAGAGAAACTTCCCATAATTGAAGATTGGACTCAAAATGGAAGCGAAATTATGCTGAATGAGGATGATTATCCAAACATACCAAAGAAGTTATACTGGAGTCAAGATCGCTACAATGTCACAATCCGCCTCGAGCTGCCGGCAACCACCATCAAAGGAAAAGATTTGGATGTCAACTTGCAGGGAGTCCTACCGTTTCGAGATCGTTGTGCCGCCGTCGGAAATGATAACCCGGCATCCCTCAAACTCACATGGACGGATCCGTCATGCCACAAAAAACATGTTTTATTGGAAGGGAAATTCCCGCATCCCATTCATGCAGTAGAAGGCGGGGACGACAAAGATGACGCGGAGTTGCTTCTGGACTGGAACGTGGACCGCGTGACCCACCATACGAGCAAGAAATCCAACAACAACAGTGTCAATATGGAATCTGTCTATTGGGTACTGACCGTTCCCAAGGCGGTTCCTATGGAAGGAATGGTGATTTGGTGGCGCCGCCCACTCCAACAATTTGCAGAAATTGAAGTGAAGGATGCCAATCCAAATAATGGATCCAAGGCACAAGCAGCCTTTCAACAGAATTGGGAAGAAGCACATCGTCAATTTCTAGAAAGATCCAAAGAAAAAATACAAATTTGAGTAGATTACTAGTAGAGTTGTTTATGGCATGCATGCTGCTGGGATTGTGCTAAAGGAAGAGGTGGTGTGGTGTGGCAGGGTTTTTATAAAATGATCAATGATGAGGTATGCATTCCATTTTACAGTTCAGAACACATGGAATATGATAAAAATGCTACTGTGAATTTGGTCTGGACAATGAGTGCAATATTGATCCAAACAAAAGCAGCAAGCTTTTCCAAATGTTACATGCAAAGACAGAAAAAAATGTGGCAATCCACACACACAAACACCAGCAAAGTCGCGTTTCTTTCTATTTCATAATCCTCTATTTCAGAATGCTAGACTTTCGAACTGATTGTTTGGATATTTTTTTAGATAGCTAGCTACTATTACTGTCGCAAGATAACTGGCCGCGAACGAAACATGATTTCCGGTCGTATTATTCAATCTAACTAGCTGCTAGCTAGCTAGTAGTAGCTTGCTCTAAATATATTGCTATTAGGTGGTTCGGTCGGCGCGGGTGAGTGAGTCACCATTTCAGTCGTGCCCGGGTGGATTTTGTTCCTTTTCGTGTGGCGTACAGACGGTTGCAATTGCAGCGATCCAGGAATTTGCATTCCGGGTGCGAAAACTTCCGTGATCCACACGTCCTCCTCAAGTTCCTGCATTTGCTCTTCCCTGTCAGATGTCGTTCCCTTAAATACGACCCTCCCAGAATTCTTACAGACCTCGACCCATGCAACCATTGTTTCAGGTTCGACAGAAATAACTCGGGGATTATTTTGATAACTTCATTACCAGTTGCATCCTTCATTAATCCCAATATTGCATTTTCGTGGCCGAATGCAATGCCAACACATGCAACTCAGATACTTAAGGATTTAGGTCATTGTTACCGAACTCTTGAGAAATGAAATTTTTTTACACGCTTTTGTCCTACTTTGGGGACAAGTACAAAAGAGGAACGTGTATTCGTTTCTACGAGTTGCTGGTACAGCGCATACTGTACGTACGGTACGGTACTCGTAATTTATTACTCCAGACTACGTACAATAGCAGCTACCGTAGGTCGCCACGGAGCGACGAAATAAAAGCGGTCACTGCGCTAGTTTCCACCGATAAAAGCAACAAACAAGAAGCCATTAGCACTGGTATTGCCACAGTAAGAGTAAATAAACAGTGTGGTGGTTCACAAACACGAATTTGACCACATCGGCTCACCAAGTTTGCTCAGCTTACTACTTGTACGTCGTACCTCCTCGCTCGCCGCTCTTCTTAGTCTATCTTATTGAAAAACAAAGAAGTGAGAGACATAAAAGTACTGTCCTCCAACAACTCTATTCAGACACAACTCTTCCTACGAAAGAAGCGAACAAATCCATCCTCCATCGGTTTAGATTGAATCCTTTTTGTCATCCAACAGAACTTCTTCTTTAGCTCATTTCAACAACTCAATGCTGGTATCACTATCTCCCCGAGCAACACAGCAAATTTTGCTTCGATCCTGTGCTGTTGCAAGCACTGCGGCGGCCAAGTCTTCGGCCTCATCGTCTGCGGCTGGCGGTATTGCCATGCGAGGTCTGCTCCTGCGAGGCCGCAACACGGCCGTCGTGAACCAAGTGGCAGCACGCTTGTTCTATTCGACCTGCACTCGCGCCCGTCCTTCCGTGAACCCTCAAGTCCGACAGCGGCGCCCCACCGTACGCGGAGAAACCATTGCCTTTCACGTCAAGGACTTGGCCAACGGCAGCAGCCCTCTGTCACGATTGGCGCACCACGGTCCTGCGGCAGCACTCCAGACCGACTATGACGATGACGAAGATGACTTTCTCCTTGACGACGAAGAAGCCGCTAACAAAAGGAGTGCCGCTCCCGCACGAGAATACGAGTCCGATATGATCGTAGTTTTGGACATGGACGAGTGCTTGATCCATTCCCAATTCCTCACCAACAATCCCGGCGCCAAGTTTTATGCCCATCAAGTCGCACGCAACAGCAAGGACGAGAACGGAGAATCCGTCAAGGGCCGCGTCGAGACCTTCCGCTTCCATTTGCCCGATGGCGATTTGGTCCAGGTCAACATGCGTCCCTTTTTGGAAGAATTCTTACAAGAGGTCACCAGCAAGTACGAGACACACATTTACACCGCGGCCATGAAGGTCTATGCGGAACCCATTTTGGATAAGCTTGATCCTCGGGGCGATCGATTTGCCCAACGATGGTATCGCGAATCATGCGATCTCGACAAGAATATGGGTGCCTATGTGAAGAATTTGGGATCCTTGCCGCTCCAGAAGAAAACGGACAACAAGCCAAACCCCAACCTTTCGTACGAAGAATATCTGCGAAAGACCAATGGCGCCGCGGCTGCCAATGGCGACAAGAACCATCACTTGCGAAGAGTAGTCCTTGTGGACAACAACCCCCTTTCTTTTTTGGCCAATCCTACCAATGGAATTTTGGTTTCCTCTTTCTACAATGATCCCGCCGACAAGACTTTGCCTGCCGTACTTGATCTATTGCAGGAATTGGTATGTACACGATTGTAAAGGGTCTTTTAGTTGTCCGTTTCTGAGACATTGCGGCTAACTTTCTTCTCTCCCTCTTTTCTGCGTCTCATAGGATCCATTGGAAGACGTTAGGCCCACCTTGGATGCTCGTTTCGGTTTGAAGGCCGCACTCTCGGAGATCCAAGGAAACAGACGGCAACAGCAGCAACAGAAGTGGAGTACCACCGCCCGCGCATCCAGCCAGTAAAAGTGCCTGGATTGCAACGGAATGGATTATATCCCCCAAGAATGAGTTTTGCTCTGCTATTGCATACCCATTTTTTCTACAAAAACACACACACGTGATCATCATCATCATACTACTACTATTATGCACACTACGATCACACCGTCATCATCATCATCACATGTATCACTGAATACTTCTTACGGATGGAGTTCCATTCATTCACAATCAAGTCTTTGTTGGAATGTCCTTTTGCCCCCCTTTTTCACTGCATTTTTTCTCCTCTATTTTACCGCACTTGCATATTCATCATCACACACACACACACACATATTCCTACCACACACACACACACACTATTTGTCAGTACCAACCACGGACAGGCTCTGACCCCAAAAACGAAACAAAAACAAGACTGCGGAGTTTTTGATAATTACGTTATCCTTCTTTTTTGTTTTTTGAATCGAGGTTCGCAATACATACAAGCAATGGAATGCTAGAAGCTCGACTCGACGCTAGGACGACGATGATAAGAAGTAATAATTCAATTCCCAGGTTTTGAAAAATTGTGTCGTTCGTCTTGCAGATAGTAGTAGCGGTAGTGAGCAGCCACCTTTGATTCTATGTGGATGGTCCAACCGCTCTGTTTGGGGTCGCCATCAGTTAATTAAGCTTCAGTTTGGGCTAGCCGTCGGGGGCGCCAGAAGTACTTTAGGCTCCCCACTTTCCGGAGTGGCCGAAGGGAGACAAGCAAAGGTTGTTTCTACAGTTCTTTCCAACTCCTTGCCGTGGCAAACAGGGCCATATATACGACAGTACGACCGAGAAGAAACACCACAACAGCTGGTTGTTCATTATCGGATAAAGTGAGTCAATGCATGACTTAGTCGTGGAGGTTCCAGAAAACCATCATCGCAGATAACGATACGATACTACCGGCATGGCCGATGAAGCAGGGCCCGCTCAATACTTGTTTCAACTTGAAAGCGTTTGTCCGCATCATTCGTTGCGTGCCTGGAGTTGGCGGCATTGTTAGTGTAGTATATTGGATTAGTACTGTAGCTGTGCCATTTCACAACGATACAATGAATATAGCCAGGACTGAGCGAACTGACATGAAGGAAAAGTGAGCGTTTGCCCTCCGTCCCGAGCAGGAATAGGACTGCGGTTTCAACAGGGGAGGGAGTAGCTCATGCCAAATGCCCAGTGGGGATAGGCATGGCAAGGTAAAAGGTTGTGCCGGAGTGCCGTATGAGGGATTCCATTCCCAAGGCAATATCGTAGCCCTTCACTAAGCCCCAATCATGCAGTGGGCCGCGGCCATCCTATTGGTCCCGGACGACGAGGTCCTATTGGACACCTTGCTGATCAATACAATCTTACAGGGCAATGTATAGAAATGTAATGTAATCAATGAGCTACCGGTTGTACTCCTTGAGTTGCAACCTATCTGATGTCATATCTGATCGTGTATCTTTTTTTTGCTGGAGCTTTTTTTAAAATCTTAGGCAGGTTCCTTCGTCCTCCTGATTTCAAACTAAAACGACGCACACTAGCGCGAGAGGACTAAGGGGAAGAAGACGACCAATTTTGAGAACCGGCATCGACCATGGCCAAAAATGGACACCAACACACCTTCAACGCCGTCATTCCTTACTAAGTTTGAGCACAATAACCCTCCTTCATACTGTACATTACATATATACATACATGCACAAGCTTCTCGATGGAACACTCGAAATTGCGACTTCGAACGAGCCATCTCCCCTTAACGACATCCGATCATAACATCAACAATAGCAACCAAAACGTTAATGGGCACAACAATGGCCATCATTCCTCTGTGTCGATGACACCAAGATCTGGTGCTGGCAGACACACAAAGGGAGGCTACAACAAAGGTCACAACGACATCAATGACGACATCCATGATAATGGTGTTTACGAAACAACTGGTGCTGATCACAAACACCGGAAACGAATAAAACGACGGAAACGCTTCGTTGCTGTCCAAGTGGTGGCAGGAATTGTGGCCCTCTATTTTTGCTACAGATGGGCCGAACAATTTATGGATTTTGTCTTGGACACCTTTCGATCAATGCGCAAACGACGACAGCGCAACCACAGCTTATTTGATCTTCACTACAATATACCTGTCGAGGATATTCCTCCCGAAAATTGGCCCGTTCCCATTCGCTTTTTTCGACCCCACAATGCCAAAATTATAGCGGAAGCCCGCAATGCCATTGTTGAATTTGGCATTGAACTGAGGAGTTTGCTGGGAAATACGGATGATCAGAATATACACCAATTGGGGCGCAAATATCTCATGCCCTGGAGTGTATCCGGCCAACAAGGTAACAATAACAACAACAGTCAAGATGAAAAAGAAGATACACAAACAGAAGCGCTGGTATTTCGGAAACGGCTGCGTTCGAGAGCTATTTGGCTGAGGGGTGACTCGACACAGCCTCATTGGCCTTTATCAGAACTACCTGCGCCCGTTGACGATCAAGCTTTGGTGATTAGTGCCGGTGACAAGCAATTGCATTACTTGAAAACACTCATATACACGGTCCGCGTTATCCATCAATCCACCATTCCTATTCGAATCGTGTACCGGGACGATCAAGATCTCACAGAGAATTCCAAGCAAGAGATTCAACAATCTCTGGCGAAACACGGAGGCGCGGTCGTTGGTGACATTCAGTACATTGACTTGTCCCAATACTTCGATCTCCAGGTGGCGCAATTAAAGGGATGGAATCTCAAAGCATTTGGCATGCTTGCTGTACCAGAAACCCGAATTGCTGTCATGGATGCCGACGTGCTACTCTTACGACGACCGGAAGAATTATTCTTGGCAGAAGGATTCCAACGAACCGGTGCCTTGTTTTATCACGATCGGGTCAAACCACAATTTTATTGGAATGTGCATGTCTATGCCCGATGGTTGCAGCCCAATTTGTCTGCCATGGCGGAAAAGCTCTTTTGGTATGGAGGATATTACACGGGGTACTACACGTCACATGTTCAAGAAGCGGGTATGCTGCTGCTAGATAAAAGAAGGCGTTCGCTGGGAGTATGGGCGGCCTGTCTTTTATTTGGTAGGGTGGACATTCGAAAATATATTCAGATGGATCACATGTAAGACCAAGAAAATGCTATTTGTTTTTGTTATTGAATGTCTGTGGCTGGAATTCATTTCATCACTCCCTTCCTTATAGGTATGGCGATAAAGAAGTATATTGGACTGCTTTTGAGGCTTTGGGGGAACCGTACGAATTTGCAAGGTATTATCCCGGAGTCGTCGGAGGGACTGTCACGGACTTTAGGGACACCACAACTACGCTGCCAATGCACGCAACGCAAAGTTTGGATGTGGAGACCATTCGAGCGGAAGCGGCAAATTCGGGCGACGGCTTGTGCGGGCGTCTGCTCCACTTTGACGACGAGGGCAATCCCCTGTGGTCCAACGGTGGTTACATGTTGAAAGAGGATGATTGGTCAAGCAGTGCAAGCGCCTCGGTCGAAGGCATGAATCCTGCTTGGTTTGTCGATGGAGGCGACAGTCAGACGGAAGACTTTCCAAACCCCTGGTTCCCGTTTTTTCGGAATAATCTCAAGCTATACAACACGATGAAAAATCAAAATCAAGTGTGGACCTTGCAAAGAGCCATGGGGGTGGAATGTCTGCCTCCGAATGCACGAGAAATCCGCAAGGTTCCGGAAGAGATGGCGGCCAATGCGCGAAAGGCGGTACAGTTTTACTTGGATAACCGGCCGCAAAACAAGAAGGTGCCGTGAAGAGAATAACATTACACAATATTTAGAAACCTAAAACCGAACTCGAATGATCGAGAGAATTTCTCAACATGTAATGCTCAATTCAACAACTGACCAAAGCACGACAACTAGCTAGTCTGTTCTAATACAAGGATGTAACGTTTGGGGTTGATTCTATGTCTTTTCGATTAACCAAGTACATAGAATTCTAATCATCTTTTGCAGCTTACTCTTCATAAACATCACCGAAGAGCTCCAGGCCTTCGCCATGCAAGCAACCCATCTCATCTTCCTCGCCCTCTGGACTGGCTCCAATGAGGCGGAAGTATCGATAAAACGTCTTAGGTGGAGGATTGAGCTTCCATACATGGCGATAGTCTTGTTCCAGAATGGTAAGCAGGATATCTTCGCTCAATTCGTCATCTTGCACATGATCATTGTAAAAGGATAGAGTCTTTGAAAGCTGTTGCTTAATTTCGTCGTTTCCTTCTTCGAGGCACAAGTTATCATCTTCGCGAGCTTTGTGAAGCGCCTCCCAAGTTTTACCATCCACAGAACCTTCAAAGTTCCAGTCACCCGCTAATCCCATGCATTCAGACACTCGCAAGGAGTAGTGTGTTGGTCGGAACATGAGGGCTGGCTTCAAATCCACCACGACGGGAAGACGTTTGTTGGCATGTTTGCACCACTGGAGACAACTGAATTGTTCAATTTCCCATTCATCCTCGCCTTTTCCAGACACGACTTCTGGTTTCATTTGATAGTGCACAAAGGTTTCACGAGATCGTGCAAATCGGGCCAAATCAAACATATCCTCTTCTTCGTTCGCTTCATCGTCCATCCAACCAGTGACTTCAATGACACCCATTTTGTAGGGATTTTCGTATTCTTCTTTGGCACCTCGTCCGGTTCCTAGCCAATAAAAGAGTCCTCGATTGCTCAAGTCCGGAGAAAATGTCTGTGAGACGTCCAACAACTTGGCCAATCCGGGCAATTTAAAAAAGACCGCTTCTTCACGTAAATTGCGGCGCAACACCAAGTCCTCTGGACGGCTGGCGGCAGGCAAATTCAATTTCTGCGTGCAAATATAATCCCTCACGTAGGCAAACAGCGAAGGAGATCGCTCCAAAAAGATCACTTTGCGACCACGCTCATCTTTGTAAGCTGTTTCAGAATCCAAACGTCCTTCCAAGCGAGTGACAAAATATTTGCTGCCGCATTTCATGAGTTTGGAAAGACGAAAGTAAAACAAGGTACCACCCACATCCAATCCAATAATAGGATCGGCAGGGTTATTGGCCGATGCCGGTGTGGCAGCCGCATCACCGGAGGAAAACAACATGGACATGAGTTTTGATGGTCCTGAGTAAGAGGTATGATGATCTACTACAGGTTCTGCTACCGGTGGTGGTGGTGGATCACGTTCCTGCTCTTTGGGTTGCTGCTGTTTGCGTTTGGGTTTGTCGCTTCCCCTCCTCCCTTTTTTAGTGTGCACCATCTTTATGCCAAGAGGATCTTTTTAACACCAATGACTTTTGAAGGCAAGGTAAGTGTGCTCTTCTCTGTCAGCAGCCAGCTGTGTGGTACTATGGATTCCAAGTACCGCGCCGGACGTACAAAATCCTGATTTGAATGCGAAGGTAGGCAGTCAACGGATACTTTGGAAAGGACGCACAGAAGCTCGCACGACCTCGCAAAACGGTCGCAGCAACATGCAGTGATCATGCGGCCATACAAAGGGTTCCCGACACAGACATGAAATAGTGCTGCTTGTATCGTCCTCAAACTTTTGGTTGTTGTGCGTGCACGGTTGACTTGAAACAAAACCCCGAGCCAGGTTGTACTAGATGGTAGATAAGTGAACCATGTCTTCCCTATCCTCCGTCTCCATCATTACTAAAAAGCGGCGGCGACCCGCACCACAAAAAAGCAGCAAAGAGCACAGTAAGCAGAAAAAAGAGAGCAGCAAAAAAAGCAGCAACAGCAAAAGCGATGGCAAGAAATCACCCACTGTCATACAAACACTGGGAAAAGGAAATTGCATCAGTGTATCCGAACGATTCCGTAAAGTCGGCCGTATCGGACAAGGCACGTATGGAGTTGTCTACAAGGCAGAAGATCGACAAACGCCAGGAGATTTTGTGGCTTTGAAACGATGCATTCCTCATCATACAGACAGCGAGGGATTTCCCATTACGACCATTCGAGAAATTCAAGCCTTGCGTATTTTGCAGGACCATCCCAATGTGATATCGTTGCGTATAGATATCGGCATGGTAGCCATTTCCAAGCACGATATTCCCTATCTAGTCTTGGAATATGCCGACCATGATTTGGCACAGCTAATGGATCATCACTATACCAAAACACATCAACATGCCAAGCGACAAAGAAAGAGTCAATTTCATAGTCTTGGTGGGAATCAGCATAAGATTGAAGGTCCCTTTCGAGAAGCTCATATCAAAACATTAATGCAACAACTTTTTTCGGCCATTGAATGTCTTCACGAGCATCGGTTGATACACAGAGACATTAAAGTCTCCAATTTGCTGTACACGCACAGGGGACAATTGAAATTGGCCGATTTTGGGCTCTCGCGGTCCTTACTGGCAGAAACCGAGCTCGATCCAAAATGGGGCGGATACCATATGACACAACATGTGGTGAGTTTATGGTATCGACCACCGGAGTTGCTCTTGGGTTCCGAATGCTACAATCAAAGTATTGACCTTTGGGGAGCTGGTTGTGTGATGGCGGAATTATTGCAGGGGTTTCCACTCTATGGTAACTGCAAATCTGAAGGCGAAACCATTGAGGCCATTTTCGCTAGCTTGGGAACTCCCACCGTGGAATCCTTGCCCAATTTGATGGACATGCCTTTGATCAAATTAGGCCTCATCTCCTTGTCAGGGCCATCGCCATCATTTGCCTGGAACGAACGAAAATCTAAAAAATCATCCCATAACAGCATGATGCTACTGTTGGATTCTTTTAGTTACTTGTCCACGTCTGGGTTATTGTTGTTGACGCACCTGTTGCATTACGATGCCAACAATTCACGACTGACGGCCAAGCAAGCACTAGAATCGGCCTACTTTACATCGCAACCTTTGCCGACACCACCCTCGGAGATGCCCAAGTTTGCATCTTTGCATTCAGAATAAAATATTGTAAAAACAAATGGAAAGAAATTGACTGTGCCATTTCCCAGTGTTTTTTAAGCGCAGGTGACGCTTGGAAGGGACATCGAATGTGAGGTTTCTTTCCGTACTGGAGTTGAAATTGCGAACGTTGTTTTGACTGCTCATAGCAAGCTACGGACACGACAACTTAGTAGGGTTATAAAAGAGGCTGAGACGCCGTCGCTAGCCAGATGGTCTATACCCTCCTGGTGGGAGAGGCAATCGACGAGGTCTTCGCAATCATGGACACCAGAAAAGCTGAAAAAAAGGAAGACGAGACTCGGAAGAACAAAATAGAAACGATGTAAACATGGTGTTTGTCTTCCCTTCAAACACTAATAGCTAGATATTCACATTCCCCAGCCCTTTGGACCGCGGGGTGTACCGTTCGGCCGTATTCCATCCTTGGGGTTCAAATTTGCCCTAAATGCTCTCCCTAAGAACTCAATGGCTTCGTAACCGCTTCAACAAGCTATAACCCAACATGGGGAAGTTAGATGTTTCCACAAGAATGGGGATGACTTGTCATCGTAATTTTCTTTTACAGAGCGTGGCTGGTCCCTTGTCAAGCAGCAATTGAGAGAATCCAACGAGCCAGCGTCCTTGTGTAGTAGGTGTTCGTATCATACTGTATATGACGACAGCAACAGCAACTTGCTTGATTTCCCTTGTGCAAAGTTTGACATCAGCAAGTTCTTTATAAAGTCTCGTTGAAGTTTCGTTCAACTTCAGAAAGCTTAATGAATTCTATTGTCGTCTGCTGCAATTGGTGTTATAGTTCTGACATTGAATTCGTGGATCAACTCTAAAACTCTTCTTTCCTTAGTACGGAGAGTATTGTTGCATGCCATAAAAGATACCTGCTGTCACTAGTACATTCAAGACATCATGATGCCGATGAATGAGATTCAACACGAGTGAAACGAAACAAATGGCGGGTCGCACTATTGTCGTCCCTCCTTCTTCTACGGAAGCAAAGAATAAAATCATTATGGCCGCAATGCTGGATGTAGCCATAAGTAGTTGTTGCAAACCAAACATTCCAGCGACACTTAATACCCGACGTCGGACCATGGTCTGTAGAAAAAATTCCATGACGTAGCTGGTATTCAATGCCAACCAGTAGATGCGCCAGGAGAGTGCCGTTGTCATGATCGTTGTTGATGATGTTGCTGTTGATTGTGATGGTGAATTCAATACTTGCTGGAGTGCCATGGAAATATTCAATCCATGCAACAAGACATGCTTATAAAACAAATATTGTCCCTTTTTGATGCGATACAAGACTGTTTCTTGGGGCGTGCGTTGATGTTCGGGCGTGACATTCCAATTGTGACTGAAACTGTGGACTGGAAAATACCCTCGAACCAGCCATGGACTTGTGACCAACCACAGCGCCAGCCATGGGTGCCAAAAACCAGATGCAGTAGTACTTGTAGTAGAAAGATAATGCAAATACCAAGCTTGCAACAAATTCAAGGCCTGATAAAAGGAATGCTCCACCATTTCTCGTTGTGTCACTAAAGCTTTCTGCGAAAGGCTACCCGATTGCCCTTTGGCGTTTTGAACGTATTTGTGGGGGAAATCACGGGCCGCTGTAAGGGTGGTGGTGATACCCAAAAACCCCAAAATGGTATCGTAAAAGAGCCATCGTTGGGCAAGTTCTTGTTGATACAAGATGTTGTCGTCGTTATATTTCTGTTGTTGCTGGAGTATGATTTGAACAATCCCATACACCAGCCATGTCAGCAAAACGGCTCCAGCAACGCGATGGGACCATCCATGCGTGGAGAAAAACAAGATTTTTCCATGGGACATGGCAATGACCACCACCAACAGGAGAAATACGGCCAATCCTATTATGGACACAGTGTTCATCATGATGGAAGAAGAAGAAGAAACATAGTCCAACCACACCGACTTCCAGGACGACGAGGTCGCAACGTCCATGGTTAATTGGTTGTCTCGCAGCTACTAGATATGGGCCCTTTTGTCGGTGCCGTCGCGAAGTTGGTTTTGTTTGTACCAGTACTGTAACACAACAGAAACGAAGAGTAATACAGCTATTTATTACCACGACGGCATTATTTTTTGTGTATTTTTTCTTCGTCGTCATTGTCATTTTTTGCTCACGTAGTCGCGCATTTGCTCTCTCTTCGAAGATCCGAGACTCTGTGCGAACCAAGGATAAGATGTCAAGGTCAACTACTACAGTGCACCAATTCAATTGAATTACATGCGTTCGCGTTCACATGACGACAACAACAACAATAATGAATCGATCCTCAACAATTGAATACTACTTCGAAGTAGTACTCTTATCATTATCGAACTGATTGCCCAAGCTCGCAGTTGTTTTCATACCTATAGCTAGTAGTAAAGTGCAAGTAGCGTGCTGAAAGATTTGAGAAGAATAGCCAACAACCAACAACACTACTCCACCGTACATATGAAGATGTCGAACCCCAAACAACTCCAACTCTTCTTAATGCCTACACCGGGCGCGAAACCCGAATTCCTGGCAACCATCGAGGGCACCTCCAAAACGCCTCTGGATTCGTCTTTGCCCGACAAGATTGTATTGGAGAATTATACGCGAGATCCATGGGCCTGGAAACCCAATCCATCGGTATGGCAATCCTTTCAAGTCACTTCGGTGGATGGACGCAACAAATTGCCGGGATTTTTAAAATATTTAAAAGATCGACAAAAATCCGCCTATGGACGCTTTGCCGACAAGGAGGCCATGTGGGTGATTAGTTATATTCAAAAAGGAGTGCCTGGAGCAGCAGAAGGACAAACCATGATGGAATGTCGCATGTCCTGGGATTTATCGACGATACCTGGATGTCCCATGAAACCACCCGCACCGCCACCCCAAGCACAACCCAAGCAACCACCAGCACAACCTGTCGTCAAACCAGCCAATAAACCACCAATACGAAAGGGAGGGTTTGGATTATTGGGAAAATTCGTCTCGTCGCAACAACGTACCAATGCCCATATTAGTGTGGCCACCAGCAAGGGCAAGCCAGAAGCATCCGGAGCAGCTGGTGGTGGTGCCGACAGTGGGGGTGGGGCTGACAATGGTGCCTCTGGAGGAACGAAAACGGCACAACAAGTCATGGCCGAATTTCGTACTTCCATGGAACAAAAAATGTTGGATTTTGATCTCGCTCCCGAAACCATCTTGAAAGTGAATGTATCGGTGGCAGAACTTCAAAAAGATTTGGCCACACTCGAGGACAAGGCCAAGATTACCATGGAAATTTTAAAATACATTGTCTACGAACAAGCCGAAGAAGTCAATGAAGAATGGATTGCGCACAAGGAACCGAGTGAATTCATGGATGAAGTCACGATTGCCGTCTACAAGGAAGGATACGCTCCTCCCGATGTCTTGGAAGACATGAACAAGGGCGAATTGCCCGATGAAGTTCGCGGACAACAAAAGGCGATGGAAATCGAACGACAAAGACAGGCCGAAATCAAGGCGAAAATTCGGGAAAAGGAATTGACGCGCAAGGCCTTGGCCGAGCGAGCCGAAGACGACGATGATGAGGGTGGCGGTGCCAGTGCCTTGAATCAAAAGAAACGTGATCGACGAACGATTGAAGAGGTTCAACGGGAACGAGAAATGGAGGCCAAAAGAATGCGAAGTTAGAGTAATAATATGCTACAGTACAACAAGTAAGAGATTTGCTTTATTTCGTTGCAGAGATAGACAGAAAAGGGGGGGATAAGAAATGAAGTCGGTTTTTTCTTCAAACCGGCTTGAGTTCATTAATTTCTATGATGATTACGGATGCATCATTCTATCTTACTAACTTTAAGCCAACGTATTAATGGAGTATCAATCTACGAGTACCGCCTGCAAGCTATGACTTTGCAAGCGGCACTACTAGTAGTGCCCTCGATTGTCGTTGTGTCAAATCAAAGTATTTTGGTTTCCACTGAGCTTGAGGAGAAATAGATAGAATAAGAAAACATTATCCTCTCATGATCTTACTGGAAAAGAAGGGCACTTTGCAGAGTCAAAGACAAGCTCGACAGGTACAGCAAGTAGGATGCGGGCTTAGTCTCAGGGAGAACTGGGGACAGATTGGGACTCTTGTAGGTAATAAGGGAATTTGTTGTTCCTGAAAAAAAGGACCCTTTGTGTTGAAGATTGATATTTGTGCGTCCTTGTTTTTGCAATCGTATCAACAGCAGATGCCGGTATGATGGTGGTAACCAAGCTAGCCAAACTCTGCTGAGCTATTAGCATGGATTGTGGTATAATTGTAGGGCTAAGACAAAGACAGCAATAGTTCTGTATTAGCTAATAAGGATATCATAGAGACACTATCAACCAAAGAAAAGTACAGAGTAATAAAAGCATCATTTCTAATTATTTTCTCCCACAAAATCTTTCTCACTTGGTCTGGCCGACGTCGGAGTGGCCAATGAATTCAATCGAATGAATCTTTCGCGGGCGCAACCATGGAACGCCACGACGCCCGCGACCGACCCGATCTTGCCTGCAAAGGAAGCAACGGCATTCATTGCAGACACAAATGCATGAATACTACCGTGCTTCTACAAGTATAGTACACTGTCGCTCTCTGCATCTACTGTACTAATAGGTTAGCGTACCGTGGGGCTAATAGGCAAGAAACAGAAAGAAAGATTGTTTTGAGAAGGGCAAATCAAGGAAACGCGCATTTTTTTCTCACACAAAAGAAGTGGTTCAAAATTTCACAATGATGTCCTTCAAGATGACCTCTCGTTGTTTCATCCTCCTCTCGTTGCTGGCAAGTTCTCAGGCGAGCTCTTGGTTTTCATCCTTGACGGGAGATGACACGGCAGCAGTAAAAGAAGAAGAAGAAGAAGACACCTCCAATTTGGTGTCCCCCATTTTGAATCGAGAGTTGCAAACGTCCGTCGTAGCGCATTCTTGGCCTTCCAATCCGCACAATGTCTTTTGCGAAGCCTTGGCGTATTTCCAGACCACCTACAGCAATGAAGGTGCCCGCCAGGAATTCACGTCCGACGAACAAGCCGCGTCACTTGCCCTAAATCATGCGTATCTGGATGCACTGGCCACTCAATTATTATTGTCCGACACCAGTAAGGATGATTCATCATCCTTGCTGTTTCCAACCTACAAATCTGCCAAGGACTTTGTGTTGCAAGCTGTCACGTCTGGTATGTTTATGGAATCCACAAAAGCAACAACCACCAAGAGTGAATTGGCTTTGTTGGAGTATGCGTTGGCCATGCGAGCACACAGTCCCCAATGTGAATTGCATAGAGGATTGGCTCGTCAAAGTTTGTCCCAGGCCGGTAGTTTGGCATCCTTTGCCAAAACACAGGATGTATTTGCCGTGGTCTATCCAGGAGGCAACATCGTCATGCAAGATCAAATTCCGACCGAGTCTTGGACTTCCTTTTCTCATAATGTTGTGACGGATGCTGATGATAATAATCACAATGACTTGCTATTGCCAGGAGAGTTTCCCTTTCGTGGAAATTTTGAGGAAAAGAATAGCGACACTGGCGACGACAAAAAGGAAGAAGAACAATTGATTATTTTGTATGCCAACTTGGGAAGTCCTGCCTTTGCCGAAGCCTACAAGAAATTGCAAGAGGACATTCAAAAAATTCCAAATATATTGTTTGTCGTCCGCCATTTGGGTGCTATTCACTACGAAGAATTGGGAAACGACATTGCTACCAATACCTTTCCAACCATTTTGCAAGGATACGGTGTACGCCTCGATATTCGGAACGTCGAGTACAAAGTGTTTGACGAAAAGAAATCAGCCGATGATGACGAGGACGACTTGAGTTTGTTGAATGTGACGTTGGCGGCACAAACCAACAATCTCAAGCCACCGCTGCAGTATTTGGCTGGAGTCAATGTGTCTGCGCTTGGTCTTTCCTTTACCAGCGCAACGAAAGGAGAAGATGGTGAGCCTGCAGCAGGAGAAAAGGATGCTACTAATATTTTGAAAGATTTGTGGAAGCAACACGAAGCGCAGCAAAGTCAACTGATCCCTCCAACTTGGCAACGACGAAAATTGTCACTCCAAGCAACATCGGTGATTGCAAATTCAAAAGACCCACTCATGACGTTGGAAGAAGTGTCCTTGAATCTTCCCAGTGTGGCATCGACATTGGTCCATACCAAGATTCCCGATAACATTCAAGAAGTGGCGGAAAAATTAGAAGAAGATCTTGGACAGTCGTTGCCCTCGATGGAGGCATTGCTGGTCAATGGCCGGCAAGTCAATATTGATCGACCAACTTTTAATGTTTTCGAATTGCTCAATTTGTTGCGAAAGGAACAACGGGCATTGGCGAAATTGCAGAACGAATTGGGCCCTTACCTTCCAAACGCAGCAACACTACAAAAGGTAAAGGATGCATGGTCTATGGGTAAAGACTTTTTGGATATATATGGTGCCGCTGCTGGCGAGGGCGATGGCATGGGCGATGATCCCATGGGCTCGGATTCTACAGCAAAAGTCTACCGTATTGACGTTGGCCACGGTTGGAAAAAGGCAGTCATGTACCTGAACGACGTGGAAAAAGATGCCAAGTACGCTCAGTGGCCGAAACAGGTTCGGCAAGTTTTCATGGCCATGCAATTCGGTATGCCGCCGTCGATTCGGAGAAATCTTTTCACCATGTTGGCTGTGATGGATCCAATTGACAATGTCGATAATGTAGGAATGACGCTAGCAAAGCAGCTCATGCAAAGCAACTACCCAGCGCGTCTTGGGATCTTGCTTGTAGACAACGAAGACGTGAAAAAGTGTGCCGAGTGGGTAGCCGCGAATCCTGATAGCGAAGAAGGAGAACCCTGCCCTGTTTACCAATTACCCATACTCACGGATGAAGTCACTGAAGCGGATAAAGAGGTCTTGAAAGAAATGAGCGGATCAACGAGGGCTCTTCACCGTCTCTTTGCCGACGTCATAACCAACAATCCAAAAGACATGGCCGATGCTTATCTAGAGTTTGCGCTGAAGTCCATCGAGGAGCAATTGGAATTGTCGGGTGAAATTTCCTTGTTTGATATCCTTCATATCCATGCGACTGTAATGAACGGCATGGGTGCTGGCGCCACTTCGAATGTTTGGAAGGACGCCTCGTCTCTCCTCACAAAAAAGGATGATGAAGATGAAGATGATAAAACCTCGCCAACCTATGGAAAGGCGCTGCGGTTTGCTGTCGATAAGGGTCTACAAGCAGGAATGAGTTTTCTGAATGGACGAGCTCTTCCTGTAGGCGACCCAGAAGAGGTATTCGAAATTGCTGGAAAGGCGTTCAATGCCGAAATGCAACATGTCTTCAAAATGATCCAGACAGGAGAAATCAAAGATTCAACACCGAGGTCAGTTTATGGGAAGTTTCTTTCTGGCAAGGGAGTCTTCAAGAAAGTGCATCCGTTGCTGATGGACACAAAGGATAAGAGCGATTCCTACATCAAGATCAAACATGATTTTGATTCAAATTCACTGCTCTTCCCATCTGCCCCCGCGGATGCCCCCGATGCAGTTTTTGTAATTGATGCTGCGCTTGATTTGGGATCAACCCAAGGTCTCCAGATTGCGAAGTCTCTTGTATCTGTAATGGATTCGTTTCCGGCCTCATTAGCGGACGATGGGGACAAGACTGTGTCAATTAAAATCGGTTATCGAATAATTCCTAGCAAAGCCTCAGACGAAGCGAGAGCGTTGTGCCCAATTCTTGCATACGCGGGCGAAGTCGGAGCCGCGGCCATAACATTGGTACTAGAAAAGGCAGCGACAACCGAAGGACAAAGTTTAACACTCGAGGACTATCTTTCTGTCGCGCCGGGGCTGAGCGACAGCTTGAAGGAAAAGATTCGAAGCGACAACACTGAAGGAGCGTGCTCTCGCTTAGCCACCTTGAACGATCTCCCCGGGGAGAATCTGGTGGCCAGCAATGGTATGTTCTACGCTCTGAAAAGTTCCTCCCTTGCAAAGGATGACATTGAGCTCCTTCTTTCTTTGGACCTTGAGTTCGCCAGAGCGGTCACCTCGTACATGAAATCAGATGTGCCTGCGAACACTCCCGAGGGTTGCGAGTCAATTTCTCGGGCTACTACTTTCCTTGCAATGGAATCAGCCGTGGCTCAGTCGGATCGTAGTGGGCTGGAACAGGAAATTATGGCGTTGGAAAAGAAGATTGGCATCGACAAGAACCCGCTTCGCTTTTCATGGAACGATGGCGAGAGCGATCAGCTACAGGTAGGCCGTGCACCCGATGTCACAGTTTTTTTCCCCTGCTATTTTGTTAACATCGCTTTCATGTTTTCTCTACACTTCGGTATTCAGCTGAAGATTACAGCGCTTGTGGATCCTACTTCTGAAATGTCACAAAGATTGTCACCGCTTCTTCGCATACTACGAGACACGCTTCATTTACCCATGACTCTAGTGTTAGTACCAACGATGACCATAGAAGCTGATGCGAAGGTGCCTATTACTAGCTTCTATCGTTTCGTGGCGGACCCACTCGCATTACAGGATTCGTCTCCTCCGAAAGCCGTATTCGCCAATCTTCCAATGGAGCATACGCTTACACTTCGAATGGATATCCCGGAGTCATGGGACATTCAACAATCTAAAGTCGTACAAGACACAGATAATCTTCGGTGCGACGTCCGCAACGGTTGCAGTGATGATGCGGCTACAAATTCGGAGGATGAAAGCATTCCCATTCAAGACAGGGAACACGTTACCCGGGTGGAATACGGCCTAAACAGTCTTCTCATCTTCGGACAGTGCTACGAGACGAAAGGGTCTTCTCCCAATGGGTTGCAGCTGACTTTGGCACGGAAGGCGGATTTGGGATCGAAGCCACCTGCAGACCAGCCACCACAGGAAATTGAAGTTGGAATGGATGGAACCTTGATGTCGGATGCAGACACGCTTTTGTCCGACAATTTGGAAGATTTCTCTACTCCATACTCCGACACACTCGTAATGAAGACTGTCGGCTATTGGCAACTTCGCGCCAATCCCGGTGTATGGAACGTCCAGATTGCCAAAAACTCGAAAGGGGCGGAGATTTTTGATGTCGTGGATGGTATTGTTCGACGCGGTCAAATCAAGGTATTGGGGAAGCTTGCCGATAATTCGACAAAGAAAGTGGTAATGAAGGACTTTGTGAACCGAGGAGAGCTGCTACTCGTGCAGAGGAGAAAAGGCCACGAAAAGGATAAACTGTTCTCCACGAGCGTGGAAGAGACGTCAGACGAGGAAGATGTTGTCCATGTATTCTCGCTTGCCACGGGCCATTTGTACGAACGATTTTTGAAAATCATGATGCTCTCTGTGACGAAACGAACCTCTACGAAGGTGAAGTTTTGGTTATTTGAGAACTTTTTGTCTCCTTCCTTCAAGGAATCTGCAAGGTACATGGCAGACAGGATAGGGTGCGAAGTTGAATTTGTAACATACAAGTGGCCCGAGTGGCTTCGAGGACAAAGCGAGAAGCAGCGCATCATTTGGGGTTACAAGATCTTATTTTTAGATGTCCTCTTCCCCTTGAGTGTCAAGAAAATCATTTACGTCGACGCAGATCAGGTCGTCAGAGGTGATCTGAAGGAATTGTGGGATATGGATTTGGAAGGTGCTCCTTATGGATACACCCCTATGTGTTCCTCTCGAGAAGCAACCCTTGGCTTTCAGTTTTGGCGTGGAGGTTTTTGGGAGACACACTTGCGAGGAAAACCATATCACATTTCAGCCTTGTACGTAGTGGACCTGGAAAAATTCCGAAAGCAGCTTGTGGGTGATCAACTCCGATCGGTTTACCAGCAGTTATCGGCAGATCCCAACAGTCTTGCCAATCTTGATCAAGACTTGCCGAATTACGCACAGCATCAGGTCCCTATTTTCTCTTTGCCGCAAGAATGGTTGTGGTGTGAATCCTGGTGTTCGGACGAAACCAAAGCGACTGCCAAAACGATTGACTTGTGCAACAATCCGTTACACAAAGAGCCCAAAGTTTCCATGGCGAAGCGTGTCATTAGTGGCCCACTCTTTGAGGAGAGTTGGGTAGAGCTGGACAAGATGGTGGAGGGCTACCAGACAGAGTGGCTGGCAACATTATGATAATCTGATGGATGATCCATGCTCTTCAGCTGTAGCGTTCGCTTTTTCTAACCCTCCAAAATACATGGCAGATCAAAAGCAGAATTTAATATTAAGGGCTATTCAAGTTGAAACCAATATCGAAAAGTGCGTCCACCGTTGGTAATTCCACAGTGTTTTTGAAGAAGTGCGAGTGGGGATTAACTAGCCCTTCTTGTTGTACTTCTTGTCTGTTTTGTTCATTCGTTGCGACAAATCCAATAAGCACACGCATGAAGGAAAACAGCAATTAAAGAAATACAGATTTTGTTCGTTTCATTCAGTTCGGATGTAGGACCCAGCGCTCACTAATGGTGTTTGGGTCGATGCTGGTAGTGTGGCGCTGGCGGTGATGTTGTTCGCGATGTTGGCAAGGATAAGCGATGCTGTTGCTGATGTTGTGATGGTGCATGTAGTGGTGGACTGGGAGGTTCCAAAATGGCTCCATCATCGTATTTGTGACGGTGGTGAAATGGTAAAGACAAGCGGTGCCTACCGCTGGGCGAATGCTGTGTTGGATATGGCTGCTGCTGCTTCTGCTGTGGTGACGTTTGTGGACTGGGAGGTTCCAGAATGGCCCCATCATCATATTTCCGGTTCTGGTGACTTGACGAGGACAAGCGGTTCCTAACGCTATAAGATTGTTGTGGTGGATGTTGTTGTTGTTGCTGCTGCTGTTGTGGTGATGGCGGCGGACTAGGAGGTCTCAACACAGCTCCATCTTCGTGATTGGGATTGGGGTGACACAAGAGACATCGTCCTTGCTCTACGGCTCCTGCAATGGTGAGGGGCTCCAATTGCGTTTGCATGACAGTTTTCGTTTGTTGTGGCGATGGCTTGCCCATTTTTTTCATGAGATTATTCAAGGACAGTCTGTTTTGTGCTGTTGAGGTGGTAGTAACAGCCACAAGTTTCTCTTCATAAATTTTGTTGCCACAAGTTGGACAGTAACACCCACTTGAGTCGCTGTGTTGGCTCCCCTGAGTACTAAGAATGGACTTGAGAGATGAGTCCTTGAGAGCTGAGGCACGATTCTTGCTGTGGATGGCCTCATCTGGCAACAGTTTGTTGCTTCTAATGATACCCTCATCTGTGCCACAACGTCGAAATCCTGCCTGTGTCTCTTGGTTATTTTGAGGAGCCGACTCAGTGGTACTGCTGCGTTGCAATCTTCCGTGTGGCTCGGGCCATGAATTGTGGAACTCAGGCTCTGGCTTCTCGTGATTTTTACTCCCTCTCCTGTTACTGTGCCTGGAATGTCTCTGTTGTTGTTTTTGTTGCTTCTGCTCTTCTTTTTGTTTTTGCAATTGTCGGCTTTGAATGCCACGATGTTTGTGTACCTCCGTTCGTTTGGCCCACCCCAATTTGTCGGGATTTTCTTCTTCCCACTTGAGCACCAATTCGAAAGGAACATTGTCAGGATCACACTTGATGCAATGCCCTTGGTAAACATCACTGTCGCAAATGGGGACTCGTCGTCGTGTAACAACCGAAATCTGGTGCGTCTTGATACCACAACGGGGACAAAGGCCTTTGCGTTCCGATCGAGCCAATCGTTGTTCTTTGGTCAATGCCGTCCCATTCTGGTCAAAGTAACCATCCGCTTGTGGCAAGACGGTACTCATTGTTTTTGTTGCTTCTTCGTTTGTTATGAAGGTTTTTCTCTTCTCTATTTTTGTCTACCAGCTACCTATCGATAGTCCGCCCTTTTAGGAGACTGCACAGGATACGGAAGCTACTAGTTGTTTGTATTGGTTCCAAACGTTT
>ENA-ORBV01003157-ORBV01003157.1-microbial-mat-metagenome-genome-assembly--contig:-NODE-3157-length-33527-cov-11.021345_pt1 | contig 33527 bp, 30 predicted proteins | sample MGYA00237777_ERZ505514 | MGnify/ENA primary metagenome ERZ505514 (study PRJEB26160, sample SAMN06269048) | microbial mat metagenome | isolation source: Oligotrophic lake microbial mat | place... | reverse complement strand
AATGATACGGCGACCACCGAGATCTACACCTCTCTATTCGTCGGCAGCGTCAGATGTGTATAAGAGACAGGCACAGATAATTTGAACGCTAGGCTGAAACGATACGCCACCCGGACATTGTGAACGGTGTAGCCTTTGTTGTTGACCGCCCGATAGTTCGCAAGGCCGGGGATGATCAGGTTGAATGCTGCGTCAATGGCTTCGATATGGCTGGCATAAAAGGTTTCCAACCCAATGCTCAGGTTTTTCCATTCGCCTTCAAGGTCTAACTTGAAAGTGTGCCGGGGGCGGTATTTCAACACATTAGTTTTTTTACTGGAAGAGTTGTTGTAATTGATTTGTCCGGTGCTTTGCGGCTCACCGGGTTGAATGGGCGTGCTGTCAAATTCCAGGAATTGAGGGTCTATGTAGGTGTAGCCGGTCATCAGCGATGTTTTAACTGCGCCAATGAGTCCTGTGCCGCCCATAGAAATTTCCAATCCGGGGGTTTCCGTGTCGCCGATATTCACGGAACGGAAAGCGCCACCGGCCACCAAATTGAATTCCATCATATCGAAGTACTTCATCATAAAAGCGGCGATGTCGAAGAAACCCTGAAATTTGGAGATCCGGAAACCGCGTTTAATCCCAATCTCGGCAGTCCAGCCGCTTTCAGAGCGCAGCGCTGGATTGGGTAAAACGTCGAAAACGCCGGCATTGGTCACAATGAATTTTTCAGCTACGGTAGGATAGCGGTAGCCTTGCCCCCAGGATGCGCGGATATACGTTTTTGCGTCAAGCTTGTAGCTGGCACCGATGCGAAAGACCGGTTTGGATTCTCCTTGATTGTCTGCCAAAACGGTATCTATCGGTCCAAGTAAAGGGTCGAAAATAAAAGTCGGGTTATTCAACACATTGTGTTCGTAGCGAAAACCCGCAGAAAGATTGAGGCGGTGCCCAATGGTTTTATCTAATTGCAAATACGCGGCAGCGTTGCTCGAAGAAAAAGTCGTATCGCCGTAAAGCTCGGCTTCTACATTCGTACCCATAGCAACTACACCTGCTGTGGCGACCAATTCAATTGCTTTAAATTGTCGCTGGAATTGGTACTCTCCGTAGAACAATTGCGAAAAATTAGACTGATTCAGGTCGTTGTCGTTCGCCACATTGTAATACCGACCGACGACCCGGTGTCGGTTGCCGCCTTTGTCAAAATACGTCAGGAACGGGTCAACATTATAGCGAAACCGCTGCCGCGACGAAATGGTGCTGGGCGTTCCGGTGTAAGCATTGGTTTCATTGGCCCAATAAAAGAAAGAACCGCTTTCGCCTTTGTTGAAATTGCCGTTGACGCCAACGGACAGGCGATCGGTGAGGCGGTAGCGGGTATTGAAGTTGAAACGCCCGTATTCCTTGTAAGTATCTTTATTAAAACTGGTGGAATTTACATAAAAGCCGCCTACTACGAGATCGAGTTTGCCAATTTTCCGCTTGTGCGAAATGCTGGCCGTATAGGTTGAAGGGGCGGTGTCCCACCATTGTTTTGCCGGGTCTTCGGGGGAAAAGTAAGTGGTATAGATTGCGGATACTTTCGTTTCCGGCGTACTGCGTGGATAAGCTGTGCGCACGTTGATGATGCCGTTGAGCGCGGAAGAGCCGTAGAGAGCCGAAGCGGCACCTTTCAGCACTTCAATCTGCTCGACGTTTTCCATCGGCACGTCGTCCCAGTTCGGAAAACCGGCGTCGGCCTGCAGGATCGGAATGTCGTCTACCAGCAACAAAACGCGGCTGCCGGCGCCCTGAGAATAGCCGGAACCACCCCGGATATTCGCCTGTCCGTCAATGACTGTGACGCCGGGAATTTTTTCAATGGCACCGTCCAGCGTATTTTTATTGGCGCTTTCCACGAGGCCGGGTTTGAGTACTTCCATCGAAACGGTGACTTCGCCCAGCGATTTTTCAAATTTGCCGCTCGTTACCGTCGCAGTTTCCAAAATAGAAACCTCGGCGTTCATCGCAAAGTCGAGTTGCAGGGTTTCGCCTGACTTGATGTTAACTTTCTGAGCCTGAGTGTTGTAGCCCACGTAACTCACCGTGAGGGTATGGGTTCCGGCGGGTAGCTCCAGGCGAAAAGCGCCGTCAATTTCGGTGACAGCACCGAAGTCTCCGGCGCTTAGGGTTGCTAAAAAAAGGCCTTCGTTCGTTTTGTCGTCACTCACGCGGCCGGTGAGGATTGCGTTTTGAGCCGTTGCTATGCCAACAGCCAGCAGCAATAAAATACTTAGTGTGTTTCTGCAATACAGCATCATAAGTAAATCGTGTTTTTTGATGTGTTCCGCCGGTTGTCAGACCGGTAATGAATAGGCAAAACAAGTCGCGCCGTTATTGTAATTAAGCATTCATTGTCAATGATTTATGAAAGTGGATATGTTCTGACAACCTGAAAGGATGGGATACAAATGGTCGCTTTAGATCCCTTGCGGGGATGACGATCAAAAGGGATGCAAGTGGAAAAATAGTAGATATTGCCTTGGTCGGATCAAAGGTATAAGATTGATTTTGAAAAATAAATTTTTCTTTTCGGCAAAAGTCAAATAATTTTAGCCCGCCATCTTCTGAAAAAAGCAACACAAAACCTCACGTTTCACTGATTTTCATTACCAAACAATCATCGCTATGAAGAAAATCTTCGTACTGGCATTCTTTTCTGCAAGCTGCCTTTGGGCAACAGCCCAATCCGGCTCTTGCTCGGCAAATACAACTTTGCCTGATTCTGTGATCATTTTCCCACAGCCGTTCACGCCGGCCAACCCTGGCTCCGGCATCTCTGATACGGCGTGTGTCAATGCCGCATATGAGTTCACCATCACCTTCAATACGCCGGCTACCTATGCATCGCCGTTCGGTGAAATTCCAATCAATTCCATTGATCTGGCTACAGAAGGCGCGGTGACGAACCTGCCAGCTTCTATGGATTATGTCTGCAATCCGCCAAACTGTGTCTTCCTGAAAGATTCGGTCGGTTGTTTGAAGATATTTGGAACGGCTACCCCGGGTGAAGAAGGCGTGTATGATCTGGGCGTCAACGTCCTCATCCGTACTACTTTGCTGGATTTGCCGTTTGCGTTTCCAAACGACCAGTTTCCCGGCAACTATTTCCTGCATGTGAAGCCGGCCGGCAGCGCGAATTGCTTCGTGGTGGGCACTGAGGAAAGCCTGCGCGACGAAATTCAACTCAGCGTGGCACCCAACCCGTTCAGCTACCTGACTCAGATTCAAGTGACGGCCAAAAATACCGGCAACTTCGAGTTCCGCGTTTCCAACATGATGGGACAGCAGGTACACCGGGAGGCGGTTCGTTTGTTTGAAGGCGCCAATACCCTGCCTTTCGACGCTTCAGCGTTTCCGGAAGGTGTTTACCTGTACAGCATCGGCAACGGCAAGGCTGCCGTGTCGGGCAAAATGGTCGTAAGCGGGCGATAGTCCGGAAAAAGTGGCAAAAGGCAAAAGGCAAATTTGCAAACGGGCAACTTGATTTTAGTTACCTTCATGGATAGTTCGGCTCTTTGCTTCTTGCCAACTTGCCTTTTGCCCTTTTAAAATATCTCCAATTTCTGACACACATTACGGTAAAATAAACTGACGACCGGGTAACGTATATCGCTACTCTGTCGTCAGTTTTGTATTTATCCAAACCACAAAACATAAATCTCTATGAGGAAGCAGTACATGATGTTGATTACGAGCCTGTTTTTTCTAAACGGGCTATTTGCACAATCCGGCTGCCCCGGCTGTATCATCGCGTTGCCGGATTTGCCCGAAGATACCATTTACCTCTCCGCTGCTCCGGATGGGCAGGCCGGACAGGTATACTCCGCCGATGTCAGTTTTCGTATGCCGAAAACGACTACGCCGGTTGCAGCCACGGATCCTACGATCCCTCCGGGACTGATCATCCAACAGATCAACATCAGCTCGCTGACCAATGTGCCGCCGGGACTGAGTTGGGAGGTCAGCCAATCCGAATTTAATCCGGCAGAAGAAACCGACGGCTGTGTGCGTTTTTGCGGAACGCCGCTGTTGCCCGGCTACTACGAAGTATCAGTGGTGGTGACCGCCACCGTTTTTTTTATCCCGCAAACCACTTCGTTTACTTTCCCGATTCACATCCTGCCCGCCGTGAGCCAGACAGATGGTTTTTCTATCATAAATAGCACGGCGTGCGACAGTCTTACGGCCTCTTTTGTCAACAACATTCCTTCCAATGGCCTTCCCGGGTTTTCTTATCTCTGGAATTTTGGCAATGGCAATGGCACGGATGAGGAAGATCCTGCGGATCAGACTTATACAGAGGCTGGTGTTTACGTCATAGATTATCAGGCAATTGTAGATACTTTCGGGTTTTTCCTAATCAATGTGCGCATTGAATCGGTGACCTGCACCGACATTTTCAGCGGGCCTGACCTGAAAGTGGGGGTATACGATCAGGACAACAATGAGCTTTTTCTTTCTTCCGTTGTATCCAATGCGGTAACACCGTTTGATTTTAATATGAACCTTACGCTGGGCGACGGCAATTACCGGATTCAGGTCACGGATGACGATGGGGGAATAGACGGTGCCGACGACGATTGCGGCAGCGTCAATTTCAACCGCTTCACCACCGGCGTGCTCAACAGCACTGGCATGAGCGCTTCGCTCACAATCCTGCATCCGATTGACACCATCCGGTCTTCCGACACCATCACTGTTTACCCCCAACCTTTCCCGCCGCTGATTTTTGGGCTGCCAGTCGGGACTTTGTGCGAAGGGGATCTGTTGACGCTCAACACCACTTATCCCGATCATATTCAATGGTATCGCGACAGCTTGCCCCTGCTGGAAGGGGTGTCGGCCCAACTCCCGGTGGAAGAGAGTGGCAATTATTGGGTAACCTATACTTCGCCCGACGGCTGTCAGGCGCATTCAGACGTGGTGGCGATTGCTTTTGGGGAAATTCCTTCGGGCATTGCCTTTACGAATGAAAATAACATGCTTTCGCTGTTTAATCCCGGGGCTTTGCCGCAACAGGCGGGTATTCAATGGTTTTTGAATGGCGAGCCGATCGCCGGTGCCAATGGAGAGATGTATTGCATTGGTTCAACCGGCAATTACACGGTGGAAGTTACGGATCTGGCAACTGGCTGTACCGGTAGTTTTTCCCAAAATATCCCTTACAATCCCAATTTTCCCAATTGCGTGACCCCGGCAGACGAGTTGGAAAACCTGGCGCCGGATATGCGTGTAGCGCCAAATCCAAGTGATGGCTATTTTGATTTAATCCTGGAAGTCAATACCGCTATGGAAGGAACATTGAGTGTACAGGATCCGCTTGGACGCTTGCTTTCCAGACAATGGATGCGGTTGTTGGCCGGTCAAAACCGGGTAGCAATGAACCTTTCCCACCTGCCTGCGGGGCTGTATTTGCTCCAGTGGCAATCGCCTTTAGGGCAAAGAGGTGTTAAAGCCTTGAAATTGGATTAGAAAAGGTATGCGAAATGTCGTACTTTTGTCACTTTCACGCATAGATTTACAAACTCCAGCAAAAATGCCTGTGGCGGAATGTGCGGGCATTTTTGCTTGGGGAATAATAGACTTGTTGCGACGGGATCATCGCGGGCCTAAAATGGCTCTTTTTCACCCACTCTTCGCCTTTTTTCGGTCACGTAGCTGGGCTATGTTTCCTCAAAAAGCCTTTGATTGGATGACTGAGCGATCCCGAAGGGGGAATGCCCAGTGGGCATTCAAGTGAAGGAATGCGCCAGCAGTGTGTAGCAGCTCATTTTTCCCACCACGCTGCCCCATCGCAACAAGTCTAATATAGAGCGAACACAGTTTTACACCGAAACCGAAACCATACTGCCTTCAACATCAGCAGTATGGTTAAAGATTCTGAACGAGATGTACTATGACTGCGCCCTTTGAAAAAAAAGAAATTGGCAACTTAATCATTGAAGGCATTCCGGACATCCCGGCTGCACTTGGAGAAAGGCTTCACCAGTACGAAAGTACCCGGGAAGCTTTTGCTACGGATTGGCTGCCGGATGATTCAGGCTTGCTGATCATTACGCGGCTGGGAGAGTCTGCTCAGTTTCACAGTGTCAGCTGCCCCGGCGCTGTGCGCAAACAACTCACTTTTTTTGAAGATCCAGTGGCATTTGGCTGTGTTTGCCCGGATGCCAAACACCGCGGATTCCTTTTTGGAAAAGACTCCGGGGGCAATGAAAACTATCAGGTTTATTATTTCAACTTAGATACCCAGCAATACCAGATGCTCACGGACGGGCAATCGCGCAATGAATACCCCATTTGGAGCAACAAAGGCGATTGTGTGGTCTATGCCAGTACCCGCCGGAACAACCAGGATCACGACCTCTACATTGCTCATCCACACGATCCTTCGAAGCCCGATGAAATGATTTTCAGCAGTAAAGGATACTGGTACCCGATTGACTGGTCGCCCAACGACGAGTGGATTACGCTCGGGCGCTACCTGTCCGTTCATGAAAGTGAATTGTACCGGTTACACCTTCCAACCAAAACCCTGGAACCCATTCTTTGTGGACTGGAGGATATTTCCTGCCACGGAGGTTATTGGGACAAACAGGGCGATGGTATTTATTACGCCGCGGATGTAAAAGGAGAATTTCGCCACCTGAGTTATTACCGGATTGCAGATCAACAACACGAGGTGTTGTGGGAACAAATGGATTGGGATGTAGAAGGCATCAGTGTGTCGCCCGATGGAAAAGACCTGGCCTTTACGGTGAATGACAACGGCATTTCCCTGCTTTATATCATGAATACAGAAAACCGGCAATTTCGCCAGATTGACCATTTGCCGAAAGGCGAATGCAATACCCTGCGCTGGCATCCTTTAGGAAAAAAATTAGTGCTGACCATCAATACGGCAACCGCGCCTGCTGATGCTTTTGTATTGGACACGGAAACCGGGTTGCTGGTAAAATGGACGTTTAGTGAAGTAGGCGGCCTTACCCCGAATCAGTTCATTCAGCCCGACCTCATTCATTATCCGACCTTCGACATGGAGGATACTTCCCAGCCCCGTTACATCCCGGCTTATTATTTTAAACCCCGCCAGAAACGCCGTCGCCTGCCGGTGCTAATTTATATTCACGGCGGTCCGGAAAGCCAGTACCGACCTATCTTTTCGCCAATTTTTCAATACTATCTCAACGAAATGGGGCTTGCTGTGGTAGCGCCCAATGTGCGTGGATCCTCCGGGTATGGAAAAAGTTATTTGAAATTGGACAATGGTTACCTGCGCGAACACTCGGTGATGGACATCGGGAAATTATTGGACTGGATTGCCACCCAACCGGACCTGGATCCTTCCAGAGTGGCGGTGATGGGCGGATCCTACGGCGGGTATATGGTGCTGGCTTCTATGTCGCACTTTAACGCCCGCCTGCGCTGCGGGATTGACATTGTCGGCATCAGCAACTTCATTACGTTCCTGAAAAATACCAAATCGTACCGCCGCGACCTGCGCCGGGTAGAATACGGCGATGAACGCGATCCGAATATGCGCCGCCACCTGCTGCGCATTTCTCCAACCACCAATGCGCACAAAATTACCAAACCCATGCTGATTGTGCAGGGGTTAAACGATCCGCGCGTGCCGGCCACCGAAGCGGAACAAATGCTGAAAGCCATCCGGCAAAATGGCGGCGAAGCTTGGTATTTACTGGCCAAAGACGAAGGCCACGGCTTCCGGAAAAAATCAAACAAAGACTATTACACCAAAGCAGTGATCCTCTTTTTGAAGCGGTATTTACTGAACGAGTAGATCTGATACCATACATGAAGATAAGCCAAACGTTGAAAGGCGCCATAGCGCTGTTGGTTCTCATGAGCGCCTGTATTTACCTGCGCTATGAGGATTTTTTTCGCGTTGCCAATAAAATGGTGATCGAACAGGGGGGGGATGGATACAAAGCTTATCAGGCCTTCCTGTACCACGTTAAATACGACAGCACGTACCGCCATTTTCAGGGGATGAACTACCCGTATGGCGAACACGCCGTGCCCGCCGACACCCAGCCGGCTTTGTCCAACACCCTGAAATGGATCAACAAGCACGTCGTAGACCTCAGTGACTACGCCCTTGGTATTTTCAATTTCAATATGCTCTTTTCCATTCTGTTGTGCAGCCTCTTTCTGTACCTGATTTTCCGGCGATTGGACGTTCCCGCCTGGTACAGCGTTATCGTGGCCATCGCCGTTACCTTTCTGGCACCTCAACACATGCGGATGACGGGGCATTTTGGATTGGCCTTGCCCGTTGCCATGCCGGCTACGCTCTATTTCCTGATGCGATTTGAAGAAAAGCGCACCATCGTCAACAGCTTGTTTATGGCGTTTTTCCTGACGGTCATTTCGCTGTTCCATTTTTATTTCTTCGCCATCATGGGGGCCACAATCTCCCTGTATTTTCTGTTCAGCTACCTGCATAAACGCAACAAAAAATTGCTGACGCGGTACGCCGCCCATTACGGTATTCAGGTGGTATTGCCCCTCTTGTTTTTTATTTGGTGGATGTATTGGGGCGACCCGGTGAAAGACCGCACAGTACTGCCCTGGGGCTTTTTTCACTACAACGCCAAATGGGAAGGCATTTTTACTTCGCTGACCCAGCCGCATTTTCAGTGGCTTCATGAAAAAGTCATCAACATCCGGGACGTGGATTTTGAGGGCAAGGCTTATGTGGGCTTAGTGGCGGCTCTGGTGTTTTTGGGTGTCTTTTTTGCCTGGATCGGACGGGGCTTCCGGCGGGCACCGATTTCGTTTTTGCCGTCCCGGAAGGTCTACCTCAATTCGATTTTTTATGCTTCGCTGGTCTTACTGCTGCTTTCGTTCGGATTGCCGTTTATCATTCCCGGATTGGAAGACCTGCTGCTCTATTCGGGGCCGATGCGCCAGTTTCGCTCGGTAGGGCGTTTTGCGTGGTTGTTCTATTTCGTGGCAAACATCATTGCCTTTGCGTGGCTGTACCACAAGCTGCAAGCTAAAAAATGGAAATGGGCCGTTTGGATTCCAGCTTTTGCCCTGCTGTTGTTTGAAACCTGGAATTTTACGCGCAGCATTGACGTGCGCCTCGACGAAATTCCAATGGGCGAACCCGGCAAGCGTTTTATAGATATACCGGGCATCAAATACGCAGATTATCAGGCGATTATGCCTTTGCCCTATTACAATGTCGGTTCCGATAATTTCTGGTGGTCGCTGAAGTATTTTGCGGGCAACCGCTCCCAAACCATGTCCATGCAAACGGGTCTGCCGATCACTGCCGCGATGTTAACGCGCACGTCCGTTTCTCAAACGATCAACCAACTCCAGATGATGATGGAGCCTTACCGAAGGCCCAAGGTCATAGACGATTATCCGGATCGTCGGCCTTTGCTCATCATTCACGACGTTAGCGAAGCCCCGGAAGGCGAAACCACCTGGGGGTATTTATTGCAAGAAACGCAATTGGTCTACACCGATGGATCGTTGCGGGTCTACCGGCTCAACTTGGACATTTACGACAAAAAAATAGCGCAGCGCAAACAGGAAATCGTGGATACGTTAGCTCAGGATTCTACGCTGTTTGAAGTAAAAGGATTCCGCTCCACGCAACCTTCTCTTAATTTTGTATACGACGCCATGGATGGGTCGCCTGCGGCCAATTTCTACCTCGGCAGCGGGGGGTATGAAGGCAAAATGGGTGATGAAAACCTGGTTTTTGAAGGAACCCTGCCCGAGGCAAAACCGGGCGTCTACCTGTTTTCGATGTGGATGTTCATCAACCACGACCTGTACCCGCGCACCGATTTCCTGGTCGTGGAATCCGATCCGGCTACAGGCACCGTGCGCAAACAATACACCGCCCAATCGCGCGAAGTGCTGAAAGTCATAGACAACAACGGGTGGGCGCTGATGGAATTCCCGTTTGAAGTGCAGGCGGCGGACAGCAAATTTCGCCTCACGTTCAACAACCGCAACCTGCGCCGCGACCTGATTTTTGTGGATGAACTGCTCATCCGGCCTATCGGTACGGATTTGTACCGGCAGTCGGATCGCTGGGTTTGGAAGAATAATCGGCACTATTTGAAGTAGTTATCGGACTAAAAAGACGAACACGAATCACTCCACCTCAAGCTTCACCTTCTCCTTCTCAATCGTTTTCGGCGACGAGCTTTTCGGCGCAGGAACACCCGCTTTCTGCACATTTCCCGGCTTCTTTTTTGCAGGGATTACTTTTGAAGTTTTGATGCGCGTGATTTCGATGTCTGTGAGCCAGATGCTTTCGCTTTTTGCGCGTTCGGTGCGCAGTTTTTGGAAGCCTTGCTCGTCTAAACTCGCGCGCAGGGAGTCATCAAACGTGCCTTTTTTGTAAATGCCGACGTAGTATTCGCGTTCGCCGTGTTCAAATTGTTCGTAGTCGAGCAGGCGGTAACCGCTTTTGGTGCGGCGCGCGCGTTCGGTATTGAAAGTCGTGAGGTCAGAAGCCTCAAAAAGATAGGTTTGGTCTGTCTGTTTGCCATAGTGGTACAGGGCGATATAGGGCATCGTCCCGTCTGGAAAAGGAACCGCTTCCACGTCTACGAGGTAGAGGTTGTCTTTGGCCATTTCTTCGTTCTTTTTCACCAAACCCGCCCAGGAGTCCAATTTCCAGACTTTGTGCGCTGTTTTGCCGGGCGTCCAGACGCCGGTGAACAGGAAAACGTTATTGGGGCCGGCTTGGCCTTCCAATTCGGTGAGCACCAAGCCCTCTTTGGCCATATCGCGGCGTTTTTGCACCAGCGAGTCCCAGCCGGCCACTTCTGCCAGCACTGAATGCTGTTTGGTTTTTGCCCAGATGGCCCAGTACTTGTTGGCTTTGCCGTCTTTCGCCAATTCAACATCCGTCAGTTCATAGCCCGCCGTATCCATCTGCATCTGGCGCTGTTGCAGTTCGCTCCAGGTGACGTTATCTGCGTATTCGTGCGCGATGTCCGTTTTTTGAAAGATGCCCGAATAGTTAAATTGAGCCTGAACCGTGAAAGCGAACAGCACAAAACATGCGGTTATCCATCTTGTCGTTGTCATAGAGTTTCTGTTTTTGTGAAGATAACGAAGGTCGGGGGATCTTTAGTAGGCGGAAGTGGAGATTTGATGGGATAATGACAATATTGGCGGCAGGAGAAGACAGGCAGGAGCTTGGATTTGTCTTGTAAATTTGCTTATCTTTATTGTCGTTTTTACAAATATAGTATTGAATATGGAATTAACCCATCCGCGTTTTCAGCGCATCACCATTAACTCTGAAGTCTGCTTTGGGAAACCCTGTATTCGGGGAATGCGCTTCCCCGGTAGCGGCATTGCTTGGGTACCTGGCTGGTGGTATGACAACTGAAGAAATTCTCGCCGATTTTTCCTTTCTGGAAAAGAGGATGTTTTGGAGGCGCTGGCTTTTGCGGCCTTGTACCGCTGATCTCCCGATCAGTGGCATCGCGTTTTCGATCAGGAGATCAGCGCCAGCACCTCATAACTCCACGTAATTTTCGCCGTCTTCTCCAGAATTTTCGCCACTGAGCACATCTTATCCATCGAAAGACTCACTGCCCGCTCCGCTTTTTTATCGTCAATGGCACCGAAAAGCTGGTAGTGAACGTGGATGTCGGTAAACAGCGCCGGCGTTTTGTCTTTTTCCCGTTCGGCTTCTATGCTCACCCGGATGTCCTTCATATCCTGCTTTTGTTTGCGCAGCAAAAGAATGACGTCAATGGAGCTGCAAGTGCCCAAAGCGGCCAGTACAACCTGCATCGGTCGCATGCCTTTGCCGTGGCCGCCAATGTCCGGAGCGCCATCCGTTTCAACCGTATTGCCTTCTTCGTTGACCGCCTGAAGGTGGAATGCATCGTCTAACCGGTGGATGTCAATTTTCATGAAAAAAGTATTTTAACAAAAAATTAATTTGACTTTTTAAAAATGCCCCCTATTTTTGCGCCCATCAATCGCTTCTTTTTGAGGATTGATTTTATACCGAAGGGTGGAGAGACAGGCTCTGCGAAACCCTGGCAACCCCTCCAAAGTGGAGAAAGGTGCCAAATCCTGCCAAAACCCCGGCCTTTGTCGGGGCAATTTGGGCATATAAAATCAAAACAACGCCATGACTTCATCGGTTTTTACCAACCAGGGTTTTCGTTCACTTTCAAGTTCTGCTACGGGACAATCTTCTACTTTTTCTGCCGCACATTCCATGATGTGCTGTTGTTGCTGTTGTTGTTGCTGACCCGCTCTCGGCAATTCGCAAACATCGGGTTCGGGCTAAAGCACTAAAGTTTCCCTGTCGGGGAACAGCGGTTTCGTTTTATGCCTGATGCCAACTTGTACGATGCTGCCGCTTGCCTTTCGCATGTCTTTTCGCATTTGTTTAAAACATATAAAACGCTGTAAATCATGTCAAACTTAAGATTTGAAACCCTGCAATTGCACGCAGGCCAGGAAGAAGTAGAAGGCACCACCCGATCGCGTGCAGTGCCGATTTACCAGACGACTTCCTACACGTTCCGCGATTCGGAACACGGTGCCAACCTCTTTGCCCTCAAAGAATTTGGCAATATTTATACCCGCATCATGAACCCCACCACCGATGTATTTGAGCGTCGGATTGCCGCGCTGGAAGGCGGGGTGGCGGCGCTGGCGGTTGGTTCCGGACAAGCCGCACAATTCATCGCCCTGAACAACATCCTACAGGCCGGCGACAACTTCGTTTCTTCCGCAAACCTCTACGGCGGCACTTACAACCAGTTTAAAGTAGCTTTCAAGCGGCTGGGCATTGACGCGCGCTTTGCAGAAGGCGAACTGGCCGAAGATTACGAAGAACTGATTGATTCCCACACCAAAGCCATTTATGTGGAAACCATCGGCAACCCGAGTTTCAATATCCCTGATTTTGAAGCGCTTGCCGAACTTGCCCGCAAATACGACCTGCCGCTTATCGTAGACAATACGTTTGGCGCGGCGGGCTACCTCTTCCGTCCGCTGGAACACGGCGCGCACATCGTGGTACAATCGGCCACCAAGTGGATCGGTGGCCACGGCACGTCTATCGGCGGCGTCATTGTGGATGGTGGCAACTACAACTGGGGCAACGGTAAATTTCCGCAGTTCACCGAACCCTCCGAAGGTTACCACGGGCTGGTTTTTTGGGATGTATTTGGCTCGGGCGGGCCTTTCGGCAACATTGCCTTCATCATCCGCGCCCGGGTGGAAGGTTTGCGCGATTTTGGTCCGGCGCTCAGTCCGTTCAACTCTTTTCTTCTGTTGCAAGGGCTGGAAACCCTGTCGCTGCGTGTGCAGCGTACGGTGGACAACGCGCTGGAATTGGCGACCTGGCTGGAGCAGCATCCAAAAGTTGAATCGGTTAGTTATCCGGGTCTAAAAAGTCATCACAGCCATGCATTGGCGAAAAAATACCTGCGCCATGGCTTCGGCGGCGTGTTGTCGTTTGCCGTTAAAGGCGAAAAAGAAAATGCCATCCGCTTTGTGGACAGCCTGAAATTGGTGAGCCACTTAGCCAACGTGGGCGATTCCAAAACGCTGATCATCCAGCCGTCTGCAACCACGCACCAGCAGCTTTCCGAATCGGAACAATTGGCGGCGGGCGTTTTGCCCAATGTGCTGCGCATTTCGGCGGGGATCGAACACATTGACGACATCAAAGCAGATTTGGAGCAGGCTTTTTTAGCAATTGACGTGAAAGAACCCGTATCGGCATGATCCTAATTGCAAAACCAAGGCGCTGGCTCAAGCGGCCTTCCTATATAACCAGGACGCCGCCGCCGGGCAGGAGTAGCAACGAAATTCAGCTCCACGGCGCTTCAAACCTCGATACTGTGCAATATTACCACCATAAGGCACCTTTCGTGTTGGAAAGCGGTGCCGTGCTGGAGGAGCTGCAAATTGCCTTCCAAACGTACGGCGCTCTGAACAGGCAGGGCGACAATGTCGTCTGGATTTGCCACGCGCTAACGGCCAACGCGGAGGCTGCCGATTGGTGGGAAGGGCTTGTCGGGGAAGGCAAACTGTTCGATCCGGCGCATTATTTTATTGTTTGTGCGAATATGCTGGGCTCCTGCTACGGCAGCACCGGCCCAAAAAGCATAAACCCGGCTACGGGTAAAAGCTACAGTGCCGATTTTCCATTGCTGACCATTCGGGACTTGGTGCAGGCGCATCGTTTGTTGCAGGTGCATTTGGGGATTGAAAAAATCCGGATTGCCATCGGTGGCTCCATGGGCGGACAGCAGGTGCTGGAATGGGCAGTGAGCGATCCTGCTTTGTTCGATCAGATTTGTCTGCTGGCCACCAACGCTTTTCATTCGCCCTGGGGCATCGCCTTCAATGAAGCCCAGCGCATGGCAATTGAGGCCGATCCGACGCTCGATAGCGGCACCCCGGAGGCCGGTAAGCAGGGACTCGAAGCGGCGCGGGCCATTGCCATGTTGTCGTACCGCAGCTATGAGTCTTACCGGCGTTCACAATCGGAAAGCACCACCGAAAAAATTGATGATTTTTTGGCCAGTTCGTACCAGCGCTACCAGGGTCTGAAATTGCACCGGCGCTTTGACGCGCGTTCGTATCTGACCCTGAGCAAAGCCATGGACAGCCACCACATCGGGCGGGGGAGGGGAGGCGCAACAGCTGCGCTGGTGCAGATCAGGGCACAGGCTTTAGTCATCGGTATTGAATCGGATGTGCTGTTTCCGCCGGAAGAACAGGCTTTTTTGGCAAAAAACATCCCGGATGCTTATTTGGAAATTATGGACAGTCATTATGGTCACGATGGATTTTTGATTGAATACGAACAAATTGCTAATTTAGTGAGCGATTTTATGGGGCGGCGGTTTGTGGAAAAAAGCCGGAATACAACCATTGCTGCCCAATCTTCGTTTCTCAAAAAAGCGTTGCCGGGATCTGAGCGTTTTTAACCGAGCCTTTGTACCGCTGAACGCTGTTCAACGTCTATTTTAAGGCCGCTTTGTACCGCTGAACGCTGTTCAGCGTCTATGTTAAGGCCGCCGCTGAACCGGAGTTCAGCGGTACAATTTCAAAACCTAAAAATAACTACCACCATGTCATTAAGATTAGGCGATATCGCGCCAAATTTCAAGGCGAAAAGCACCGAAGGGGAAATTGATTTCCACGAATGGCTCGGAGACAGCTGGGGCGTTTTGTATTCACATCCAGCCGATTTTACGCCAGTTTGTACCACAGAACTTGGCCGTACCGCAGCGCTGAAGGAAGAGTTTGCAAAACGTAACGTCAAAGTGATTGCGGTAAGCGTGGACGGTCTTAGCTCGCACACCGAATGGGTGAAGGACATCGAAGAAACGCAGCACGTTACGCTCAATTTTCCAATAATTGCGGATGATGACCGTCACGTGGCTGAACTCTACGACATGATTCACCCGAACCAGACCGAGAAGTTTACGGTGCGTACGGTTTTTGTCATCGGGCCAGACAAGAAGATCAAGCTGACGATGACTTATCCGCCTTCCACGGGCCGCAATTTCCACGAAATTTTGCGGGTTATTGATTCACTGCAATTGACGGCTTACCACAGCGTAGCCACTCCGGTAGACTGGGAATGGGGTGAAGACGTGGTGATTCTGCCAGCCATCAGCGATGCAGACGCCGATCAAAAATTTCCAAAAGGCTACGAAAAACTGAAGCCTTACCTGCGCATCACACCGCAGCCGAATTTGTAATTTTTTAAAGTTATTTTCTGGATGAAAAAGTGGGCCGAAAAATAAATCGGGCCACTTTTTCACCAATATTGCGATTTTTTTGTAATATTGTACTTTAACAACATTTGGACAAACACATACACGTTTTCAAATTTACATTACAAACGCTTTCAAAAAAGTCCTAAATTGTTGACACATGTCCCTTAGATTAGGCGATATTGCGCCCAACTTCAAAGCTACGAGTACCACTGGCGCTATTGATTTTTATCAATGGCTTGGTGACCACTGGTGTATGTTGTGCCTTCGCTCCGGAGGATTTACGCCCGTCTGCGCTACCGAATTGGTACGCACCGCCGAACTCAAAACAGCATTTTACGAACGTGGGGTTAAAATCATTGCCACCGGCAAAGCTTCCCTCGAATTGCTTTCCTACCACTTAAATGATATTCAGGAAACAAACAAGGTCGTTGTGGATTTCCCGCTTCTGGCTGATGAAGATGGCCGGATCGCTTCGCTATACGGCATGATGCCAGCCAACGAAGAAGTTCTGGAGCCCATGTGTTCCCTTTTCATCATTGGCCCGGATAAGACCATAAAGTTAACCACCGCTTACCCAACCTCTACCGGCCGCAATTTTCACGAAATCCTGCGCGCCATTGATTCCCTTCAATTGACCGCCGATTATCAGGTCGCTACTCCGGTAGACTGGGAGTGGGGAGAGGATGTGTTCATCCTGCCCACCCTGAGCGAAGCAGCTGTGGAAGAAAAATTTCCAAAAGGGTACGAAACGGTGAAACCATATATGCGCATTACGCCGCAGCCGGTTTTGAAATAGGCGGTTCATCCTGTAAACCAGTGAGTTCAAAATCAATCCGGTTGCCGTAAACGTGTCGTACCAGATAGGTTTTGCCAATCCTCCGCCTGCCAACGAGTGCGATCATTTCCGGCCTGCCGGAAGCCAGCGCATCTTGCAATTCAGCGATTTGTTCTTTCTGCCAACAACGATGTTTTTCATTTTAATCCGCTTAATGTGGGTAAAAATGTAATGTTTGAGCGGAATAAAAAATTATAATCCGCTCAAAGTGGGTTCAAAATACTGCTTTGAGCGAATTATAAAGCAGCCATGCGGGATAAGCAGCGGGCCGACCCTCGCTTCGCCGTACCGCTGAACTCCCGTTCAGCGCGGAACCGAAACGCCATCTTTTTCCAAAACCGGGTTTCCGATTAGACGAGTCCGCTGAATCGGAGTTCAGCGGTACAACGGCCGCAAGCCGCCCGAACCTTAGCCGAATTCCCCTTATCCCTTCCGCGTGTAGCGGCTGAAAAAATACCATACGCTGCCGGCTACTACAATGTGCATCAGGTTTAGCAATAGTCCCATACCTACGGATACATTCGGAATCATCATAAACGGATTAGAAAACGAAAGCAATACTAAAACCAATGTGATGATGCCAAAAATTCGCAATGGATTGGCTGTGAATTGGTTGAGGAGTGCCAGCGTGCCCGCAGCAATGATCACCGGCACGGTACTGGCCATGATCACCGGAATCACCGTAATCGGTTCTGTACGACCATCAGGCGTAGGAATTCCAATGGCCGGGTCTATTAAGCCCAAGGCACTGCCAAGATAAAATAGAGCAACGTTGACGACTACCGCTGCGGCGATGGCCAAAGGAGTTGCCTTTAGCAGGCCAGCGGTGTTGAGTTTGGAATTTTTCATTCTGTAAAACGAATTTTGTTTAAACAAATATTGTGATAAAAAAAACGTAGCATTAACCACGTAGTTTGTCCAAAAGGTCAGAAAGCTGTTCCGCTTCTTCATCGGTCAGGTTTTGCCATTGCGATTTGGATTTTTCCATCCCAACCTCAACCTGATCAAGCAATTCCATACCAGCTTTTGTGATCTGCATCAGTACTTCACGGCGATTTTGAGCGTTAAGTTCGCGTTGGATAAGGCCTTTTTGAATCAATCGGTCACCCAGACGAGTCAGATCGGGGTTCTTGTCAAGCATCACGCATTTCACCTCACCCACAGGGATGGATTCAGGATGCCGCCCGCGCAGGATGCGAAGCACGTTGAACTGCTGCGATGTTAGGTCAAAGGGCTTGAAAACCATTGCACTGCGCTCCATGTGCCAGTGGTAGGTATAGATCAAGTTGATGATCACCTTTTGGAGGGGCTGTAGGGGCTTGACCTGTCGGATGGCTGCTTCGATTTTCATGAAGCAAAGTTAATTCAATACATTCGTTTAAACAAATTTTGTTTATAAAAAATAAGATTAGAACCTGTTTGGGGTTTGTCTGAACAAGCTCTTAAAGCCGATGCGACGTCATACCCCGCATCACCAACGTCATAATCCGCACTTTCGCCCAGCGGGGTACGGTGCGCAAGGAATAGACTTGTTGCGATGGGGCAGCGTGGTGGGAAAAATGAGCTACTACACACTGCTGGCGCATTCCTTCACTTGAATGCCCACTGGGCATTCCCCCTTCGGGATCGCTCAGTCACCCAATCAAAGGCTTTTTGAGGGAACACAGCCCAGCTACGAGAGCGAAAAAAGGCGAAGAGTGGGTGAAAAAGAGCCATTTTACGCCCGCGATGATCCCGTCGCCCAATTCACGTAACTTATTTACGACGCGCTCCTTAATTTATTGGAATATCCCGCCTTTGTTTTATTTTGGCGATTGGTTTTCAAAAAAAGCATTAACCCGCAATGAATCTTGCACTCGTCCCTTTCAAAAAAACGCTGAATAAGGCGTACCAAAAGGTAAAGCCCAATCGTGCTGAAATTGAGCAATTCAAGGCCAATCTGGTACGCCTGCTCAAGCAGCCCTTTGCCAACGACAGCAACTCGCTTGACAAGGTATTTTACAGCGAATTACTCTACCTCATTGGGCTGGAAGAAGTAAAAGAAGGCGGCAAAAAAATTATCCAGCGCTGTGCCCCGGAGCGTCGCCAACCCGGCTCTTTACTCGAAAACACCATTGCCACGCTGGAAAATACCGAGCGCTGGCGGCGCGTACGCAAACCAAGCGATTACGGCAGTGACCAGGAAGAACAACTCTTCGGCATCGCCCTCGAACTTTGTATTACCTGGATGAACCGCATCCTGTTCCTCAAGCTGCTGGAAGCGCAGTTGGTCAAATACCACGGCGAGGCAGGTGTAAAAAGCCACCCGGCCACGGATCACCGCTTTTTGAACACCGTTTTGCTCAAAGACTTCGATGACCTCAACGAACTCTTCTTCGAAGTATTGGCAAAACTGCCTGAAGAACGCGCCGGTTACGTTCAGGAAAAATTCCGCAGTATTCCCTACCTGAACAGCAGCCTCTTTGAACTCAGCGAGGTAGAGGCCGAGACCCTGTTCATCAGTAACCTCAAAGACCGCTTCCGGATTCGCCCTATCGCCACTACGGTGCTGAAAAATGCACAGGGCAAACGCCAGACGGATGATCGCACCATACTCGAATATCTCTTTGATTTTCTCGATGCCTACGATTTTGCCAGTGAAGGCAGTGAGGACATCCAGGAGGAAAACAAGGCCCTCATCACTGCCAGCGTACTCGGGTTGATTTTTGAAAAATTAAATGGTTACAAAGACGGTTCTTTCTTTACGCCCGGGTTCATCACGATGTACATGGCACGGGAGACCGTGCGCCGGGCTGTCGTTCAGAAATTCAACACCCACTACGAGATTGGTTGCGACAGCTTTGCCGACTTGAAAAACTTCACCGCCGGTCGCTTCAAAACCGCCGATGTGCTGAACATGAACGCCCTTGTCAACAGCCTGCGCATCTGCGATCCGGCGGTAGGTAGCGGCCATTTCTTAGTGTCGGCGCTCAACGAACTCATCGCTGTAAAATCAGAGTTGGGTATTCTGGCCGACCACAAGGGCGAGCGTCTGCGTGGCTACGACGCGCGCGTGGAAAACGATGAGCTTATCGTGACCTGCAACGACGGGCAGGACTTGTTTGAGTACTGGGTGACGTTGGTTCACCCGGGCACTGATATCGCCACTTACACCGCCGGGCAAGACGTCCAACGAGTGCAGGAAACCCTCTTCCACGAAAAGCAGGTAATCATTGAGAATTGCCTTTTTGGGGTTGACATCAACCCCAATTCAGTGAAAATCTGCCGATTGCGCCTTTGGATTGAGCTTTTGAAAAACACGTATTACCAACCCATTGAACGGGTGACTTCGAGCCACCCCGTCACTTCGCTCACCTCCAACCTCGAAACCCTGCCCAATATTGACATCAACATCAAAACGGGCAACTCACTCATCAGCCGCTTTGCCCTCGATTCCGACCTGAGCAAGGCGCTGAAAAGCCTGAAATATGACATCAATACCTATCGGGGCTATGTGCAGGAATACCACCGCGCCACCGACAAGGAAGTGAAGCGTGGCCTGATGTTGCTGATGGATCAGATCAAAAGCGATTTCAAAACGGAAATTGGCCGGAACGACCCAAAACGAAAACGCTTAGACAAATTAGCCAGCGAATTGTACCACCGATTCACCGGCAACTTTCTGTTCGAACCGGAAGTACCTTATGGCGAAAGCCAGGATGATCTGGAGAAAAAACGGTCGCAGGAAAAAGAAAAATTAGAAAAGGAAATCGAAAAGCTCAAAACGGAAATCGAGGAAGTCAAAGGCAACAAGATTTTTGAAAATGCTTTTGAGTGGCGCTTTGAATTCCCGGAGGTGCTGGATGCGGAAGGGCAGTTTGTGGGGTTTGATGTGGTGGTGGGGAATCCGCCGTATATTTCCTTATCAAAAATCAAGGAACAGGCATCAATCTATGAAGTAAGTTACCAGACTTATTCAAAAGGCTCAGATATTTATTGTCTGTTTTATGAGCGTGGAAATCAAATACTAAAAACGGGTGGCTTATTAACTTACATAACTTCAAATTCTTGGCTGCGTGCTATTTATGGTGACTTGTTGAAGAAATATTTTCAAGAGAATGTTCAGCCTATCTATCTTTTGAATATTGAAGACGCGCAAGTTTTTGAAGAAGCAACTGTTGAGTCAAATATCCTGATGTTTCAAAAAGGGGGAAGTTCAAATGCCTTTCTTGTATGCAATTTGGGAAGTGATTATGAATTAGGTAGCTCACTCTCTAAATATTTTCAAGTAAATGCTTTTGAATTCTTCATGCCAGAAAGCGGTGATTGGTTGATTAGCACTGAGGAGATATCCAATTTGAAGATAAAGATTGAAAAAGGAGCTACTTTGCTCAAAGATTTTGATGTAGCCATTAACTTTGGAATAAAGACTGCATTTAACGAAGCATTTATTATTGATGAACAACTAAAGGACAATTTGATAGAACAAGATTCAATAAATTCAGAATTAATCAAACCGATTTTAAGAGGAAGAGATTTAAAAAAGTACAGTCATGAGTTTGCTGGCTACTATTTGATAAATGCTCATAATGGAATAAAGAAAATAAACCTTCTGAGGATAGATATCCAAAAAGATTATCCAACCATTTTTGCATATCTTGAAACCTTTCAACCCAAAGTAGCTCAGCGGCAAGACATGGGAGATCATTGGTCAAACTTGCGTAACTGTGCTTACCTTGGAGATTTTGAAAAGCCTAAAATCGTCTGGGGGGAAATTTCTGACAAACCCAAGTTTTCTTATGATGAAGAAGGCTATTATGCAGAAGCCACTACATTTTTACTGACAGGTGAAAAGCTCAAATATCTTTTAGCTATTCTTAATTCCAGGGTGTCTGAATGGTATTTTAACCAAATATCTACAACTACTGGAATGGGGACAAACCGCTGGAAGAAATATAAAATTGAATTGCTTCCGATTAAAATCCCAACAGTAGACCAAGAATCAAAAATCACGATTCTTGTTGATCAAATCCTCGCCCAAAAGCGCGATAACCCAAAAGCAGACACAAGCGAACTGGAGCGCGAAATAGACGAACTGGTTTATGGCTTGTATGGGCTGACGGAGGAGGAGATAAAAATAATAGAAGAACCATAAAAACACAACATCATCATGGCACACACCATTTTCCAATTCACCAACACCTTCAGCCTCTTCGCCTGGCTGTTCCTCCTGATTTTGCCCAACTGGAAATACACCCTCAAAATCCTCGCTTCGGGTTGGGTGGTGTTGCTGGCGCTGCTTTACGCATTTTTGTTGTCGCAGGGCATCGGCGATTTTTCATTCGAAAGCTTCGGCAGCATTGCAAGCATCCGGGCGTTGTTTCAGGATGATATGGCCTTAACGGCAGGCTGGATCCATTATTTAGCTTTTGATATGCTTGTCGGTTGCCTGATCGTGCATCAAAGCAAAGAACAGGGCATTCCGCGCTGGTTGTACAGCATCTGTTTGCCGTTTACGTTTATGTTTGGGCCGGTTGGGTATTTGATGTATAAGTTATTGTCTTTGAGGTATAAAGGGGCAGCATGGTTTACTCCTCGTTTTTAGGATTGATCCTGACCGTTTGCCGGGTCGCTTTTTTCTCAGAAACCCGCTTTTTGTTTTCCAGCCGCGCTTCTTTTACGCCCGCAGGAATGGGCACTTTGCGGCGTTTTTTGGGCTTCACCAACCCTTTTTCTACTAATTTCAGGAGCTTTTCGGTGGCTTTTTCCTTGTTGGTCAGCTGTGAACGATCCGTTTGGTTTGTTGCAGAAAGCATGCCTTCGGCGGAGATTTTATCAGCCAATTTTTCTAAAAGGTAGGCTTTTTCTTCATCCGTCAGCGCAGCAGAGGCGGCTACATCAAAACGCGCTTCCACTTTTGTTTCCACCTTATTGACGTTTTGCCCCCCTTTGCCGCCGGAGCGGGAAGTGCGGTAAGTGAACTCCTGGATCAATAATTCGGCATTCATTTGGTGCTATTGTTTGCGTTGTACGCCTTGATATAAATCATCATTTTTTCCGTCGCTGTCGAAGTCGAGCGTAGAAGAAAACCTGGCTCGTTTGCCGCTGATTGAGTAATCGTTCACGTATTCCCGCGAGTCGGGTTCGGTTTCGCGCAGGATAAGCCGCTTGCCATTGGCGGTCCAGGTACCCTTGCGGCGCAAGGAAATGCTGTCAGTCAGGGTGCGGTATTCCGAAACGTAGCTGCCGTCTGCCTTGTAGGTCGTCCGGATGGGTTGCATCTTCATTTTGGCTTCCCATTTTCCGGCGGGAACCTCCATGACAAACGTGGAGTCACTGCCCCGGTAAGTGGCGTATTCCACGCGCATGGATTCGTTGCGCCATTCGCCAATGAAGCGTTTGTCCAACGGTTTACTACTGCCGGGCGCGATGGTGAGGTTGCCTGAGCAGCCCGCCACCAGGGCGATTGCAGACAAGGCAAGGAGGATGAATCGGAGCGGTTTGGATGATATTTTCATCAGTTATTTTTTTTGTTTTGGATATGGGTAAAAGGGGTCATCTCTCTCGCGAAATGAACGCTAAAAGGTAACACCTTCTAAAAAGATATCACCTTGAACTTCGTACTTAAAACGAAATTTCACTTAAACGAACGCTGTGTTCGATGCGCTGGTTGTTGCGCACATCATAAATTTCCATTTTAATGACCGGATTGGGTTTCGACCAATCAATGATAACAGGCAAAATGGTTCCCCATCACCGAGCCTTCGATGCGGTTTTCATTAGGCGTTGGAAAATGCCAGGTAGAGGTAATGCCGCTTTTAAACGGGTAATGGCGACCTGCATCATTTCAGCCAAAATCGTGGTCGTCCCAGGTAGCCAGTATTTTGTGCCTTTTTTCAGGCGTTGAAATTCGGGTTTGGCGGCGAGTTGGGCGTATCTGCTGCGCAGGATTTTCATATCCTTCGTGTCACCGTAGATGTTGTCGCCGGGGTAGAGAAAAATGTCCGGATTGTGTCGAAGCACGGTGTCGAGGACGGGTTGGATCTTGTCTTAGTGCGCGCAGGATCCAAAAGCGATGCGGGAAATTAAAGGCAAAGTCGTTTGAGCCGCGAGACCAAGTGGGAGCGCCGTGAGTAGTAAAATGCAGATTCTCATGAATGGTGATATTTTTGGTTGTAAAAGTAGTTTGTAAAAGACAAAAGGGCAAGTTGGCAAAAGGCAAATTGGCAAGGGGCTCTTTGGGAAAAGGAACGCAGAGTCTGGTTTTTCTGTTTTCTTTGCCTACTTGAAACATGAGTCATGCGAATCAGGGGCTATATTGATGTTTTTTGAACACCAGCAATATCACAAAAGACGGAGAAGCGTCTTAGGACTCCAATCTGGCGCGGAGTCTCGCGCAGTAAAGGGAGTCTCACAGAGTGGCTTAACTTCGCGAGACTCCCTTTACTCCGTGGAACTCTGTGCCACCCGGTTTTGTGGCGACTTTGGGAGTAAAACTCCCTTTATCCATTAAAAAAGCACGGGGCATACAAACCATTTAACCCCTGATTCGCATGATTCATGTTTGTCTTTAAACACGAACCTCCGGTTCAATTAACACAACCACCATGCAAGTCACCATTCTCGGCAATGGTTCCGGCGGCCCGTTTCAGGGGCGCAATTTTACATCCCAGCTCGTCAGTATAGAGAACGAAGCGTATCTGGTGGATTGCGGCGAAGGCACGCAACACCAGCTTTTCCGGTTTAAAATTCGCCACGACCATGTCCGGCAAATTTTCATCAGCCACTTGCACGGCGACCACGTTTTTGGGCTCATGGGATTGCTTACCTCTTTTTGCCTGAAAAAGCGGACAGCGCCGCTGACGCTCTATGGGATGCCCGGTTTGCGCACGCTGGTGGAGACTACTTCGGCGGTTTGCGGCATTCACTATCCCTATCAATTGGACATTCACGAGGTGGACGCGGAACAACATGCCTTAGTTTTTGAAAGCCCAAAGCTGGAAGTCTGGAGCATCCCCCTCGTCCATCGGGGGCCGTGCAGCGGGTGGTTGTTTCGCGAAAAGCAGCGCCCGCGCAACATCCGGCCTGAAAAAATTACCGAATACACCATTCCCTTTCCGCTGATTCCCGGTATCAAAGCAGGGGAAGACCTGATTTTGCCCGATGGCCGATGTATCTCGAACGCGGAGTTGACCCTCGATCCGCCGCAGCCGCGCACCTACGCTTTTTGCAGCGATACCAAACCCTCGGAGCGGGTTGTGGAAATTGTAAAAGGTGTGGATTTGCTGTACCACGAAGCGACGTTCACCAATGAACAAGCTGTGGAAGCGGAGCTTTCTGCGCATTCCACGGCTGCGCAAGCCGCAACAATTGCCAGGAAGGCCGGGGTAAAGCGATTGTTGTTGGGGCATTTTTCGGGGAGGTACAAAGACGAGGCGCAACATTTGGCGGAGGCACAGGCGGTGTTCCCAAATGCCAGTATTGCGGAGGAAGGAGAAGTGTACCGGTCGTAGGGGCGACCCTTGCGGTCGCCCAAAACCTTCCCGGAGCAGGAACGATTGATGATAGATGATTGATTAATGACAATTGATGATGTGGAATGCTTACTCATTTCATATTTGATCATTATTAATCAATCAAGTGGCGTGCATTAAATAAAGCGTATCTTTGAACAAGACCTGCAAAGGTTGATCTTTCCTTTCTGTAAAATTAAAAACCAACGATTATGGCAAAAAGAGCTTTTTTACCCAGTGCTCCAAGTATGATCCTTTGGGCTATTGCCCTCATCATCGGCATTTTAGGCATTCTGGTTCATTACGTTCGCGTGGATGGATTGTCGAAGTACAACTATGAAATGTTGTTGATTGGGTTTGTGTTATTGGTTGTCGGGACGGCTTACCGGAAAGTATAGGCCCCCTTTTCCTTAAGGCTTCCTACTGAGGGGAGCACCTGAATTTTATTGCAAGCTCACATTTTGTCGGATACCGTTTAGCCACGGGTACGCCAAATTTTATACCTTTATCCCTGATTATCAACCAACAAAAACAATACCTATGATGTCGAATTTCAAATCTGTCCTGCTCTGCCTGTTGGCCTTGCTGCTGGCCATTCCTGCCGTTGCGCAGAAGGACAAATCCAAAAAACAAAAGAAAGAAGAACAGAAACAGGAAGCAATCTACAACCTGATCGCACAGGAAACCTGCGATTGCATGGCGGATAAGGACGTGTCGAACATGAAATCCGAAGACATCGAAATGAACTTGGGATTATGTATGCTCGGTAGCTTTTCCAAACATTCTGGCGAACTGGGAGGAGAGGCTGACCTCAGCAACGAGACGGCCATGGAGGCTTTGGGCGAAAAAATCGGAATACTGATGTTTGGAAAATGCCCACAAACCCTGATGGCGGTTGCGACAAGTATGCAGGCGGAGAGCGACCCGATGCTGGATGACCTGCCCCCGATGCTCGAAGAATCTGCAGAATGGGATGGCGGAGGAGAACTCACCGGCGCAATTGTGCGCATGTCGAATACGGGCGACGTCAGCTACCTCGTGCTGAAAGACGAAGCCGGCGTGGAACACGAATTGATGTGGCTGCGCTATTTTGACGGCTCCGAACCACTGCTCGAAAATCCGGAAGCCGGCATTGGCCGAAAGGCTATGATTTATTGGGTTCCGATGGAAATTTATTCTCCCAAAACCAAGGACTATGCGGTTCGCAAAGAGATTAGGGCGTTGACTTTTGTGGAATAGATCTATTGCTCAAAAATCACCCCGGTTTCATCGCAACTGATAGATGCCTTATCGGCCGGAAATTTATTCGGATCAACGTCTTTAATCCGAACATCCCAGGCGTAGGCGTATTTAGCATCGCGGCTGCAACCGGAAATTTCCTTGAGTATCTGGAACGTGGTGGGATCGGCACCATTAACTTCGTTCACGCGGTAAAATTCGTAACCCGAAGCAGACTGTTTGTACCAGACTTTGCTTTTGGAGACGTGTAGCCCCATTGAGCTAAACAGACCCGGCTTGCCATCGCCGCCGCAGCCAAACAAGGCAGAAAAGAGTCCGAGAATGATCATGTTTCGGAGTTTGAACGGATATATGTGCATCAGAATGGAGTTCAGGGCATAAAAATACGAACTGTGGGGGTATCGGTTGTTTTTTTCTATTTACGACACGCTCCTTAAAGGACAGGACGGTGGGCAATATAGCCCGAGGAGCTTGCAAATTGCTTACCCGAGCCAAGCTCACGGCCAATATAAATCCCTACGCTACTTTACATGCGCTGCGCCATTCGTTCAGCGCCCCTAATACCCACGTCACTAAAAAAGTTGGGACAAGATAAAAAGTCCGTTGGATGATTTAGATATTTGAAATTTCAACGTACATTTAGAACTTGTTCAGGATTTCCTGATTGACTACGTCGAATCTTCGATTTGAGCAAGGGTGAGGAAATTTTGTTTTAGACGAGGCGGATTTTACAGACATAGCCAGCAGCTATGGCGAAAAAATCCAACGAAGTATAAAATAAAATTTGCCACCCACAGCCAATTGAGGAATTCCCGAACAAGCTCTTACATAGCTAAACAACCACCCATTATGAACCTTATGCCTCTTTTCCCTTCCCATTTATTGATACAGCAGTTGCGTAAAGCCAACCAAATCCGCTGGATTGACGCAACTGGCGTTTGCTTAATCACTGATGACAAAGCAGGTTTTCACGCAATAGGGTCTATATAGGAGGAGTTGCGTTTAACCATAGTTATCCCCAATAAAAAATAAAAACAAAACAAAAAGTATCATAATTTAAGGGAACAGTCTTGAACTCACAGATTTTGGCTATCTTCGCTCCATAAATTGAAAAAGAAAATGAAAAATAGCCAAGTTCTTGATTACCAAGATATCATTTCCAGCATTGTTGAACAGTTGCCAGACATGGTTTGCGAAGCAGATGTAATTGAATACATCGAAGCAAACAATATAAGTTTAAACGGCGATGGAAAAGGCGTTCAAGCAGTTTTGAATTTCTTTCAAAACGGTCTGTATGTAAATGGGAAAACTGTTGATGAGAAGGTCTCATTTGAGACAGAGGACGGCAGGGTAAAAATTTATCAGCAAGATGCTTTGACATTTTTAAAATCGCTTCCAAGTTCAAGCATAGATTTGATAATTACTGACCCTGCCTATTCGGGGATGAATCAACGATTGAAGTTGGGTAAGGGAAAGATAATAGGTAAATATAAAGACAAGGGAGACGGAGCAAAATGGTTTGACGAATTCCATGATACAGAAGAAAATTACAACGCTTTTTTGGCAGAATGTTCAAGAGTATTAAAACCCAACCGTCATATTTTTATCATGTTCGACTCCTATTCGTTGCTTTCCCTTGCTCCGATGCTTCGAAAAACATTTGAGGTCAAAAACATATTGGTTTGGGATAAGCAGCATATTGGATTGGGTCATTATTTTAGGCGTAGGCATGAATTTATTGTTTTTGCAAGTAAAGGGAAAAGGCATTTAACAGCCAAAAACATCCCTGATGTTTGGCGAATAAAAAGAGTGACTAATTTTAAATATCCTACACAAAAACCTACGGAAGTTTTTGAGATGATGATAGCAAGTAGTGCGGAAAAAAACTTTGTGGTTTGTGACCCTTTTTTGGGAAGCGGTTCATCGGCAATCGCAAGCATTAAAAGAGAGTGTAAGTTTATCGGTTGCGACATTGCTTCTTCATCAATTGAAACATCAACCAATAGGGTCAAATGGTATCTTGAAAATGGAACAGATGCCTTGCAGCCTCAAATTCTTGTCGAAGATAAGGACATAAAAAGCATTTTGTCGAATGGCTAATTTGCAGAAAACCAGAACGTTATTTGCTTTCACTTCGCCACGAACAATTGAAAAGATTGTACCTGAAATAAAATTATTGACCGATAATTTTGGCGGCAAAGCATGGAATGAAAGCACACAGATTGAGTTTTTTCAAGATTTATTTAACTCGGCTTTCTACGACGGAAACAAGATGCCTGCTAACATTCCGTTAGCCGCAAGAGACAGAATTACTCGTGCGCCAAAGGCATTAGGATTTGTAGATTTAAAACCGACAATTCAACTCACCGGAGCAGGCGTAAAATTGATAGGCGGGAAAAGAATGCACGAAACTATAACGAGGCAACTTCTCAAATTTCAACTTCCTTCGCCATACCATAAAACTACTGAGGGGTTCTTTGTCAAGCCTTATTTGGAGTTATTGCGACTGATAAAGCGAGTTGGCAGCCTGTCAAAAACGGAGGTCGCCTTGTTTTTTACACAACTCATTCACATTGAAAAATTTGAAGAAGTTGCTCAAATGATTGAGGATTTTCGAGCCAATGCCAAAGTTTTCAAAGGGAGCCGAAAAACTTACGTTGATACCTGTTTCACCGAGCAAGTTTTAAAGATTTATGCAGCGGATATTGAAAATTCCGACTTCAAAACGAGAGAAAGTTCCGATTTGTCGCTTCAAAAATTCGTGCGAACCAAGAAAAGCAACTTATCCGACTACGCAGATGCTTTTTTGCGATACGCAAGAGCGACACAACTTATCACCTTTGAAAGCAAATCGTTCAGGGCAGTAATTGCGCCTTCCAAAGCCGACGATGTTGATTTCATACTGAAAACCGTATCCCGAAATCCAACAATTTTCAAGGCTGAAAAGATTTTTAAATCTTATCTTTTTGCTTCTGAAAATATCAAACTTTTGACGGACGACAGGAATTTGCTCATTCAAAAGTTAGAAAAACTAAAACTCTCATTTTCAAAAGACCTTGATATTGAAGGTTTGAAGGATGTTTTGGAACTTGGCGAAGAAGAAACGAAGCAAGAAAAGTTAGTTGAAACAGCCAAAAGCCTGAAAGATTACAAAGAATTTGACGATATTATTGAAGTTTTCAGGCAAATTTCAAAGCGAGAAGTTCCCGACCCACCGCTTTATTTGGAATGGAATATTTGGCGGGCTTTGGTCATGCTCAACTATGCAAAGGCAATAAATGGAAATTTCTCAATAGACCTTGACGGTGTTCCACTCAATACTGCAAGAGGGAATATGCCAGACATTGAGGTTGAATACGAGGATTTCAGGCTGATAGTTGAAGTGACAATGTCCACCGGTAATAAACAGTACGAAATGGAAGGTGAGCCTGTTGCAAGACATTTCGGTGACCTGCAATTGAAATCTGACAAACCAGTATACTGTCTTTTCGTTGCATCAAAAATAAGCGAAGGTTCATTGGCTCATTTTTTCAACTTGAACAAAATGAATACCAAGCGGTATGGTGGGAAAACGAGGATAATACCGATAAATCAAAAGGGATTTATAGATTTTGTTACGGTTGCGAAAGACAAAAATTTCAACGAATCAAAAAGATTGAAGTCATATTTTGATACTCTCATTCAACAAAATTTTGAAGCCGAAGATGAAAGTGTTTGGTTTCAAAATATTGAGCAATCGGTTAACAATTGGTTGAATTGAGCGAAATCATTATGTTATCAATTACGAAACCCAAAATAATAAAAGGGGATAACAATCGCTCCCCGAAAATTGCTCCTAAACGTCGCAAATTCGTAAAGCGTAACGTTCTCGGTAATCAAAAAAATAAAAAATAATGAAAATGAATATTTTACTGCCCTTGCTTTTTGTACTTTTCGGTTGCGAAAACGATGTCAAACCACTTTGGTTGTCAGGTACTTGGAAAGGAACTTTCAAGGATACGCATACCTCTACTGACCCTAAAATCCATTTTGTAGACCAGCCCGCCTACCCAGCAGAGTTATTTTATAAGGTTTCAACCAACTCTGGGAGTGTATCTTATCCAACTTTGGGCTGCACCTCAAATTGGATATTTTTGAATACAGACAATGATACTCTTTTCTTCGAGGAAAAAGTTGTCAGTGACAAAAATGAATTAGGGTGCGTTGATAAGATGCAGTACAAACTGTTTCAATTGAGTAAAAATGAAATTGTAATTTTTGGCAATAGAAAAACCTCTAATGGAAGTTTAATTAAAACAAACGGAGTGCTTGCAAAAGTAGATTATAAAAAAAATGCGTTGGCAAAATCTGATGCTTCTGAACAAGTAAAAGAACCATATCATAATGTTTTAAATAAGCCCAGTAATGATATTTTTAATAAGGTAGGTATAAACACTGAAAAAATAATTTCAAATGCAGAGTTTGCAACAAAAGCAAATAATGAACTTGTTGGAATATGGGAAGATGCTAAATCATACACAGATAACTATGGATATAAAACTACGGAAATTTCAGTATGGGAATTTAAGTCGGATGGAAAATGGATTTTTGATGTTTGGAACAATTATATGACCAAACCAATTCATGGAGCAAATTATTATTCATATAGCAATAATACGATTTTTGAAAAAGATAATATTAAAACCAAAATAGGGCAATATAAAATCTTATGGGAAGATGACTATAACTCCTTTACTGTTGATTCCGACAATTCCTTGGATGGTTCATATTTTGTAAGGGTAAATCAAAATCAACTTGCAGGGATGGGTGGCGGTGGCGGCGGTGGAAGCAGCGATAAACAATGTGGATATTGTGAAGGGCGTGGGACGGTAAGATGTTGTGATTTAGGAGGGTTTTACAAACCAGATTGTCTTCCCCAAAGCGTTCAAATAAATTGCATGTCGCACCCTACACCATGTGAACTTCGTGTCACTTGTTGTAGATGCAAGGGGACTGGACGATATTAAAACCGAGAACAAAGCATGGTCGCACATGGCGGCGAAAACCCAACCCTCAAAGCCAACGCCCGCCGCCACGTCGTCCATGCAGTAGTTATCCCCAATAATAAAACAGAATAAAAAATGGCAATGACTGACATGGGTGGGCACACAATTATGCCCGATGAGGATACCTCAAGGGACTCAATTTAAGAATTTTTTGTACCTTTGCCTTATGAATTTAACAGACAAAACAAAATATAAAGCGGACTTTAAAAAAGAACTTGACAGGTTTGCTGATAAACTTGAAAAGTACGTTTCTACGGACAATGGCGATTGGACGGTAAAGGGTTTCATAGATGTTTACAAGAACATTTACACCATTTCGTCAGACACAAAAATCGTTTCAAAAATCCTTGAAATACACATTTTCCCTCAAATATTGCAGTTTGCAGATAGCATCGGCTATAAGATTATCCTTGCTGAGAAACAAAACTGGTACCCTGACTTAACCTTCGTTCACAAGGAAAATGAAGAAGTGAAATTTGCCCTTGATATCAAAACGACTTTCCGACGAAACGACAAAACCGCTGGTTTTACATTAGGCAGTCACGGTGGCTACTTTAAAGAAAGGAACAAGGATAAGAATATTCAATTCCCTTACAACCAATATATTGGGCATTAATGTTTAGGTGTTATTTACACAAGAACAGACGTATCCGACGACCTTTCCGAAACGGAAATTTTTCAAGTTCAAGAACTTCAAGAAGAATACGAGACACCAAACGAAAAAGTTGGTCAACGTGAAGTAACGACTGTAAAGAACCTTAAATCTATTACGTCTGTAATCAAAGATTTTGATTTTTTCGCAGCCGGAAAATGGAAAATTTCAAGCGACAAGCAAGGTTCTGGAAATACAGCAAACATTGGTTCTATTGTAAGTATTGACGATTTGAAAAACGAGAATGGCATTTTTAGTCAATTAGGGGAAGAGTGGTTCGATGAATATTGGATAAACCATGGTTCTGCCACAATGATTAAAGATGGCAAACCAACAAAAATTACAACCCTCAAAGATTTTTTGGAGTTTAAGGGTCGGAAAGAACTGTGGGGGAAGATAGTTGCAAGAACCTATAAAAAGAAAACGGAATGAGAATAATAGTCCCTCCTATAAAAAGTCAAGGCATAAAAACTAAGTTAGTTCCTTGGATTATGGAACTTGCCCCAAAAGTAACTGGCAAGTGGATAGAGCCGTTTTTAGGAACTGGTGTAGTTGCTTTTAATTCAGGATATAAAAAAGCAATTCTTAGCGACACAAATCCTCATATAATAAATTTTTACAAAGGCGTTCAGGATAAGACGATCACAGCACTTTTGATGAAACAATATCTTGAACAAGAAGGAGAAATTTTAAGTAAAGCGGATAACAATGGCTACGAACATTATTTAAAGGTTCGGACCCGTTTCAATAGTGGTGAATTTTCACCTTACGACTTTATCTTTCTTTCTCGTGCAGGGTTTAATGGCATGATGAGATTTGGAAGTAAGGGCAATTGGAATATTCCTTTTTGCAAAAAGCCCGATAGGTTTGCGCAAGCATATGTGACTAAAATAACTAATCAAGTTGCTAATGTTTCACAAATTATTCAACTAGAACCCGATTGGTTATTACACAACAAGTCATTTTCTTATATTATTCCTTTAGCGACTGAAAACGATATTATCTATTGCGATCCCCCTTACTATGGTCGGCACGTTGATTATTATAACGGTTGGACAGAAAAAGATGAAGAACTTCTATTTAATTTGTTGAGCGATACAAAAGCAAAATTCATTCTTTCAACATGGCATCACAACGACTGGCGAGAAAACGAAATGATAAAAAAATTTTGGGGTAAGTTCAATATTGTAACCAAAGACCATTTTTATCATAATGGTGGAAGTATTGAAAACAGACGAACAATAGTTGAAGCACTTGTTTGCAATTTTGATACTACCAATTTTGGACAACACAATCATGGTCTGAAAGAGAAAGTAAAAATTGAGCAATTAGAATTTGATTGGGCAGAATAATAAAAGAGAAGGGGGATAACAATGCATGGAACGGCAAGTACTCCTAAACGCTCGTTTTTGGGGTCTTCGCACGCCTTGCTCTCGAACTCAAAGCCAAGACACGGGAATAAATGGA
>ENA-ORBV01003154-ORBV01003154.1-microbial-mat-metagenome-genome-assembly--contig:-NODE-3154-length-33561-cov-7.028999_pt1 | contig 33561 bp, 40 predicted proteins | sample MGYA00237777_ERZ505514 | MGnify/ENA primary metagenome ERZ505514 (study PRJEB26160, sample SAMN06269048) | microbial mat metagenome | isolation source: Oligotrophic lake microbial mat | place... | reverse complement strand
TATGTCTATAGGTGTATGTTAATTCGATAAAAAGCTGGTAGCGAGTAGCAAGCTAATGCGTCACACTTTCCCCTTCCCCTTTTTTTCTAACGGTTACCTTTTCCAGAAAATGCGCCGCTGACATATATTCTTTGACGCGGCGGAGACGCTCAGCAGTACGTCTAGAATCTTTTAAAACCGCTTTCCGGTGGGTAACTATTCACAAGCTACTTCAAGCGCAGCGAAGGCGGCAAGAAAACGGCGCGTCAAAGACGATGCGTTATCTTGTGCGGTGTGTATAGATTTTATTTTTTTTAAGGGGTATTTTTTTTTCAATGCTAAAAATTATTGTTCAAAAAAGTATCTCATTTTCGGACCAGCAAATTGCCAAACTTGAAGAGGCTAAAACACTGCTCGAAGTCGCCATCAATTCGGAAAGATTTAAAGAAGAAGTTTTAAAATTTTCGCATGGCGGCGGCTCGTACTCTACAGGTTGGGGACCTTGGCGTAGATGGCACCAGTCACCGCTCAGAAAATATTTTTCATGGAATTTTTACACAACTCTTGACGGCAAAGATAGCGACACACTAACCAATGAAGAAGTCTATGCATTCATCATGAGAGGCAAATCTCTCTATGAGGCCACCGGCAACAGTGCAATCGAAATTCAAATCACAATGTCAAATCAGCGCGGCGTATTGGGTTGGACCTATCCGAACCAGCTTATGACTTGGGTTAGCGCATGGTTTTTTAACTCTTCAGACTCGCCCGACATCGCTTCAAATCTAGCGCATGAAGCTATGCATAAGCTCGGGTTTGACCATACTTTTAATTGGACACATACCCGAGACTTTACAATTCCTTATGCCGTCGGGAATATCGTTTACAAAATATGTCGTGAACTTATTAAAAAATAGTTCACTATTATTATATGGAAGTGATCATACAAATAGCCACGTTTTTGCTTGTTATTGGCTCATTTTACGGGGCAATAGACGCCAAACATAAGTCATCTATGAGATTATTAGAAAGAAATGAGCAAGATTTAAAAGACTTGTCGCAAAAGTTCGTTACACAAGTACAGTTTAATCAAGTTCTGCTTCAGATAAGAGAAGAACGAGAATTTTTAAGACAAGATTTACAAACCGTGCAAAGAGATATCAAAGAAATACTGTCAAGACTTAAATGATAAAAAAGCTTTCGTTAAAAGAAAAACTATTCTGCAAAATATTAAAGCGCACAAAGGACCCGGTCCAAGCTGTTTTTCAATCCGGTGTGAAGCAATGCGCGACGAACGAGAGAGCTAAAGACATCGCTGATATTTTACTCGAAGACGAGGCAATTAAAGAAGAGCTCTTCAAAATAGAATTTAAAAGTAGAATACAATTTCAGAAAGAAAAAACTAAAATCATAGATGAATGGCGTGCAATTGCATTTGCTAATATCACAGATGCAATTGATATCTCAGGCGGTGTCGTTAGATTCAAAGATACTCAAGATCTCTCGGCCTCTACTAAAAAAGCTATCCTCGAAGTCTCTAGTGGCCCCAAGGGCTCTTCATTAAAAATGCACGATAAACTAAAGGCCCTTGAAAAATTCGGGTTCTTTTATGGCATAGACTTTTCCGACATACTCGCGCGCGAGATTGAGGACAAAATAGATTCAATGAAGCCGGAAACTAATACGGAACTTGAAGGGTTTAAATTTTTAGAGAATCAAAATGGCATTGATAAAATATAACCCGCTCCCTCATCAGCGCACGTTTCACTTCTCAGAAAAGCCTAACGTCTACTTATCGGCGGGATATGGCGCTGGTAAGTCGTACGCCCTTGTTCAAAAAATGTTTCGGCTTATGGACATTAATCGCGGAGTGATGGGGGGTATACTTTGCCCAACTCTGAAAAGTTTTTTTAATGACGTTTACCCTCTCATTCAATCCACCTGTGAAGACGCTAATATTGAGCCGAAATTCAATCAACAAAGAATGTCTCTCGACTTTAAGGAAACAAAATCAAAGATCATTATCTTTCACAGCGAGGATGAAGGCCGATCAATTAAAGGTCCTAACCTTGGATGGGGTTTAATAAACGAGGTCACGCTTGTCAGTCATAAAGCCTATCTTGCTTTTCTTTCACGCATGAGAGATCGCAGGTCGAAACTAATCCAAATTGGAATGAGCGGCACACCTGAAGGATTTAATTGGGCTTATAAAAACTTCATAAAAAATCCAAGGTCAGACACTGAGCTTATTTTCGGTAACTCGAGAGAGAATATTTACAACGCAGATTCTTATATCGCACATCTTGAAAATTCCTATGACAAGCTCATGCAAGAACAATTCATTGACGGAAAGTTCGTTAATCCAAACGGAAGACCTGCTGCATGGAGCTTTGATAGGTTTAAACATGTAAAAGATTTAGGCGAGTATCAAGGCGGTACTGTTTGGGTTCATGTGGATTTTAACGTGAGCCCTATGGCTGCCACAATGTACGAGGTCAGAGAAGACTGCATATATGCATTCGATGAAATTAATATTAAAAATAACGCAAAGACTGAAGACTTAGCGGAACAGATAGAAAAAAAATGCGGGCTTAATGCTGTTTTGTTTCCCGACCCCGCCGGCGGCCACAGGGACACAAGGTCAAACGCGAGCGATATTCAAATTCTTTTCAATTTCGGTTTCAAAGATATCAGATTCAAGAGGTCAATTCGGTCAGTCAGAGATTGTCTTAACGCGATGAATAAGAAGATTGAAATGCAATATATTTTCTTTAATCCAAGGTGTGAGGAAACTATTTCTGATCTCGAGCAGTGCACACTTAGGGATGACTGGACCATTGAAAAAAAAGATATGGAACGGACACACTGGATTGACGGCTTAAAAAATATGATTGATTTTGAATTTCCAATTGTGAAGATTGAATCAAAAAGTGTTAAGATTGGAAGATATGCTTAACATTTAATAAGTGTCATTTAGAGGAGCCATGGATGGGCAACATAGTTGATCTAGAAAAATTATCTCACCGTAGTAGAGACCGAATTGGAGATTTGGGAGAAGTATTCACGCCCGGTCATTGTGTAGAAGACATGTTAGACCTACTCGCAAAAGATAAGCGGGGCTTGTGGTCAGACGAGGAAATTTCTTTTTTCGAACCCTGCTCGGGCCACGGGAATATCGTCTTGGCGATTTATAAAAGACGACTAGAGGGGCTTTATAAAAAAGCAACCGCACAAGCTTTGGGTAAAACCAACGAAGCTCCCTACTATGCTGTTGCCAATGCTCTTAATACGCTATGGGCTATTGATATTGACGCAAAAAATATTGAAAATTGCCGGACACGAGTATTGTCAGCGACCTTAGATTTTTTGAAAGCAAAGTTAGATATTAAGACGGATTTAATTCTATTGACCAAAAAAAGAAATTTCTTTGCTCATGTACTCTCGGCGATTGAGTGGCACATTTATGAAAATGAAACTTTATCAGCATTGAGCAATCCTGAGACTGCGAAAGCCAGTGCCAACCTAACTAAAACAGGAACTAAGTGGTTCTCACAAAACGGTCATCACCAAATGGATTTTGATTTAACTTGGGTAAATTTTTTCGAGTCTTGCGAAGTATCGAGCACGATTCCTTCGGAATACAAACGGTCGATTCGTTTTATTGACGGAATGATAGCAGGAAAAACGAGAGGCTTTGAAGACTATGATTTTGCTAAAGCCACTATAAAAGAAACATATGAAAAGTAGATGAAGAACATGATCGAATACATTAGTTCTAAGACAAAAAATAAGAAAATTATCGCAGTGGGAAACCCACCATATCAGGAAAACAATGGTGTTTTCGGGAAAGGTTCTAAAGCTATTTATCCATACTTTATGAATAAACTTATCGCATCTAACAAAATTGACATGGTCAAACTTGTACTCCCTGCGCGATGGTTTTCAAGCACGAAAGGCAGACCGAAAGCCTTCCGTGTCGGTATGGTTAAGGATGGAAGAATTAAAACACTTACATATTTTGAAAGGTCTCAGGATATTTTTCCAACCGTGCGCGTACAAGGTGGCATTTGCTTTATACATTGGGACAAAAATCATCGAGGTCAGGCATTATTCCGATACAAAAATGAAGCTTTTAGCACAGATCTTGCTCAGTTTGATATTATTCTGGATGACCCATTTTTTGCTCGTATCGTTAACAAAATACTGGATAGTTGGGACGGTGAATTTATTGCCAATCAAGCCTGTTCAACTGAGCCGTTCGGTATTGAATCATTCTATTTTAAAAGAAACGAAGGTGCCACAGCCGAAAGTACAGATGCAATTAAATGCTATACGAAAGGTCGAAAAATAAATTTTATTAAACGAACTACTATCAAGAAAAATTCTGATAAAATTGACGATTGGAAGGTGGCAATCCCAAAGGCCTACTCCACAGACTCCGGACGATTCACCTTGCCGACTCATCAAATTTTCTTGATTGAAAAGGGAGCAGTCTGCACGGCAACATATAATATTTTATGCTCATTCAAAACTAAAGCTGAGGCAGAAAAATTGATCGCCTATCTCGGCACTAATTTTGCTCGTTACCTTTTAGGTCTAAGAAAGTTGACTCAGGATATTCCAAAAGATCGTTGGTCATGGGTTCCTTGTTTGGATTTAAAAAAAGATTGGAACGACGAAAAACTTTTTGCTCAATTTGGACTATCCAAAGAAGAGCAAGAGCATATTGAGAAAAAAATTGAAGAGTGGTCATAGTTCATGGCGAAACTGCTTAACTTAAGCAGAATGTTTTCAAACATATGAAAAGTAGATTAAGAACATGATCGAATACATTAAAACAACTTCAAAAAAATCTAAAATTATCGCAGTGGGAAACCCACCATATCAGGAGTCTGATGGTGGCTTTGGAAAAAGTGCTAAAGCTATTTATGGATATTTTGTTGATTTTGTAAAAAATCACGACTCCATTTCAGAACTGATAGTTATAATCCCTGCGCGATGGTTTAGTGGCGGTAAAGGACTAGATAAGTTCCGCAAAGATATTTTGGAGTCAAATCAGGTTAGAAATTTAAGGGCATTTAAAAATTCTAGAGAAGTTTTCCCAAACGTTGATATTAATGGCGGAGTTTGCTTTTTAAACATTGAAAAAAGTCACAATGGCGACTGTTGTTTTATTGATGGGAAAAGGGAATTAAAAGTAAAGCTCTCCGACCTTGATGCGATACCAGATGACCTAATGGCTTACCAATTAATTGAAAAAATCAGGAAGAAAGTCACTGCTCAAATGAGTGACTATATAATGGCAAGAAACCCATTTGGGATAACCTCAACGACATTAAGAAGCAATAGCTCAGGCGGCAAGAAAATCCCCTGCATGATTAAAGAAAGAAAAATTATTCAAATCCAAGAAGGCTTAGTTTTAAAAAATAAAAATCTAATTAACAAATGGAAGGTTGTGGTTCCTGCAGCAGTAGGTGGAGCTAAGGCTATTCGTGATTTTTTACCAGTAAATCAATTTTTTATAGTTGAGCCCAGAATTGCTCTTGCGGAAACATATATTATAGTCGGAACATTCGATACAAAAACGGAATCTGAAAGACTTTTATCATACCTGAAAACTTCATTCTGTAGGTATTTCATCGGGCTAAGAAAATTAACTCAGCATTTATCAAAAAAATGTTGGTCATGGGTTCCTCAAGTTAATTTTAATAAGTCATGGACAGATGATGAACTTTTCAATTTCTTTAATCTTACTGAAAAAGAACAAGAGCATATCATTAAGACGGTCAAAGAGTGGTCGTAGTTCATGGCGAAACTGCTCCTCTATGTTGACGGCTTGAAACATATGATTGATTTTGAATTTTCAATTGTGAAGATTGAATCAAACAGTGTTAAGATTGGAAGATATGCTTAACTCTAAAAATATTGCAGAAATTATTTACTCACGTTCTAATTTAAAGCGCATTCAATCGGACAAAATGCGTTACGAAATTTACAATGGAAAGTTAAGGGAGTATGTCGAGACGGCAATCCGTAGAGAATTTATTCTACCGGAAACAGTTTCTGAATTAATTAACCGGATTATCCCGATTAATATCACTCAAAAAATAGTAAATAAACTTGCTGGTGTTTATATTAATGAGCCTAAACGAGAAGCTGTGATTTATTCAATCGCCGATCAAGAAGCAATCGATCAAATAGAGGATTTATTTAGGTTAAACGTAACCATGAAGCACTTGAATAGAATGTTTAAACTTTGCAAGATGGCAGCGATCGAGCCTTTTCTTTATAAAGGCAAGCCGTCTCTTAGGTGTTTACCGGCTCACACATTCACTCTGATCAGCGAAGACTTAATCTGTCCGGAAATAGAGACCATTTTTATAAAGCACATTTCTATAGGCGGGGCTGACAAAAAAACCGATCTTCATGCCGTATGGACTGAGTCAGAGCAATACACAATGAACGGCGAGGGCGAGATCTTGCCTCAGGATGATTATGTAAATGCATATGGTGTCATCCCCTTTGTTGTTATTAAGGATACTCCTGATTTGCTGATGCCGATTCAGGATGATGATTTATTGTCCATGCAAATAGCTATCAATTTACTTTTAACTGATCTCGCCTTTGCCACAAAATATCAAGCCTGGTCATTAATTTATTTAATCGGTGCTAAAGCTCAGAATATTAAGTTTAACCCGAATTCTGTCATATCTCTCGACTATCTGGACACTGAAGGAAAAGTAAAACCAGAAATAGGCATGATTAAACCTACGATCGATATCGATGGAATGCTGAAAGAAGTCGAGGCCCTTTTATCTATGCTCCTTACTACGAAGTCTTTGTCGGTAAATAGCGTTAGTTTAATGGGGAGCGGTAACGTATCGAGCGGGGTTGCTAAGATTTTAGACTCAGCGGAAAGCACAGAAGATAGACAGGACCAGATCGCTGTTTTTTCGGCTGCGGAGCGCAGTCTCTTCAACATATTTACTAGAAATATTCTACCCATTTGGAAAAATTCAAACGCGATTAATCCTATTTATGAGCTTGATTTTTCGTTTGATTTTGAGCTTTCTGTTTCGTATCCCGATATGAGTCCTCCCGTGACAGAAAAAGACGAAGTCGAAATTGAGAAAATGAAGGTCGAGGCGGGACTAACAAGCAAGCGTGAAAGCATTAAAAAATTAAACCCTGAGAAAAACGAAGATCAAATTGACGCTCTTATCATGGAGATAAAACAAGATGAAACTGACTCTCAATCTTTCACGTTTAATCAAGAGTAACGAATCCTCTCCTGTCAAACAGAAGGCGCTCGGCAAAATTGCACGCGATTATGACACTGCGTTTGAATTCGGAAATAGAGTCATTGACGAAATTGTTAGGCGATCGAGAGAAAATAACACTGACAAGAACGACGTAAAATTTAAAGCGTATTCGAAGGGGTATAAAAAAAGTTTACAGTTTGAAGTCTATGAAAAAACCGGTGCCGTTACGATGGAGTTAACAGGTCAAATGCTGGCCTCAATGAGCGTGACTAATGTTACTGGTTCGCAGGTTACAGTGGGTTTTATTTCGGGCACACAAGAAGATAAAGCAAAGCGACACATCAAGGGCAGTGGTCGAATGCCAAAGCGTGACTTTTTTGGCTTAAGCGAAGCCAAGCAATATAATATCTTCAAAGCTATTGTGAAAGAGAAGAATGCCTAAAAAAATAAAAGACTTCAGAGTTAAGTTTAATTTAAATCTAGAAGACTCGTTTAATAAAGCATTTTTAAAGTCGGTCGGAAAAACTGCGGCTCAAGTTGTTTATAGACGTACAAAATCAGGAAAAGACAAGGATAGTTCAGCGCTAAAACCCTTGTCACTCGGTTATATTTCTTCGCGGAAACAATACACAGGAACAAAGGGAAAGTTTTTTTCTCCGGCTCGTTCTAACTTAACCCGTACTGGTCAGATGCTAGACGCTATTCTTGTGAAAATAGAGCGCAGCGTTATCACTCTTTCGGTCGACACTAGTCTGCGCGATGATGGCTTAACTAATTCAGAAGTCGCTCAATATGTTTCAAAATCTAGAGCTTTTTTCTCTTTAACAGATGACGAAATTCAAATTTTGATTAGAATGGTAGAAAAACAATTGAGAGCATTCGCTAGGCGAATGAACTTATAAGGGGATATTCTATGACTGTAAACGCTACCAGTGGAGCGGCACCTGATACCAGCGGATTAGGTGATAACGAAAAAACGTATTCTCAAGAATTTGTTGAAAAGCTTAAAAAAGAAAAAGAAAATTTTTCTAAGCGAGTACACGAGCTTGAAGCTGAGTCTAAAGCGAAGTCAGACGCAGATCTTACACAGCGAGAAGAGTATAAAACACTCTACGAGCAGACTAAGGCAGCGAAAGAAAAGCTGGAGACAGATTTAAACGGTTTCAAAGAGCAAACAAAATCTCAAAGAATTGACGCAGAAATTGAAAAAGAGTTTTTTAAACTCGGGTTAAAACCTGAATTTAAAGACGCAGCTTTAAAGCTTGTAGAGAAAAAAACCGTTAACTTAGACCCTGAAACAGGAATGATTTTAGGTGTTAAAGAATCGGTTGAATCTTTTATAAAGCAATTTCAGTCTGCTGGCTTTTTTAAGCAAACTGCTTTTACTGGCAATCATAGCGCACCGAGAAATTCAGATAAAAAAGATTATGATTTATCGAAAATGAGTCAAGCACAGAAGCTTGAAGCATTGAGATCGATGCATAAAAAATAAAAAATAAGCCATAGGAGGGCTTTAACAATGGACCAAATCACAACAAAATTAGATATCGATGAAGTTAGTCTGGAGATTATTTCTTCAATCGTTCAAAGCGAATTGATTCAAGCTTCTGTGCTTGCGTCTACAATTGAAGACTTCACTTCACTTGTATTAGCTGGCTCTGACTCTCTTAAACTTCCAAGAACTGGAAGTTTTGCAGTAGAGAAGAAGCAATCAGGACAAAAAGCAATGGCTCAAAAACTTCTTCTTGCTACAGATAAACTAGATTTATCCGAGCACGCTGTGGTTCAAGCTTTGATTGAAGACATTGCAAACATTCAATCGAATGTCCCTCTTGTCACTGAATACTTGAAGCGTATGGCTTCGGCACATGCTCTTCAGTTAGACAAAGACATCTACGCGCAATTGAAATTAACTTCTTCTTCTGGTCCTGATAATCGCATTGCATTCGCTGCTGGTGGAGCACCTACCAAGGCTGACTTCATCGGAGCGCGCAAGCTCATGAAGAAAAACAATGTGCCTCAAGATGGCGGCTGGTACTGTGCAATCAATCCGGATATGGAAGCTGTGATTATCGGACTAGCCGATTTTGTTGATGCAGATAAATGGATGTCAGGCGCTGAGCTTGTGAAGTCAAACGGCGTGCTTGGACGCGCATACGGTTTCAACATTGTAGTGTCTAATGTTGTTTCCGACGACTATATGGTTATGTACCATCGCTCACATGTGGGTATGGCATTTCAACGTCAACCGAATCTACAAGAGCAATACGAGCTTGAGAATTTGGCGCTCAGAGTTTCACTCGATCAACTCTACGGCGTTAAAGTTCTCGATTCTGGAAAGCGCGGAGTTCTAGTAGGCTCAGCAAGCTAATAAACCAAAACTAAGGCGGGAACTCATGGACGAGGTCCCGCTTTTTTTCAAACAAAAAAAATAAAAAGGAAATTTAAAAAATGTTAAAAAGATCAGAAAGAATCATTAAAGAATTTGTCTACGATTTTTCAAAAGACGCTGGCACAATTGGAACACAAAGCTTGAAAGCGGTTGGACCAAACGGCAATACCTTCGATGAGGGCTTGCTTATTGTGGACCTATTTGTAGTCGTCGAGGCTGCGGTTACTTCAGCTGGAACGCCTACAGTAACAATCGGAAACACTTCTAGTTCAACCGGTTATATGGCAGACATTTTCTCGAAAGTAGGCGCTATCAATTCAACCGTTCGGTCGGGAGAAGTAGATGGCTCATTCATTTGGGACACTACTAATGATTCAGCTAAAGCGTATCGAATCGGCTCAGCGGCTAACGTTCAAGACTTGACTCTGTCAATCGGAACTGCAGCCTTAACAGCTGGAAGACTTCGCTTCATTATTGAAGGTGTACTACCCGGCTCTACTCCACGCGCATAATGTATAAAAAAAATAAAGCGTACTCCTTTAAATGGGGTACGCTTTATTTATGAGCATTCGACTAGTACCTAAATTTTTAAAGGCTAAAAACGAGCGCGAGGCAACGCTTAAAATGTTCGCGTATCAGGTAAAAAATCAAAGGCAGTGTAACGTTATTTCTATTTATGAATCAAAATCAGGCGGTGTTACTGTTTGGTTTTATGACGAAATAAAAAATGAGGAGTTCTTAATAGATGCCGCCACTAAGCCCATCCCTCGGCGATAGGGAATTCAGCAAGTTTGGATTTGACCCTATAGAGGGGAGCTATGTTCGTGTGATGGACCTGTCAGGCGGTGGCGGTGGTGGCATTGGTGGTCTTGGCGGTGCAGGGTTCGGAACAGGTACTGCGGGCGGCAATGGTTCTTCTGGCTCTGTGGGCGTTATTTGTCGGTACGATGCAAAACTAAGAACATGGTTTAACGTCTAATGATTTTAGAAGTAGGGGATGTTCTTTTTTTAAAGAAAAAAGCATACCTGTATTTAGGCGATACAATTTTGATTGAGCCTGATCTTTGTGCTTTGGTTATGAGGCCGATAGACTTGTCTGAAAAAGAAAAAGAAGCGATCATGCACGGTGCTTTAGAGTCTTATAAGCTGAAGGGCAGCAGGGTTGTTTTTGGTTACCGAAACGTAACAAGATATTTATTAGGTAGACTGAATAGCAACGCGACAACTAAGGCTATTTTTAATTTATGCATTTCGTCTCTTCAGTTTAAGGCTTATGATTATAAGAAAGAGGAAGTATGCTTTCACAGTGGATAAGACTTTTTTACTATAACGGCACCACACTCAGCGACAAGAGTCTTGACTCCTCGCTTGAAACTGGCTTTTTATGTCCATTTATTTCGGGGCATTTTCTTTACATTGCACAGTCTTTTCCTTTCAATAATTTTTCTGTTGAGATGAATGATTTTAATTTAAATTCTGGCAAAATAAAAATAGAATACTGGAGCAATAACTCTTGGCGCGAAGCCGTAGACGTATTAGACGCTAGTTATGCGCTTACTAAAAATGGGACAATTCAATTTAATATTGACGATGACTTTTCGTGGTCTAGAGTTAATGATTCGAAAGACGAGAACGGTTTTGTTCCGCTCGATTCAATTCGTTTATATGATAGTTATTTTGTCCGTATTTCTCTTAATTCTGCTGCGAGCATTCTCGCTTCGATTAAAAAAATCTCATATGAGTTCTGCACAGATAAAGCGCTTCGGTCAATCGACCCTGAAATAAACGCATACTTGCCAGCTTGGGGCGGCGTTACTAAATTAAACTGGAAAGAGCAGATCAGGCTCGGGAGTGAAACCGTTATTTTCAATCTGAAGGCGCGTGCTCTCATTAAACACAGCGGTCAGATCATGAGACTAGACGACGTTTTTCTGGCTACCGCCTACGCAACTTTAATGCATATCTACGCCCCATTCGGAAAAGGATTCGAGGATAAAAAACAAAATGCCGCCGATAATTTTTTAAGATTTCTTGATTCAAAGTCTATGACTATTGACCAAAATAAAACTGCATCGATCGAACCTTTTGAATTGAATCAAAACATTGGGCGGGGTGTGCGATGACGCGAATCACGACAATTTACGACGCTCTTCACGCGCATTGTGTGACTACCTTTCCCAACCATACGGAACTAGTTAATCCTTATTTTCCGGAGTTAAACGACGATATCACTTTTTCGTCTGCATGGGGTTTGACTATTTTGCCCATGGAAAATGGACTAGAGTACCTTGATTGTTACACGAGCCTAGTACGCACATTCAATTTATCTCTGACTAAGAAAATATACAGTGGGCCTATTCGTTCCGGTGCCTCTATTCAGCACAGAAAGCTAAAAGAGAAGGAGCTTCTAGAGGAGCAATTTTTATTTATTAAATCTATTGAATCTAATGTTACTCTTGACGGTAACAGTGAGATCAATAAAATTCTAATTCAGTCTGATTCTGGTCTAGAATTTTTAAGAAGTGAGAGAGTAGACTTGATTTTAATCAACACTATTTTTTCAGTACAATATTTTGAAAAAAATGACTAAAGGGAGATTTTGAAGATGGCGATTAAATCTAGAAATTCAGTAGGCGCGGTTATTGTAGAATCAGTTTCGGGCGTGGCAAGCTTTCCAAGTGCTGCCACTGATTATATCCCGCTTCAGGATGGCGAGTTTGAACTTAGTCCTTCCTTTAACGAGCTTGAAAATGCTGAGTTACGCGCATCGATCGGTAAAGCAAAGCCTGTTTTGGGATTAGAAGAGCCATCCGGAACGATCTCACAATATTTAAAGCATTCTGGAATTGAGGGGCAAGAACCTCAACTTGGCCGCTTGATTCAGTCTGCGTTTGGCTCTAAAGAAGTGAATGCTACACAACACGTTACTGTTGCTGCATCGACGGTTTCAGTCATTAAAGTAGGCGTGGGCATTGGCGCTAACTTCACAGTGGGCGAGAGTCTTTTAATTAAGGACCCTGTTAACGGTTTTTCTATCCGTACTATCAAGTCTATTTCTGGTGATAATTTAACTTTGAATTTTAACTTGGCATTTGCACCCGGTGCTTCTGTGGGGCTAGGTAAAGCTGTAAAATATTTGGTCTCTAATTCCGGTCATCCGACATTGTCAGTTTGGTTGTATCGCGGAAACGACGGCGCAGTGGAAATGCTAGCTGGTTCACAAGTGTCGGCTATGAATATGGAAGTTTCGGCTGGTGAGTTCGTTAGTTGTAGTTTCGATTTTGATGGAACTAAATATCATTTTGACCCGATCAGAACCTTATCGGCTGACACTAAACTAGACTTTACAGATTCAGTGCCAACAACTTATGCGGCAACAGTGCAGGCGAAAACCTGGCGCGACCCGTATGAGCTTGCTTCTGCTTTACAAGCTTCAATGAATTCTCTCGGAAGTTTAGATATTTTTTCGGTGAATTATAATTCAATCGATGGAAAATTTTCTATTTCTTCTAATGGTTCTGCTTTTCAATTGCTCTGGAATACGGGCGTAAACACGGCTAACACTATCGGCGACAAGCTTGGGTTTTTAACAGCTGCAAACGACACTGGCGCTTCAGTTTACCCGGCTGACAACGCTCAAACATGGAATGCACCACAGACTCCAAGCTATGATTCAGCCGAGCCGCTTGCAGCTAAAAACATGGAAGTACTTTTAGGTAGTCCCTCTGACTTGAGTTGTATTGGAATTAGCGAATTTACCTTTGCTTTAGAGAATACACTTCAAACGGTAACCGATATTTGTGCCGAGAGCGGAGTCGAGGAAAGAATTATCACCGAAAGAACGGTTACTTGTGAATTCACTGCGAGACTACGAAAGCACGATGCTCAAACTTTCAAACGCTTCAGAGCGGGCGATGACGTTGGGTTTCAATTTTCATTCGGCGAAAAAGCTGGTGGGAATTGGATTGCTGGAAAATCGGGATGCGTAACAATTTTAAACGGTAGATTGTCCGCATTTCAAGTCACTTCTAACGATGGCATTGAAACAATCACTGGAACTGTAACAGGTTTCGTCAACGCTCAGGGCGATGGCGAAGCAAGTCTGAATTTTGTATAAGGAATAAAAAATGAATAGAATTTTCGAAGTAAAAAGTGAAGGCTACACAGGCACTATTGAAATTGAAGTTTTAAAATACATTGATCGGCTTAAGCTTGTACAGCAAGTAAACTTCAAAGAGTCGGACGGCAAGATGCAAACGAATGTTGAATCTATTGATTCTATGATTCGAATGTTAGAAGTCGCTCCTAAGTTTGTAAAGTCGGTTGACGTTTTTAGGGCTATTGACCAGAAGAAATTTTCTTCATGGGAGGACTTATCACTTGATGGTGACGAAGTGTGCATCGAAGCTGCGTCTGCAATTTTCCATGGAGCAAAGCCCTCAAAAAATTAGTAGATCGTCTGAAAATAGAGGCTAGGGCGATCTATACCGGAAAAAGTTATGAGCCGACCTCTGCGACAATCATGGTCATGAATCATGCAGAAAAAAAAATGCTCTCTCGCATGGGATATTTTTTTGATTCAAAAGATCTTGAGACGTGGGAAGTTGAAGCGTATTCTATAATTGAAAGCATAATTTCAGACGTAAAAAATGAAGGTATAAAAAAGAGTGGCAAACGCAGTTAACATAATAATTGATGTTGAAACAAAAAAAGCCATTCAGGATATATTTTCTTTTTCTAAAGCCGTAGAGAAAGAATTTTCCGGGTTAGATAAAACGATATCCTCGTTAGGAAGTTCTTTCAAGTCAGTGGGCCTGCTTGCTCTCGGTGCATTTGCTGGTTTTTCAATTAAGGGGTTCGTTGATTCTGCTTTAGAGGCAGACGCGGCAATTTCTAAGCTTTCAAAATCCTTAAAAGTAACTGGTAGTTTTTCAAAGGCTGCTGTTGACGAGTTCACAGAACTTGCGACGCAAATTCAATTAGTCACAGGTTACAGTGACGAGTACATTTTAAATCAAGTCTCTTATGCCAAGGCGCTCGGCGCATCGAATGCACAGGCTAAGAGTATAATTCAAACAGCGACACTATTATCAAAGGCTCTCGGTACTGATCTCGGCTCGGCCACGGAAACATTAATCAAAACATTTTCGGGAGACGTGCCTAGGTCAGTCTCTAGAATTATTCCGGAATTAAATAGCCTTAGTACAAATTCGCTCAGAACGGGGGGCGCTCTTGATTTACTAAATAACAAACTAGCAGCATTCGATTCTACCGGTAAATCATTTTCCTCTCTTTCGCTTGGTACTCAGATATCTGTATTAAAACAAAACATAGGCGACCTAGCTGAAGAAATCGGCGGAAAGTTAATCAATAACCCTATATTTAAAATCGGTCTTAACCTTTTAAATTCTTCAATATTAAATCTTATTAATATAATTAAATCGATAAACTTTGACCAAATAGCTGCAGGCATTCAAAAACTAGTCATAGGGGTAACTGTTTTTTTAGCCGTGTCTAATGGTGTTGCGGCTATTAAACTTTCTTTTTTTCTTCTCTCTTCTGCTGTTACTTTCTTCTCTACTAACTTGGCGCTTGCTTCTGCACGCGGTACGTCGGCTTTCACGGCTTTAGGTGTTTCAATCAATGCAACTAAAATAGCGATTAATCTATTGAAGGCAGCGGCAACGCTTGGCCTCACTCTTCTCATCGATCAAGTAGTTAGTGCAGTATTGAAAACTAATACTCTTTCGGATGCATTTAGCTTTCTTGGAAACAATATAAAAAAACTATTTTTAGAAATTGGCTCTCTCATAGGTTTAAATGTAAATAAACAACTAACCGAAACTAACGCCAAGCTAAAAAATTTAGACTCTACTAATATTGAAAAGATCAAAAAAGAATTAGACAATGCTTCTGAATCTTCAATAAAGCTTGGAAAAGATTTTGGAAAAACAAAAAGAGAACTAGAGTCGGAAGTAAAGTCGTTAGCTGAAGCAATTAAAAAAGCGGGTTTCACTCCCATTCAGGCAATTAAAAATGAACAGGAAGAACGTCTAAAAATAGTCACTGAAGCTTTCAAAAAAAGGGCTATCTTAGAAGAGCAATTCGCTGATTTATCTTCGAAAATTCAGATCGATGCCGCAAAAAAAACAGCTCAAGAAGTCGCGAAAATGCAATCAATTCGGCAAGGGATTGTTTCCGAGTCTTCTAAAAATGCATTCGGCTCAGCAGCCTTGCAAGAGCAGACGCAGAAAGCAAGAGACGGGGGAGCAAGCGAATCACAAATCAAGGGCGATATTTTAACGGGACAAATTAGCGCCGCAGTGTCGAGTCTTTCAAAGGGCGCACAAGGTGCTGCTGATATTTTATCTGTGGGTGTGGGTGCCGCTGTTGACTCCTTTGCTCCCGGAATGGGCCAAGTCGCCGGTGAAATGTTTAAGCTATTTGCTCAAGGACCTGAAGCAGTCAAGGCAACTATCAAGTCTTTCATGGAAGGTATTCCTATAATCATTAGAAATGTGATCTCTTCAATTCCCGTTGCAATCACTGCCATTATTGAGTCTTTGCCCGCGCTAGTACAGGCGCTTATCACTGAATTAGTTGTAAAATTCCCTCAGGTAGTAACTGCATTTATTAACGATATACCGAGAATTATAGATAGTTTTATAGCTGGATTCATCGAAAATTTACCTAAAATAATAGAGGGACTAGTTAGTGGTCTTTCTAACGGAATAGGTACCGCGATGATTGGGCTAGTGTCTTCGTTAATCTCAAAGGCTCCACAAATTGCATTCGAAGTGATTGTGGCGTTTATAAAAGAAATTCCTAAAGTCGCTAAAGGCTTTCTAGATTCTTTACTGAGTGGGTTAGAAGAGGGCCTCAGAGTAGTACTCAATACAATTTCTGGTGGTCTTCTTGGAAAGAAAAAAGGAGAAGGTGGTAAAGGCGCAGTCTCAGACGGGCTAGGAATAGCGACGCTTGGATTATCTAAAATATTTGGGTTTGCAGAAGGTGGGAGAATTCCGAACATTCCAAAATTCGAAAATGATGGCGCAATCATTCGCGCCAATGCTAACGAGCAAATTTTGGGCGGTGACCTATCGGATAGGTTAGATTCTTTTTTAAAGAACGGCTCTTCTAATTCTCAGTCTCAAAACTTAACGGTCAATATTCAAGTCGGAGAAGAGTCTCTTGCTTCTGTTTTATTAAACTTAAATCAGAGAGGTTTTAGAACGGCATGAATTCAAAGCTTAGAATTTTCGATCAAAATTATATCGATGCAGACTTACTTGCGAGTTACAGCGCATCAAGCGAAAAGGGCGCATTCCCGATTGAGAACGCATTCAATGGCGCGAGACGTGCGAAAGTTTGGCGATCTAACGGGTTCTTTAAAATAGAGGCGGCGAACGGTCAGATTATTTTTAATGAGGGTGGGCCTAACTTGACGGCTATAATTCTGCCCGCCGAGTATGTTTCTACGGTTACCTTTTTAAGCGCTGTCAAAGCCGCGCTAGAGCTTCAGGGCGCGTTTACGTATACGGTCACACAACTACCTTCTTTCCGGTTTAGAATTCAAGCGTCGTCTGCATTTTCGCTTGTATGTTCTGACTTAGGTTTTACATCTCTCTCTGTTCTGGGTTTTGCTTCCACAGATCGCTCTTCAGCCACAGCACACACGGCTGATTTTCTAAAAATATCAACAGGCGAATTTATTGATTTTGATATGGGTATTTCTTCAAAGCCTTCTGCATTTGCGATGCTTGGACCACGTAACCTACCGCTTAAGCTTTCGCCTAATGGCGTATTTAAATTAAAAGGCAATCACACTAACAATTTTTTAAATCCGGTTTACTCGCAAACACTCACCTATGACAGTGAAGTTATGGCGGTATTGTCGGATGAGACGCTTGATTCTATGGCGCTTAGGTTTTGGCGTCTAGAATTTTCAGATCAAAATCCGAACGGGTTCGTTGAGATCGGCGCGTTTTTTCTCGGAACTTATTTCGCACCGCAAAGAGGGCGCGGTCAGTTTCCTTTTTCTTCCGGCTATATAGACAGAACAGAGAACGTCACAAGCGAAGGTGGACAACTTTACGCCGACATAAAAGAGCAGACGCAAGAGTTTAATTTTGAATGGTCAGGATTAGAGATTGTAGACGTTGAGGCTATAACTGATTTTTTCAGAAGGTACGGGTTAGGGTATTCTTTTTTTGTGTCGTTTGACTCAGGCTCAGTTTTTAGTAGTAGAAAAGAAAGAATGATTAAGCTTGTAAAGTTCTCAGCTCAACCCGGCTACACCTTAGTTAGTCCTAATAACTTTAATTGTAGTATGAAATTTCAAGAGGAAATTTAAAATGTGGAGATCTTGGGCAGAACAAATTCAAACGGATGACGCAACAAATTCGAATCGAATTTTTCAACCCTTTAAGTTTAAACAAAATTCCGTACTCAGAGCGGCTAGGGCGTGGTTCGTTTTTTATGGCGACCCTTCTTTTTCTAATTTAAAACTTGAAATTTATTCTATGAGTTCTAGCAGTGTGGTCCTTTCGAAAATAACGGAAAGCGTGAATGTTTGGCAGAAGTCGCAAATCACGACCGAGCCGAACGCGATGAAAGAACTTTACTTTAACTTTTCAGAAGTAGCCTTTGTAAAGGCTGACTGGCTCTGTATAATTCCGAGAATGACCGGGTACACGTTTGCAGAATCTTCACATGTTTCTTTGATGTCCGGTTTCCCTACGCCACCCTATAGGGATAATTTAGTCATAAACGGCATGGAAGACTTAAGTTCTTGTCCGTACGCTATCACTTTCATAGGTGACAAGCTTTGAGCTATTTAGAGTTATCAAAGCGAGAGCAAATCAAGGCCGATTATATGGCGGTATTATACCCGAAAAGAATTCAAACGGGCTTTGCTTTATTTTTTGGTTCTGTATATTTTCACTATTTTGATTTTGGAATTGTGTCTTCTGTTTCGGTAGATGGAGCTTCTCTTGCCCTTGGAACGTCTAGTTCTCTAAGTGTCGGTCAATTTTTCTATGACTTTCAGACGCAAGAAATTTACATAAGATTGTCAGACTCTTCTTCTCCTGCTGGAAAAATGACCGTGATTGAATACGAAATTCATGTCGGTACAAAAGATTTTGACTGGTATCGTACCCCTCTCGATGAGTCTTCCTATCCTACTTTTTACGAGCCTTTTATAGTCAGGTCGCCGGAAATTAAAACTTCTGTTAGCGGTACGGTTTTTGGATTCGCTGCAAATCAAAAGACGCAGATCGTTCTTTCAAACGCAACGCGCTTTTTTGAAAAGCATGTTTATGATTCTACTTTCAACAAGTGTAGAATTTTAGTCTACAGAGTCTTGAAAGAATTAACTCTCGAAAATATAAAGTTAGTTTATTCCGGTTATATGGGGAGCGTCTCTTTTCAAGAGAGTTCTGTCAGTGTTCAGGTTTTTAATGGTGGGGATATTTTAGAAAAAGAGTGGCGAAATACCGGACATAGTTTTGCTTCTGTGGCCTTATTTCCTAAGCTTGACCTGCAAAGAATAAATAAAGCTATCAATTCTATTTACGGGGTTGCAACAATCCTACCTTTTAATATTAGTTACGTGGCTCAAAATCAAACGACTACAGACAACAGAGACTACCTTTGCGTAGGTGAAACGCTTTCTGATATCTCTAAAACTGTTTCGGTTTCTCCAGCATCAACGACTACTAGAACTTATTTGAGTTCTGTTTCCGGCTTGATGATTGACGATTCTGTGTGGATTGACAAGGCGTCGGATGAGTTCGTGAATATCACCGCTGTGGGCTCGAATTATATCGAGCACGCGGCTCTTTCTGCAGCCTGTAGTTCAGGAGATCTTGTTAAAAGGTCTTTTATCGGATGGGTAAAAATAGTCAAAGACAAGGTGACTTATTCTCCTAAATTCGGAAGAGACTATTCTAGTTTAATCGCGTCAACCCATTCTGGCTTTTCTTTCACTACGACACTAGAGGCCAATCTCGTCATACCGTCAACCCTATCGGCGTTAGATAAGGTATTTTGCAAGGTTTACGGGAAAGTAAACACAGTCACTTTAGGCGGCAATCCTTTTTCTGTAAATGACACGCAAACAGGAACGCTCACAAATTGCGTCGCTATTTTAGTAGACGTTTTAAAAAGAGCCGGAGTTACAGAATCAAGTCTAGACATTCCCGCGTTTCAGCACGCGCTAACGGTCAGGCCAGAGGCGCTAGGGTTTAAGATTCCTTTATTTGCAGAGACGGGTTTCCCTTTTTATAAAACCATAATCACAGAGATATTAAAAAGCTGCCTATTAAATTTCTTCGTCAATGATGACGGTAAGTTTTCGGTTTACCCGATTGAGCCGTTATCCGCTGAAGACTTTACGGCTACAGATTCAGAGATTGTCGAAGGCTCAAGCAAATATTCTTTTGATTATTCCGACGTTTACTCTGATTTTGATTTAGAATATAATTTTGAGCCAGTAAGTTCGATCGGGGATGCTTCTGAATTTTGGAAGTCAGAATTAAAGCAGTCACAAATAGCCAAACATTTACATTCTATTTCTAGAACATTTAAACACAAGACTCTTTTATTCAAAGCCATCGATGCGGAGCGCGTATGTAAGCGTATTTCGTTTATTCTAGGCGATCGTTCTGGTGAATTTTCTATGATATTAAAAGGAGAATTTTTTTCTACTCAGATAGGAAGTGTTTTTTTAATAGAAAAAGAAAAACTACCCGGGTTCGAATACGAAACAGAAGTTTTGAGAAATAGAAAAATGATACCTGTTTCCGTGGTAAAAACCTTAAAACAAGTTAACATAGATTTAGACGATCAAAAAGGTATAGAGGAGAATAGCGCACAATGGCTTTAAGACAATATGATTTTATCACAGGTATCGAAACTTCAATTCTACCGCTCTCGGGTAGTCCGACCCTGCCAAACGACACGGTCACTCTGGACTATGCGCAAAAAAACTTCACACCTTATCAATCGTGGGGCGCTAATGTAAATTCGGTTGCAGCGTTAAAGGCAATTCCGACACTAGACAGATATGACAATCAGCACAGAATTTTAAACCTTATAGATGTGATTTATAAATTCAATTCTGCATCGATCGCAGTGGGCGACGATGACGCTGTTGTTCAGCCGAGCGTTGGAACGGGTAGATGGATTAAAGTAGTGTTAAGCGGTGGTGGTGGCGGTGGTGCCGCGGGCGTCGAGACGTTAAATCAGAAGCTTTTTCAAGAACAGGTTTCTAAAAATCAAAGTGAGCCGCTTGATTTTTCGGTTGGCTTGTCGGGTGCATTTCAGCCAGCCGACGAGTCGCTTGAAGCTTTTTTAATGGCTGACTATTTAGCCGCTCAGACTATTATTGACCTAGCTTGGAACCCTAAATTTTTAAATGAGTCGGACAAGAATTTAGATTCTGCAACAAATTGGAGCGCGATTGATCAAGCATCGGCGCTTTCTTCAGATACGGGAGATAAAAAAATCGGTACCGCCTCAATCAAGTTTGATAAATTAGGCTCAGGAGTGAGAGCGATCGCAAGATATACGCTAGCCGCTCAGACGCTAGGAATCGCGAATAATGCGCGCATGTGGTTTTATTTTAAGCTCACCTCTATTACTGGTTTAACTAACATAGAAGTAGCCATCTATGCAGACTCTATTTCGAACGGAAATAGTTTTTTAAAAACTACGCAGTACGATGGTTCGGCCTTAGTTGTTGGATGGAATAAAATATTAGTCGATCTTGAAAAAGATTCTAGTTCGCCTATCGGAACGGGTTGGGATATTTCAAAGCTCGCGTCAATCGTAGAAATAGGTGTGAACACATCTCCCGGCTCTCAGACTTATACAGATATGAGACTTGATTCGGTTGTATTTAGTCTGTCTCCAGAAAAATCAATCGGGCTTAAGTCTCAAGAGGTTACTATTTTCGATAACTCAAATCGGTTTAACGTAACATTGCAATCTTCTAATACTAGAAATGACGGACCCTTAACGGTTACGGCAATCGGAACTAATATCACAGGCGGGGGCAGTGGTTCTTCTGTGGGGCGAGTGAAAAGGTCCGTTCTTCTTTACTCAGGCGACAATCAATTCAAAATGAATAGAGATGCCTTGTCGGGAGCCATCCGACTAGAACAAGAACTGAGAGCTTCAAGAATAATGAGGGGCACTACATCAGGAAACTTTGAAACGTCGATAGATGTTTTTACTGCTCAGACTTATACGGTCAAGACAGCTAGTGCAAATACTCTTGTAGTTACGGACCCGGGAAACACAAGCCTCGACCTGCTTTCAACAAATATTTTAGACATTTTCAGGCCAATTTATGGTGATTATAAAATCAACTATGAGCCAATCACAACAGAGAACGGCATAGCGCTTTCTTCTAGTTCCTCACACTCCTCTGGGGACACAACCCTAACGGCGACCGGTCTTTTTGGAAGTGTCGAGGTCGGTGATATTGTAGTTAAGAGAGCGATTAAAAATGAAAAAATCTCTATGGTATCTAAATCGGCGAACGAGTCTTTTTCTGATCTTGTCAAAAAAGCCGCTCCTGATTTTGTCAGATTGAATAATGACTCTATTCCTTATCCAAATTCTGAGTTCGTTGTGGCTCATTATAAACTAGGCGACAAAACACAAGCGGAAGCTCTGAAGAATAGAGTGGTATCCGTGCTTCCTGACTTAACTCATTCGGGAACGGTTTCCACTAATAATGATTTTTTAAAAAGCAGAAGATCAGCCGGGAATTTTGTAACCGGAAGTGTGAACAATAGACTCTCTCTTCCGAGTAACTCTATTCATCATGGGCAAGCTCAGAGAAATGGGTTTTCACTTTGGTTTAAAGCTCCCGCCTTTACAGGAGATGCTAGATTTTTATTTACGAACTACTTAACAACAGCAAACGCAGGGGGGTTTTATGTGGAGTTATCGGCTGGCGCTAACACAGTATCGTTCAATACCGTAGTCGCAAGTCATTCCAGTACTGGTGGAAACACGATTCCATTTATTCCCAACGCTTGGAATTTTGTGTACTGCTCTTTTTTAATTAATACGTACGGGGTTTCACAAGTAAACGGCACCAGAGTCGTGCAATTTGGAAATAGTTTTAATACTTCTTCAGCGCTATGGCTTGGAAATGTTAACTCGAGTACCGGCAAAGCTCTCGGAAGCGAGGGCTATATAGCTGATTTTATTATTTGGGCGGGGGGCAATAGCTTAACGATCGATCAATGCGCGCAGTTATATGCAAGCGGTAACTATAATCCACCTTCTATTTCTGGCAACCAATTGCAATACAGGTATACGGCTAACGGTCTTTCTGGTCAGAAGCTTTCTGTGAAAGCGTCACTCGTGACTAGTACTGTTGCGCTAACGCCGACCTTTGGAAAATTTGGGGCAATCAAGTCTTGAAGCTTCATGAATATTTAATTAACTTTATAGGTATCAAATATAAATGGGGCGGCGATGACCCGATTTCAGGCTTTGATTGCTCTGGCCTGGTGAGTGAGGGCCTTCGAGCGCTAGGGTTAATTAAATTTGACGAACGCATGAACTGCATTCAGCTTCTTTTATTTTTTAAAGCTCGCGGAAAGACGTTACACAAAGACGCATTTGTAACGCCTGGAGCTCTTTTATTTTTCGGCTCAACCAATCCAAATCATGTGGGGGTTGCGATATCCTCAACGCTCATGATCGAGTGCGGCGGCGGAAACGAAACAACAGTAACCGAGGCTTGCAATATCGCTCAAAATTCCTTTGTAAGAATTAGACCTATCGCTTATCGTAAAAACTACATCGGCTACTTAAACCCAATTTAAAGGAATAAATATGGAAAAAACAAAATACGAAATTGACCTACCAAAAGAATCACTAGAACTTGCTCAAGGAATTGAGAAGTTCGTAAAGTCTCTACACTTGGCATTGAGTGACGGGTTTCAGGTTGGACAAGATCTCCCCATTATCGTTTCCAGTGCAATTGCAGACATGATTCCCGCGCTTGCTGGCAGCGAAAAAATCGGCGAAGAACTAAAGGCTGACCCGGTTGCGGTTGCTCAGGCATTCGCCATTATCGGCGGCAACTTGGCAAAAAGTTTTACAAAAAAATAATGCTTTAAACTGTTGTGTCCGATTGCATTTTCTTTGTAGTCGGGCACACTTGTATAATGGAAAAAATTCTATTATACATTGGGGCTATTCAATTAATATTAAGCCTTGCGTACTCGGTTGCTCTTCTATTTAAGGGCGATCATCCCGATAAAGAAATTGAAATGCTGCTAAAAGTTACCCGTTATTTTTCAAGGAAATAAAGCCATGACAAATTTTTTTCTCTTATTAAAAGTCTTAGATAAATTGATATCGGTGGGGAGCGAATTCTTTAAAAAGCTAGACAAAGACGCTTTAGAAAGGTGGAATAGTGAGCTTGATGAATTTACGAAAATACCCGTGGAAAAAATTAAAACTCCCGCAGACTTGGCAGACTATGCTCGTCGTGCAAACGATCTTGCTCGCGGGATGCGTAAGCCTAAAAATTGAAACATGTACTCACGGTGGCAAAGACTTAAGTGACGTTTGCGTTTACAAGCGCAGAACTTATGAGGTGGAGCCGCTATACTTAGAACTAGCATCGTGCCTTTCTCCTGTTGATTATGCGCTTGCTTTACAAGCTTGTAGTGAGGGTAGAGCGTTTAGTGGTGTGTGTGTGTACCGTGAAAAGTTCCTCTATTGTGAAGACGGCTCGGTTGTTTTTCCAGAAAATGCAATCGGGTACACTTGCTTTACCAGTTACACATACTCTAGGTTTCTTCGTTACTGTCAGGAGTGAGTTTTTTCCAACGCTTGAATGCGTCAAGCGGTTAGTATAGAACAAACTAATGGTAATTAAATATGGCAACAAAGAGTAATCGCATCGCTGAAACCAAAGAACTAACTTTTCCAACAGATTTTTTAGGAAAGTTCTTGTGTGGAGACTCACTTCAAGTTCTTAAAGAAATACCAGATGAGAGCATTGACCTTGCCATTACCTCACCACCATACAATTTAAAAAACTCAACAGGCAATGGTATGAAAGACGGCAGAGGTGGTAAATGGGCTTCGGCCGCTTTACTAAACGGATATGCCACTTATGATGATAATATGCCACACGATGAATATGCTCTTTGGCAAAGAAAAATCCTCACTGAGGTTTTGCGGATTTTAAAACCTGAGGGGGCTTTTTTTTATAATCATAAGTGGAGAGTTCAAGGCGGCCTAATTCAAGATAGGCAAGATATAGTCAGAGGTTTTCCAGTTAGACAGATAATCATTTGGCAAAGGGCTGGTGGATTTAATTTTAATCCGGGATATTTTCTACCAACTTATGAGGTTATTTATATGATAACCAAACCTAAGTTTAAATTAGTTCCAAAAGCAAATGCTGCTGGTGATGTTTGGAAATTTCCGCAAGAAATGAACAATAAACATCCTGCTCCATTTCCTATCGCTTTAATTGATAGAATTATAAACTCAACAGATGCTCAAACAATTATAGACCCATTTATGGGTTCTGGAACGGTTGCGTTGTCCGCAAGAAAAGCAAAAAGAAACTTTATAGGTATAGACATCGCACAAGAGTATTGCGATCTCGCAAAGGAAAGACTTATCGGTTTTGAAAAAACTGGTGCAGACCCATTTCAGTCTAAAAAATCCCAACAAGATGATAAAAAAGTTCCTCTATTGTGAAGAGGGCTCGGTTGTTTTTCCAGTTACACATACTCTAGGTTTCTTCGTTACTGTCAGGAGTGAGTTTTTTCCAACGCTTGAATGCGTCAAGCGGTATTCTAGATTTTTCTATTCTACCGGACCCATTTTCATAGATGCAGACGCAACAAAAATCTAATTCTAATATTTCCTTTATTGAGACTTCGATGCCAGCGGGAGTTAAAAACTTATCACCTAACTTTAATTTGCCTGTATACACTTGCCTTGCCTCTGTATTTCTCTAAGTCTATTCCAGCTAGTTCTGGAACTTCTTTGTAAGAAATGTTACCCTTTCTCTCTACCGTTACAATCTCAAAGTGACCACATTTACCGTCTGAACTTTTAAATATCTCGGATTCAATCGCTTCTTTTTCTGCTTCAAGTTTTTTAATTTCAAAGTCAATCACAGCCCTACTCATAAGCTTGTCGAAAAGCACCTTGTCTTTTATTTCTGGTTCAACCCATTTATTTTCGGTTACCATTGCCCAAAATTTTTTGGCTTTTTCTAGATATTCTTTTCGTTCGCTTTCTGTAGAAAAAAATTCCTTATAAAAAACGCCAAGCTCTGCATTGATTCCGACAAAATAAAGATGCTTACAATCTGTCACAATTTGCTGATGAATGAGCTGGTGCTTGTAGTGTTCTGGAATATCTCTAGAATGATAGACCTCATTCCCGAGATATTTTATTTCAATGACCGTGTCTTCAGGCTCGTCATAACCGTCCAGTGACGCTCTCATATAACTTAGAGGCGAATCCATTTCAAAATTAATAGGCTCACACGCGTGACTAGTCATGAGGTTGAAATAATTTCGCGCATATGGCTCGAGCTGCACACCGCGGTCCATTGCAAAGTTACTTTTTTTCTCGTCTGTCTTTTGGCCTGTCTTCTCTAGAAAGAGGTCATGGGGTTTTTTCCATTTAGAAAGCCCCATTATGACAGGGGCGTCACTTGACCCTATCCCCTGCTTACGCCAATCTAACCAGCTCGACTTATTGCCTTGAAATTGATTCATCATTGAGTTATAGGTTAATCATGAAATCGAAAAGAAGTGAAATTATATTAAAAAAAATAAAGCGTTTCCTAAAACTAGATGGAAACCTAATGGTTTTAGCGGCTCGTATGAACTACTCACATCCGCAATCAATTAAAAATTGGATAGATAGGAAAAGCGTTCCTGCATTAGTGGCACAGAGAGCGGAGGAGACCCTTAATGAGCTTATTAAAAAACGTAAGTAAAGGAATCAAAACGGTTTCAGATTTTATTTTAATTTACGGACCCGACGGAGTAGGAAAGAGCAGTTTTGCGGCAAAGTTTCCCGCGCCTATTTTTATAGGCGCAGAAAAAGGCTCCTCACAGCTTGACGTTTCCCGCGTTGATTCTATTAAAACGATCAGCGACGTAAACAATGTTTTGAAAGAACTGCTTGTTACTTCGCATAGTTACAAAACTGTAGTGATTGATTCTTTAGATTGGATTGAGCCTTTAATCACTCAGTACGTCTGCGATGAAAGCGGCGCTCAGAATATAGAGATGGCGCTAGGCGGATACGGAAAAGGGCACGTCGAAGCGTTAAAATATCACCGTACTTTAATCGACCAGCTTGAAAAGTTAAGAGCCGAGAAAGACATGGCTGTTGTTATCGTGGCGCACAGTGAGGTTAAGCCTTTCAACGACCCGACGACTAACTCGACCTATGACCGTTATCAGTTAAAACTAAATACTAAAGCGGCGGCTCTGTGGCGCGAAGCTGTAGACGCTGTTTTTTTTGCTAACTTTGAGGTGGCAACCAAAACCGACCCTTCTAAAAAGACGAGAGCATTCGGAGATGGCGCTAGATTCCTCTATACAGATAGACGTCCGGCGTTTGATGCAAAAAATAGATATTCTCTCCCCTCTCGGATTGCTTTAGATTTTGAAGAATTTAAAGAAGCTAAGAAAGGAAGATCGATTCAATCGGTAGAATCTCAAGTCAATGAACTGTTAACAGAGATCAAAGACGTTGAGCTTAATAAAAAAGTAACGGAAGCAATTAAGAACGCCACTGGAAACGTGGAAAAATTAATACAAATCAGAAATAGAATGAGAGCGATCTTAACAAAGGCGTAGTGAATTATGATTAAAGCAGGAAAAGACAGGAAGGTTCTTCGTATAGTTACTTTTAAACTAATCGAAAGCGATCAGCCAATTTATTGGATTGATTGCATTTCTGAAGAAGCGTCTGAGTACGCTTTGAAAGAATTGAACGAGCTTGGATTTCGAAGAGTTGGTGCTAAACCAATCGAAAGCGATCAGCTAATTCACTGGATTGATTGCATTTCTGAAGAAGCATCCGGGGACACTTTGAAAGAATTGAACGAGCTTGGATTTCGAATAGTTGGTGCTAAACCAATCGAAAGCGGTGATCTAACTAACTGGATTGATTCCCCTTCTGAAGAAGTATCTGAGTACACTGCAAAACAATTGATCGATCTTGGGTTTCGAAGAGTTACTCCTGAAACAATCGAAAGCGGTGATCTAATTCGCTGGATTGATTCCATTTCTGAAGAAGCATATGAGCACACTGGAAACAATTGATCGCGCTTGGATTTAAATCCGAGGATGTTTTGAGCGATCTTAACAAAGGGGCATTGAATTATGATTAAAGCAGGAAAATACGGGAAGGTTCTTTGCATAGTTTTTTCTAAAACAATCGAAAGCGATCAGCTAATTCACTGGCTTAGACCCCTTTCTGAAGAAGCATCTAAGCTAACTGTGAAAGAATTGACCGAGCTTGGGTTTGGAATAGTTGCTGTTAAAGTAACCGAAAGCGATGAGCCAATTTATTGGGTTTATTTCCTTTCTGAAGAAGGGCCTGAGTACACTGTAAAACAATTGATCGAGCTTGGGTTTAAATCGGAAGATACTCTTGAGCGATCTTAACAAAGGGGCAATGAATTATGATTAAAGCAGGAAAATACAGGGCAAACGTTTTTAACCACGATTTAAGAGAGAAGAACGAAAAGGTTTTTTGTATAGTTACTTTTAAAATAATCGAAAGCGGTGAACTAATTAACTGGTTCGGCTCCTTTTCTGAAAAAGCATCCGAGTACACTGTTAAACAATTGACCGTGCTTGGCTTTAAATCCGAGGATGTTTTTGATTTAGTACGTTTAAAAGATAACGGTGAAATTTCGCCGATTCAGATGGATACGGGAAAAACATGGGAGCTTGTCATTGAAAATACGCCGAACTTATCCGGTGTGATCGGTGATCGGGTTCGTTATATCAATGACCCTGAAGCGCCTAGGGTTGCTGCGGGGCTTTCTCGCGAATCAATGAGAGCAAGGCTGCCTGGTTTTTCTATCAAAGCAGACGTGATGAAGATTGCAAACGAAAGCGACGATATTCCATTTTAACTCTATCTGAAAAAAAAGTTCAGAACGCGCTAAGGAAGGCGCAAAGACTTAAACAAGAAAGTGAAAAAGAAATATTAAACATCATCAAGAAAAAAAACATCAAGAGCGACTGGCCAGACAGGGTTAAGTATCCGTCGAAATGGGTTGGCGGTTTTAAAAAACCCGAAGAAATGGAATGAATCCTGCCTCGACACTTGATAATGAAATACGCGAGATAAAAAATGAAAAACGCTTCTGACGAATTTAAAAAAACACTAGAGTACGCACGGTTAAGAGCAATCTATGGCGCTCTCCTGAGAGCAGACAACAGCAAAGTAAAAGCAGCCAAAGAACTAGGCATTTCTCTTAGAACAGTACGCAATAGCATGGAACTAGTCGCTGACTATTTCCCGACTCGCGTTAACAGCAGCGTTACCCGTACCCGGAACGGAAAAGAAGTAAACTGGGTTGAAATTCATGTCATCATAGAGTAGTAAATGATGCATCATGCAACTACGAGAGTATCAAAAAAAAGCGCTTGATTCAGTTTCGGCGCATTGGCGAAATGGAAAAAAAAAGGTACTCTTGCAACTCCCTACGGGTGCAGGAAAAACCGAGGTTTTCATTGAAGCAATGCGCCGATGCTCAGTCTCTGGAAAGCGCTGTATAATGGTAGTCCGCGGGCGAGAGCTTGTAAACCAAGCGCATAAAAGACTCGAGAAAGCGGGAGTCTATCACGGGGTTGCGATGAGCAATCACTGGAATTTTAAACCTCTCTCTCTCATTCAAATATGTTCCATTGATACTCTCGTTGCACGCGATGAATTTCCCCCCGCCTCACTTGTTGTTATCGACGAAGCTCACTCAGCTCAGAGCGATAGTTACCTCTACTTGTCTCTCAAATATCCCCAAGCGTTTTTTCTATGCGTGACCGCAACCCCTTTTCAAGAGAAAGATATCTCTCACGTTGCGACCGAGATCGTAAAGCCAACAACTTTTCTAGAACTAGTGGAACTCGGTTTTTTAATCCGACCACGCTATTTTGCCCCTAAGCTAATTGACTTTTCCGATATCAAAATAACAGCGGGCGACTTCAATAAAGAAGAACTAGATATCAAAATCAAACATTCTTCCATAGTTGGCGACGTGGTCGAAACGTATAAAACTCACGCAAATAACAGGCCGGCAATTGTGTTTTGCTCTTCAGTGAGGTCATCGGTCGAGATGTCAGACCGATTTAATTCAAACGGAATTCCGGCACAACACCTTGACGCCGATTCAAGCGACGAGCTTCGAGAGTCTACTTTTCAGAAGCTAAAAAACAATGAAATAAAAGTAGTAACAAATTGTAACATTGTGGCGGTAGGGGTTGACTTGCCCTTTGTTTCCGCTATTTTTCTAGCACGGCCAACCCTTTCGAAAATACTACACATCCAACAAATCGGGAGAGGCACAAGAGTCTTTCAAGATAAGAAAGATTTTTTAGTCTTCGATCATGTGGGAAACATCAAGCGTCACGGCTTTATCGAGAGCGATGAGGCCGGATGGATTACTCCTCCCGACATTAAAAAGAAATGCAAAAAAGACAAAGTCGGCTCTCAAAATATTAAAACATGTCAAAAATGTTATTTTATTTATGACGCAAATAAAACTGCGTGCCCTGATTGTCGTTTTGAAAACCCGAAAAAACAGCGCAGTGGACCAGACAGTGTCGACGGTGATTTAAAAGAAATTAACCCGAGCGATCAAGCGTTTGACAGTGAGGTCAGAGCATTTGTTTCGAAATGCAAACAAATCAAAAAAGAAAAAAACTACAGAAGTGGATGGGTATATCATCAGGTCTTGAAACAATACGGCGCCGCTGTAGCATCAAGTTATGTCACTAAAAGAAAAATTCCAGAATGGGTCCGAAACGCATACATCAGTGGTAAACGAAATTCTACTCAGAGCTAACCGCGAATTTAACGAAGAACTCAGACTCTGGAAAAATCAAACAGGTACTGCATTTTATGAAGAGAGAACGGTCCAGTTTGGACTACCCGGCTCAGCGGATATCACGGGAATTATGTTATCAAAAAAAACCGGATTCGGTGTCAGGGTAGAAATAGAGGTCAAGGTTGGCAGGGACAAGCAGAGAGAGTCTCAAAAAAACTTTGAATCAATGATTGTAAAGTTCGGCGGTTTTTATTTTGTAGCGTCTAATGATGCATCGGCAATCAATTTTTTAAAGGTTGTCAAAGCATCCATTAATAGGTAACAGTGAAAAACTTATGAACACACTAACAACTCTCTTTTCAGAATTCGGTTACACACTTGCCTATGTTGAGTGTGACGGTAAAATTAAACGATTTAAATTAAATAAAGATGACCATAAAAACAGCGGCTTTTATTGTGCTTTTCAGAACTTTTCAACAAAGGGGGGCGAGCTTTACTACACTGGAACTGTAGGCGACTGGAAAAGCGGAGAAAGTCATAATTTTTGCACGCTTAAAACGCTTTACTCGTACGACAAGAAAATGATTGCAGATCAAAGGAAAGACAATGAAAAACAAATAGCAGCTGATAAATTGATTAAATATTCCGAGTGTAGAAAAAGCTCAGTGACGGAATGGGAGAGCGCTACGACTGACTTTAAGTCTCTGTATTTAAATAGAAAAAGCATAAATAAGAACGGCGCTAGGCTTTTCAATAAAAAACTCTTAATCCCCGTTCAGGATTTTGAGGGAGTCATTCATGGCATCCAAAGAATAGACGATGAGACCGGGCAGAAATTATTCAAGAGCGGGACAAAAAAAGAAGGTAACTTTTTTAAAATTGGCGATGACTCTGAATATGTTTTTATATGTGAGGGCTTTGCCACAGGGGCGACTATTCATGAGGCCACAGGAAAAACGGTGTACGTTGCCTTTGACGCTGGAAACATCGAACACGTAGTTAAAAGTCTGCTCTTTAAAATTAATCGGCCTATTATTATCGCAGGAGATAATGACCATGAAAGCGAAAAAGGAAACCGCGGCCTAATCGTCGCACAATCGGTGGCGCTTAAGTATAACTTGAAATTTGCCGTTCCTGACTTCGAAAAAAACGGCAAAGGTAAAACCGACTTTAATGATCTCGGTATTATTGAAACAAGAAAGCAACTCGTGTTTGACGAAAAACCTAAAAGCGAATGGGTTCAGGCTATCGGTTTTATTGATAATTTTTTCTATTATATTTCTTCTTTGAATAGCAATCTTACCTGTATTTCGAATCACTCTCCCGAAAATTTAATGAGCCTTATGCCTCTCGCGTACTGGCAAACACGTTACCCATCTAAGCTTGGAGTTGACTGGAACCTAGCGCTTTCTGAACTAAAAACAGCGTGCCTTACAAGGGGAAACATGGAGCCTTCGAAAATTCGAGGGATAGGTGTATGGAAAGCAGACGGCAAAACAATTGCGACACTCGGAAAGAACTATTTTAATGGCAATGCACTAAGGCCAGTTTTCGAACTAAATAACTCTAAGCATTTCTACGAACCTAAAAGCAGCGATCTCATTAAAATAGCGGGCGACCTCACGATGAGCGAACGACAAGAGATCATTGAAGCTATTTCCCTTTTGCCGATTGAATCACTAGACGAAAAAATGTACTTGCTCGGCTTTTTTGTTTCGGGGTTTTATTCAGGCCTTCTCTCTTGGCGTCCGCACGTTTGGCTAACGGGTGAGGCCGGCTCAGGAAAAAGCACAGTCTTAAGAGATCTCGTAAAGCGTCTGCTTGGAAACTTTGCATTCTATGCTGGGAAAACTTCTACTGAGGCCGGTATTCGGCGAGTCATGCAAAACAATGCGGGCGTTTTAGTCTATGACGAATTCGAAACAAGGTCAGAAAAGACAAGGTCCATCGTAGAGAACTGCCTAAACTTGATATGCCAGTCGTCGACGAACGAGTCAGGCCATATCGTTAAGGCTCAAGGCGTGCGCCCTGTGATGTTTAAACCCAACTTTTCTGCAATGGTGGCTAGTATTAGACAACCAGCCATCATGAGTGAAGAAGTGACGCGTTTTTCATTCATTAATTTCGACAAAAACTTACATAAAAAAGAAAATTATTTGAAGTTCTCTAGTTTAGTTGAAAAATTCGACGACGAGTTTCAGCAGAAATTTTTTGGCTTTCTTTTTAAAAATGCCGATAGATTTTTTGAGACTTTAGAGGCGTTCAAAGAAGTGTTAAAAGTGGACCACACCGCGCGTTTCGCAGAGCAGTATGCGACCCTTTACGCTGGTGCTTTTTTGCTCGATCAGAACGGCATTGGAACGAGTGAATATTTGCAAAGTTTTTCTAGTCCCGAGCACAGAGAAAGTGTCGTTTCCGAGTCAGAATCTGATCAGGAAGAATGTCTGAACTTTTTAATGACAGCCACATGGAAAGACGACACGGGGACTTCTTGGACCCTTGAAAAAGTCCTTGACTATGTGAGCCAGACGGAACTTTTAGGTTACATTCCTACGGTATTTCTTGAGACCGGAGGCGTCAAAATCTATGAGGAGCGCGTTAATATTTACGTAAAAAGTGACTTTGTTAACAAGCTTTTCGCAAAAACACAGTGGGGTTCAAGCTGGAATAGGTCACTAAAAAGATCAAAGTTATACTCGCCTGCCACAGTGCGTTTTCACGGTTTAAACAAGAAATGCATTGCGATAAAAAGTGGCAGAAAAAAATAAACTCAATGATTTCAAGTGCAGCTACTGTGTTTCTGCTACTTTCGTAAAGAAGAACACATACTCATATGTGTATATGTG